>Ga0099364_10000193_pt1 | contig 102773 bp, 78 predicted proteins | sample TergutTh196P3_FD_73070 | JGI IMG/M metagenome (GOLD analysis project Ga0099364, IMG submission 73070) | Microcerotermes parvus P3 segment gut microbial communities from Pointe-Noire, Republic of the Congo - Th196 P3 | ecosystem: Host-associated > Arthropoda: Insects > Digestive system > Gut ...
GTGAGATGATCGAGGACTATGTCGTCTTCCACGAAATACCAGCCATCGACCGTGTTGTAGCCTGTCAGATTGCCGTCCATGGTGGAGAAATAGCTCTGATTGATCCTTGTCACACTCGCGTGTGTTTTCAAGGTTCCGTCCACATCGACATAGGTGTAGCCTGATTCCGCGACCCGCATGGTGAAGTTGACGTCGGACGCCGATGCAGTGTACGAAGCCGACGGCACCGTTCCCGACATCAGGATGTAGTCGGTCATGGAAACGCCGGTTATTACGACCGCCGATCCGGCATTCGCCGTTATGGTGTATGTGCCGTCCGCCGCCGTGGTGTATGAAGCCGCAAGGGCTCCGGTGCAGGTGATGGTCACTCCGCTGAGGCCGACGGAAGTTCCGTCTATGGACACCTTGCCGGATACCGTGAAGGCATCCTGGTTGACGGTGAAGGTCACGGTGAAGGTCACCGGGGAGACGGAGTTTGTGTTGCCGGCCGCCGGACCCACCGCGAACACAGCTGTGTATGTGCCTACGGGGAGACCGTCGTTCGGTTTGACGGTGAAGCCGCCGCTGCCGCCGTCCGGGATACTGCCTATCGAAGTCGACGACAGCGTGAAGGACGACGTGCTTCCGCTGACCGGGGTTATCGAAAGATCGCCGGTCGGCAGGTTGCCGACGTTATTTACCGACATCGCATTAGCGGATATGGAGCCGTAACCTACGTTCGCTGTTCCGAAGTCCCAGGAGCCTGGGACAACCTCTATTCCGTAGGCGGCGATCTGCGCGATGAACTGGTTGTTCTTTATCAGAATATTGTATGTGTGTGTTCCGCCCACATATGTATCGTTCTGCGACGCGCCGCTCACCGTTCCTCCGCCGATCAAGATTATGGTCTCGCCCGCGTAGGTGCTTGGTAATGCGGTGTCATCGAAGGCGACCATTGTGTTCCCGTCGCCGACAAAGGCATTGCCGGTGACGGTGGAATAGGTAAACGACTGATCCAATGTGCCCGTGAATCCGAACGAGGATCTGCCCATGCCTATCGTAAAGTTGCCGATGATCTGGCTGCCGGCGCCGAATTGAACCGTATTGGTGGTATCGTCAAGGGTGACGTTGCCGGTGATCAGACCGTAGTTATTGAAGGTCGCGGATAAGGTGCCGGTGAGGATGCCGTTCCCGCCGCCCTTGATCTCTGCCCCTTCTTCGTTGGTGATGGTGACACGGCGTGTGGTGTAAATGCCGTCCGCGGCCTCGCCTTCGATAGTGCCGGAGTTGCTGACGGCGAATGAGGAAGATGAGGCTGCGCTGGCATAAATGCCGTATGTCTTCCCTTGGATCTCGCCGCCGGCGCCGTTAGTGATGGTTACCTCTCCATTACCGGCAAGGATGCCGGCGCCGTAACCGTTGGTCTGCGTACCGTTGGTCTGCGTGCCGGTGACCGTGCCGTTGTTGGTTATCGCACCGCTGGCGATGTTTATGCCGCCGCGGTATCCTTCGATCCCGCCTCCGGCGTAATTGGTTATGTTGCAGGGAACGGAGCTCGTATGAATGATGCCGTAATTGGCATACGACTGGTATGGAGAAGAGTATACTCGGATCATACCATAGTTATGTATCGTGGCACTGCTGCTTTGTGCTACATACACGCCGTTGCCTGCACCGGAGATCGTGCCTTCGTTGGTAAGCTGAAGGCTGCCCCCTATGGCAGAGATACCATACGTAATATTGCCGACACCGATGTATCCGCCGCTCTTGTTTTCGATGGCGACGTTGCCGGAGTCAATAGCAATTGCGACGTTGCCGCTTATTGTGCCCCAGTTCATTATTGTGCTGCTGCCGTTGCCTGTGAGGGATATGCCGTTGCTTCCCGTTATCGTTCCGTAGTTATTGATCTCTGCGCCGGCCCCGACAGACATTGCATCATATCCGCCGCTGGCAATATTGCCGTAGTTGGTGATCTTGCCGCCGCTGGTGGAGGTGAGGAAGATGACGGGGCCTCCCATACTTTGTAAGGTGCCGGTGACCCCATTGATTATCTCACCAGTATATTGTAAAATGATGCCGTTGCCAGCATTAGTGACGATGTGGGCGGTGTTGATGAGCTTACTTCCGCTGCCGAGAACGGTCTGATTTCCGCTGCTGACCTTCCCTATGGAGGGGACGGGCGGCAGATGCTCGGAATACACCGCAAAGGTGCGGATTGAGCCTATGTTGACACTGCCGGTCACCGTCAGTGTGCAGCCGTCGGCTATGATGATGCTGACGTCGCCTGTGATGAACAGCGTACCGGCGATCAGAGCATCCTCGGCCAAGTAGTACCATCCTCCCGTAGCCGCCGCATCGGAACCATTCATTTCATAGCGCGATGATGAAAAGAACATGAGGTCAAAATAAGCCTGATCTACCATCAGCGCGCCATGGGTGCCCGGACTTCCGTCCACGTTGACATAACCATAACTTGCCTGCTCAACTGTGAAGTTTACGTCGGACGCATTTGTTCTGTAAGACGCCGACGGTACCGTTCCCGATACCAGGACATGGTAAGCCAAGGAAACGCTGGTTATAACAACCATTGACCCGGCATTCGCCGTTATGGTGTATGTGCCGTCGGCGGCGGTGGTGTATGAGGTCATCAAAGCTCCGGCGCAGGTTATGGTCGCTCCGCCGATACCGGCGGAAGTTCCGTTGATGGTCACCTTGCCGGATACCGTGAAGGTATTATGACTCATGGTGAAGTTGACGCCGGACGCATCTGTTGTGTACGACGCAGGTATCGTTCCAGTGACCATGGTGTAGTAGTTCTTTGAAACGCCTGTTATCACGACGGTCGAGCCGGCACTAGCCGTTATGGTGTATGTGCCGTCAGCGGCAGTGATATATGACCCAGCCAGGGCTCCTGTGCAGGAGATCGTCGCTTCGCTAACACCGGCGGAAGTTCCCTCAAGTGTCACCCTGCCGGATACCGTGTATGTGCCAAAGGGATAGACCGTTTCCGCGATCATGCCTTGGCTCAGATTATAGAAGCTTCCGCTTCCGGTCGTGGTGAGCTGGGAGGCGCGGACCATATAATACCGTGTGCTTCCGGGATCCGCATGGGTCCAATCTGTTCCCTGTACGATAGCAAGCCGCGTATAGGGCCCGTCCTTGTTCGTCGCGCCGTATATGTAGTAATCTGTGATCGCGCTGTCCGCAGAAGCGGTCCACTGCAGATGCGTTCCGTTCGTTGTGCCGCTTGCTTGCAGGTCTGTAGCGGGCAGTACGGGATACATATGCAGCGTTGGGTCCCCTATGAGATTTATGTGGGCATTGCTAACATTACTAATATAGGGTGTGTTGGGGCTGCCGTATGGGGATGTTCCGGTGATTATTCCGTAATTGTTCTGCGTCAGCATGACGCTGTAACCGATAGTTTCCCCCAGCGCCATATGATGGAAGTACCAATCCGGCCGTCCGACCCAGGCGCTGGCGAGTCCATAATCCGATGTGGCGATGAATGCGCGCAGAAGATTGTCCTGTCTGTCAAAGTCCACAAAGTAACTGCCAAGGACCTGGGCGAAGATTATGCCGAAGTTCTGCGAGGATGCAATGGTGCTCGTTGTAAGCGTACCGCCAATGGCGCCTACGCTCGTGTAAGTGCCGCCTCCGGCAATATGCGCCCATGTGTATGTGTTCTGCGAGAGGTGTTGCGACCACGATCCGGCGTCTATTCTTGCACCCGGTCCCCATAATGTTGGGAAAAGCCTGTAGGCATTATCTGAGACGCTGTTCACGGTCCCCGCAAACCCATCCGAGATCAAAGCGTCCTTGGTCGTGGTCATCTGACCGATCCTGTACTGATGGTCTTTGTTCAGATACTGCCGCAACAGCTCCGTGGCATCCTTTGAGAAAGCGGGCATATTGTTGAAATCCACCCTTCCGACTTGCAGCTGCACTTCCCGGATGGTCGAATTGGATGAATCCCAAGGCGCAGCTACAGCCCCATAATACAAGTCCGACGGTAACGGGCGGGGGTCATGTCCGTCGGGTGCGAAATTGGCGGTTCTGAGAACAGGTATATGACCCAATAAGAACACAGCTTTGACATTAGCTGGGTCCGCATTGTAATCCGCCTGCACCAAGGCCCGCGCCGATTCCGGCGTCGCGTTCCTTGATACATCATGGCGCAGTACTCCCCAGCCATCGCCGATCAGGTCATTCTTAAGGGTCTCGATCTCAGCGCTCAGCGCTGCCGCCTGTTCGGCCTCTACAAGCAGTACGACCTTGCCGCGGTATTCCACGGCCGGTATTTTTATGCCGGTACTGATGTAACCCGCATCGCTGAAGATGTTGCTGCCGTTGACACAGTATTCGTATATCTGGCCGACGGTTACGTTCGTATCCACATAAAAGGTTGCATCGCTGCTAAGAGTAGCGATCGGCGGTCCCCACTCCATTGCGTCCTTGTCTTTCCGGTAGACATCATAGCGGCCAAGATCATACGGCACCTTGCCGGGCCACTCCACCCGGATCGTTGCAGGAGATTCACTTACCTGGGCGCTTAACGCCAATACAGAAATAGTATCATTCAAGGCGAAATTGATATTGGACACCGACGCTGTGTAAGGCGCCGAGGGTATTGATCCGGATACCACCAGATAATTCGCCCTGACGACACCGGTTATAATGACCGTTTGCCCGACATTCGCCGTTATGGTGTATGTTCCATCGGCGGCATTCATATATGATTCTGCCAGGGCTCCGGTGCAATATATGGTCACTCCGCTGAGACCGACGGAAGTTCCGCTGAGGGACACCCTGCCGGATACCGTGAATGTGTCATGTCTCATGGTGAAGTTGACGTCGGACGCATCTGTTGTGTACGACGCTGGTACCGTTCCTGAGATCCGGGTGTGGTAAAGCTTAGAAACCCCTGTTATTGTTACGGTCGAGCCGGCATTCGCCGTTATGGTGTATGTGCCGTCCGCTGCCGTGACGTATGAGGCCTCCTGGGCTCCGGTGCAGTAGATGGCTACGTCGCTTATGCCCGCGGAAGTTCCGTCAAGGGTCACCTTGCCGGACACTGTGTATGTGGAGGCCGCTTCCGCTATCACGCCTTGGCTCAGATTATAGAAGCTTCCGCTTCCCGTTACGGTAAGTTCGGAAGCGCGGACCATATAATACTGCGTGCCTCCTGGATTTGTATGGGTCCAGTCGGTTCCCTGTACGATGGCGAGCCGCGTGTAGGGTCCATCCTCGTTCGACGCGCCGTACACGTAGTAGTCGGCGACCCCGCTGTCAGCAGATGCTGTCCACTGCAGATACATTCCGTTCATCGTGCCGCTGGCCTGCAGATCTGTTGCCGGCAGTACCGGGTACATCCGCAGAGTGGGGTCCCCCATCAGGTTTATGTGAACGAAGTTACCGTTTATGCCGGCGTAAGGATAACCTGTTATGGTAAAGGGGAAGACTCCTCCTGTGTTGTTCTGTGTCAGCCTGGCGCTGTAACCGATGGTCTCTCCCAATCCCATGTGGTGGAAGTACCAGGACGGCCTTCCGACCCAGGCGTTGGTAAGCCCGTAATCAGGTGTGGCGAGGAATGCGCGCAGAAGGTTGTTCTGCGTGTCCCACTCCACGAAGTAACTGCCGAAGGTCTGGGCAAAGATTATGCCAAAATTCTGTGAGTTGGCGATGGTACTCGTAGTAAGCGAACCGCCGGTGGCGCCGACGCTCGTGTAGCTGCCCCCTCCGGCGATGTGCGCCCATGTGTATGTGTTCTGAGACAGATACGACGACCACGATCCGTCATCTATCTGCGCGCCTGGCCCCCATAATGCGGGGAAAAGCCTGTAGGCATTATTGGAGACGCTGTTCGTAGACCCAGCGAATCCGTTCGCGACAAGAGCATCCTTGGTCGTGGTCATCTGACCGATCCTGTACTGATGGTCTTTGTTCAGATACTGCCGCAGCAGTTCCGTGTCGCTCTTTGAGAAAGCGGGCATATTATCGAAATCTACCCTTCCCACCTGCAGCTGCACTGTCCCGGGGATCCTTGAGGGAGACAGGTCCCAGGATGCGGTCATGGTCCCGTAATACGTATCCGCCGGGAATGAGCGGAAGCTATGTCCGTCCGGTCCTAGACTGCCTGATTTGAAGATCGGTACATGGCCAAATAGGAACACCGCTTTGACATTGGCCGGGTCCGCATTATAATCCGCCAGCACCAAGGCCTTCGCCGATTCCGGCGTCGCGTTCCTCGACACATCGTGGCGCAGCACTGTCCAGCCGTCGCCGATCAGATCGTTCTTAAGAGTTTCAAGTTCAGCGCTCAGCGCCGCCGCCTGTTCGGCCTCCACCAGCAGAACGACCGCGCCGCGGTATTCCACAGCCGGTACATTTATGCCGGCGCAGACGTAGCCTGCGTCATAGAAACTGCCGCTGCCGGTGACACAGTATTCATAGATCTGGCCAACGGTCACGTTCGTATCCACATAATAGGTTGCGTCAATGCTAAGAGAAGCGATAGGTTCCCAGGCATTCGAGTCTTTGCTTTTTCGGTAGACATCATAGCGATCGAGGTTATACGGCACTTTGCTGGGCCATTCCAGCCGGATCGTTGCCGGCGATTCGCTCACTACGGCGCTCAGCATAACCACATTGTCGGCGTTGGGGGGATACACTTGTTCAGGCTTCATGGTGAAGTCAACATTGGATGCTACTGTCGTATATGATGCCGAAGGTATTGTCCCAGATGCCCTGACGTATTCCGCCTTGGTGATGCCGGTTATCACAACTGTGGATCCTGCATTCGCTGTTATGGCATACGTGCCGTCGGCGGCTGTGATATATGACGCCTCCAGAGCTCCCGTGCAGGTAATCGTCACTCCGCTGAGGCCGTTTGTGGTTCCGTCAACGGACACCTTGCCGGACACTGTGTATGTGGAGGCCGCTTCCGCTATCACGCCTTGGCTAAGGTTATAGAAGCTTCCGCTTCCGGTTGTGGTGAGTTCGGAAGCGCGAACCATATAATACTGCGTGCCTCCTGGATTTGTATGGGTCCAGTCGGTTCCCTGTACGATGGCAAGCCGCGTATACGGCCCGTCCTTGTTTGACGCACCGTATACGTAGTAGTCTGTGACATCATTGTCCGCAGAAGCGGTCCATTGAAGATGCATTCCGTTCGGGGCGTAGTTAGTCTGGAGATCCGCCGCCGGCAGTACCGGGTACATCCGTAAGGTGGGGTCTCCCATCAGGTTTATGTGGGCATAGTTACCAGTTATGCCGACGTACGGATAACCGGACAGCGGCGAGGAGACTCCTCCTGTATTGTTCTGTGTCATCCTGGTGCTGTAGCCGATGGTCTCTCCCAATCCCATGTGGTGGAAGTACCAAGCCGGCCGGCCGACCCAGGAATTTGTGAGTCCGTAATCCGGCGTGGCGAGGAATGCGCGCAGAAGGTTGTTCTCTGTGTCAAAGTCCAAGAAATAACTGCCGAAGGACTGAGCAAAGATCATGCCGAAGTTCTGTGAGTTGGCGATGGTGCTCGTATAAAGCGTACCGCCAGCGGCGCCGACGTTAGTGTAGTTGCCGTATCCGGCGATGTGCCCCCATGTGTATGTGTTCTGAGACAGATACAACGACCATGATCCGTCATCTATCTGCGCATCCGGCCCCCATAACGTCGGGAAAAGCTTATAGGCGTTATCGGAGACGCTGTTCATGGTCCCCGCAAACCCGTTCGCGACCAAAGCGTCCTTGGTCGTGGTCATCTGACCGATCCTGTACTGATGGTCTTTGTTCAGATACTGCCGCAGCAGTTCCGTGGCGCTCTTTGAGAAGGCGGGCATATTGTCGAAATCCACCCGTCCCACCTGCAGCTGCACTGTCCCGGGGATCCTCCCAGGAGACAGGTCCCAGGATGCAGTCATGGTCCCATAATAAGAGTCCCCCGGCAATGCGCGGGCCGCATGTCCGTCCGGGGCGAAATTGCCTGTTCTGAACACAGGTATATGGCCAAATAAGAACACCGCTTTGACGTTGGCCTGGTCCGCATTATAATCCGCCAGCACCAAGGCCTTCGCCGATTCCGGCGTCGCGTTCCTCGACACATCGTGGCGCAACACTGTCCAGCCGTCGCCGATCAGATCGTTCTTAAGAGTTTCAAGTTCAGCGCTCAGCGCCGCCGCCTGTTCGGCCTCCACCAGCAGAACGACCTTGCCGCGGTATTCCACGGCCGGTACTTTTATGCCGGCGGTGATGTAACCTGCGTCATAGAAGCTGGTGCTGCTGTTGACACAGTACTCATAGATCTGGCCGACGGTTACGTTCGTATCCACATAATAGGTCGCACTGCTACTCAGAATAGCGATCGGCTGTCCCCAGGCTGCCGCATCTTTGCTCTTTCGGTAGACATCATAGCGGCTGAGATTATACGGCCCTTTGCTGAGCCATTCCAGCCGGATCTCTGCCGGCGATTCGCTCACTATGGCGTTTAGCATGATCACGTCATCGGCGTTGGGGGGATACTCCGCGCCTCTTATTTCCTCCCAGACGGCATACAGCATGACCGGCACGGTGATGAGTTTAGTGTAGTCTCCGCCTTGCTGATAGGTCGGCGCTGCCGCATTGGGATCTTCGGACCAGCCCAAGAATACGTGTCCTGAACGCGTCGGGATCTCCGACGGAAGTATGGTCGGCGCAGAAACATACGGCCTTGTTATGTAGTCGGGGGCGCCTTCGCCGCCGTTGGCATCAAAGCTGATCTTGGCATGCCACACCGCATAGAGGGTCCTGTTCCTGTTCTCGATAAATAGATCACCGGGCTGGTACACAGCGGTCCCTCCGTCGTAGCCCCAGCCCATGAAGAGCAGACCGCTGCGGACAGGCTGCGTCTGGTCCAGAGTGATCTGTTCGTTGTAACCTTTCGTCTGGGAGGCGACAGGGGGCGTTCCGTAATACATTTCATAGTTGATAGTATAGGTGGCGGAGATCTCCTGCCCGCTCCTGAAGACATCCTGAATACGCTCCAGGAACTCAAAGCCGTTCTTTACGGTCGGCTCGATGATAGTCCCTTCTCCGAACTCGTTCCAGCAGTGCAGCATTCCGATGCCTTTCGTTTGGTCGTAGTTGTTGACTATTGCGGCGTATCCGTCGCGCAGGTGCGATTCAAACTCATCCGGCGTCGGCGTACAGATCTTAGCTGTTTCCGCACCTCCGAGTCCTCCCCAGGACGGGATCCTCTCCCAGCCTGCTGTCATCGGTACAAAATAGGTCATGTTGGGGTAGGTCTTTAAGATCCATTCCCATTGAATGACGTAAGCTTCGCTGAGCTCCTCATAATTTTCCGCGCCGGGGTTGGCAACATTGGTGTAAGGGGTGCCTTCCACGCCGCGGTGGTTGAAATAAGCCGTAATGGCGTCGGCCCCTGCGGATACGGTGAAGTCAAACCAATACGAATACGGCTCGACACACATCACAAAGTATATGCCGTCCAGCCCACGTTCCTTCGCCCTGTCCCGTGCATGATCAAGCATTTCGGCGGCCGTTATACCAATGGCTTGGGCCTGCTCTCTGAGGCCGGCTGGCTCAGCGGTCGTACCGCCCCCGTCCGAAAAGATGTACATTACAGGTTTGTTGTCTATCTGCAGATATTCTGGATTGCTAAAGTGTTCATCGATCCAATAATCGATCATTTCATTCCATTCGTCGATCGATGTCGGCGACGGGAAACTTTCGTGGTTGCACCAAAGCAGAGAGTAAGAAACAAGGTCCCGATTTTCCGCTTCGAGGTAAGCGCGGACTGCGGGGTTGATTATGTCCGGATTGACGCCCGGTATCCAATACCAGGCCATTGACATGAAGTCTATTCCATAATCAGCCATCCATTCGATGTGCTGCTCCATCGCCCCCACATCGCGGGACTCATACCAGCCCGCTAACGGTTCTCTGTCCGGGCTGTACGGCTTGATCTTATCCCATGTGTGTAGTCCCAAGACATTCAGGGCTATGGGATCGGGTTCAGCGGTCCACTTCCCAAAATAGTACATGCCGAGCATGACATCGTCGTCAACGACCGCCGCATCATTCGTTTGAGACTGATGGACGATCCCTCCAATGAACAGCAGCGCTGATATCAGCACTGTTGCCAGTATAAGCTTGGATCGAGTTATTTTTTTCATTTAAACCCCCCTGTATATCTCCGTTTTGTCACAAACGAGAACACGGATTTTTTCAGTACTCTATATCTAATTATATAATATATAAACGGCTCACTTTTAGTCAATTCCATACATATCCAGTATGAAAAATTTCAACACAATCAATAGAGAAATTTTGACAGAATAATCATATCCTGTTGACATCTCGCCGCATAAAAAAACAAAGTCTTCCTTTATCGCCCTTTGCGCTCATTCATCCCCCGGTATACCTGCGGCATGCGCTCTGTTCCTTACTCTTCCGGTGACCTCTCCGGTCGCTTTTCGGCTCCGCTGCTCTCCGGAAAAGGAGTTCGCGATCGGTGGGAAACGCCCAATTCATACTTCACCCCTGCACAATCAGATGGGGGTTCTGGAACAGCATGTCTGCGATGCGGACGGCGTTAGCATTATCTTTATTCCCTATTGATTTAGTATGATAATCCAGTAGCTTTGAGAAGGTTCTCATTGAAGACGCTGTCTGGAATCGCATTTAAGAAAATGACTCAAAAGAACCCTGTGTCTGTTTACCCCGCCATTAGCCATGCCCGCATTTGCTTCTGTTACCATTACGATCCAATGGCCTCTGTCCGTATTTTTAATCCTAAAAGAATGTCCTATACAAAATAACTTATATAGTAAATTGCTAATGCCGTTAGCTAAATAAGGGGGTGTGAGGGACGGACTATAGTGATCTTGCGAAAGAGTTCATACAGAACATGCGGACGGTTCAGATAGTGAGCAGACAGAAGCGTGTCCAGGAGGGCATCGGAAGCGAGGCTTTCATTCTCCACTGCATCAACGAAAATCAAGGCAGGACCGTTCCCAGTCAGATAAGCGACGAAATGGGCATCAGCTCGGCCCGCGTCGCCACTGCTCTGAACAGCCTTGAGGACAAAGGTCTCATCACACGCGAGATCGACGTCGGCGACAGGCGGAAGATAATCGTCAAACTGACGCCGAAGGGCAGAGACCATGTGGAAGAATGGCATAAGAAACTACTTGAAAAATTGACGAACGTCCTTATGCAGATCGGAGAAGAGGATGCGAAGGAACTGGTTCGTATCACCGGTAAGCTCACGGAGGTGCTTTCAAAGCCCCGGCCTTGAGTGCCGCCGTTCGACCTGTGTTTAAGATGCTGCGATATCACAACGAATTTTCTCCCATCGCTGAACATCGGACGAATCAATATAACAATAAATAGCAACACAGAACGACGCAAGGTAATAGCATGACAAACATTCTCAGATATCTCAGGCCGAAAGAGTGGGCGCTGATCGGAGTCATCGTAGCTTTCATAGTGGTCCAGGTCTGGCTCGACCTGAAGCTGCCGGAGTATATGAGAACAATAACCCAGCTCATAGGAAACCCAGGCAGCACAATGGACGACATATGGTTCAACGGGAAGTATATGCTCCTGTGCTCGCTGGGGAGCCTCGCGACCGCAATAGTGGTGGGCTTCATTGCCGCCAGGGTCGGCTCGTCGTTCGCACAACGGCTAAGGAGCCTGCAGTTCGATAAAGTGGGATCATTTTCCATGTCGGAGATCAACAAGTTCTCTATCGGGAGCCTCATCACCCGCTCGACGAACGATGTGACACAGGTACAGATGATCTTCATAATGGGGCTGCAGATTATAATTAAAGCACCTATACTCGCAGTGTGGACGCTTGTCAAGATCTCAGACAGAGGCTACGAATGGACCTCTGCAACAGGCGTCGCGATGGCCTTGATCGCTGTGATGTTTATCGTCGTCATAATAAAAGTAATCCCAAAATTCAGGATGATGCAGATATTCATCGACAATATCAACAAGGTGACGAGAGAGAACCTCACAGGCCTCCCTGTCGTCCGGGCGTACAATGCGGAGGATTACCAAAAGAGGAAGTTCGAGAAGGCTAATGAGGAACTGACCGCCACCCAGCTGTACACCACCCGCGCGATGGCGACGCTGATGCCGCTGATAGGCGTCATAATGAACACTCTGATGCTGTCTATCTACTGGATCGGTGCGATCCTGGTCAATAGCGCCGGAAGCATGGAAGAGACGCTGATTGTGTTCTCGGACATGATCGTCTTCACGACCTACGCAATGATGGTAATGATGGCGGTCATGATGATAATGATGCTATTCATAATGTTGCCGCGTGCGCAGGTGTCCGCAAAACGTATCGCCGAGGTCCTCGACACAGAGCTGTCCATAAAAGACGGGACGGTGACCGGGTCCGGCAGCGGGCGGGCGGGCGAGGTAGAGTTCAGGAACGTGAGCTTCAAGTACCCAGGCGATTCCGATTACGTCCTGAAAGACATCAGTTTCTCTGCAGGGCAGGGCGAGACGGTCGCATTCATAGGCTCCACCGGAAGCGGAAAAAGCACGCTCATAAACCTCATTCCAAGGTTCTATGACGCAACGGAGGGGTCTGTCCTGGTGGACGGAGTGAACGTGCGCGAATATAAGTTGGAATCGCTGTATAACAAGATAGGCTATGTGCCCCAGAAGAGCATCCTTTTCAGCGGGACAGTCTCGTCGAACGTAGCATTCGGCGAGGGCGAAGGCGGGCAGGCGACCAATGATGACATAAGGAAAGCGGTGAGGATCGCTCAGGGTGCGGATTTCGTCGAGAATATGAAAGGTGCATACGAGGGGGAGATCGCCCGCGGCGGCGCGAACGTGTCAGGCGGCCAGAAGCAACGCCTTTCCATCGCGCGGGCAGTGTGTCGGAAACCAGAGATATACATCTTCGACGACAGCTTCTCCGCGCTTGACTACAAGACAGACAGGGCTCTGAGGACCGCCCTCAAGAAGGAGACGCAGGGGGTCACGAGCATGATCGTGGCCCAGCGCATCGGCACCATAATGGACGCTGACAAGATCGTGGTCCTGGACGAAGGAGAGATCGTGGGAATCGGGAAGCACAAGGAGCTCCTCAACACCTGCAGAGTATACAGGGAGATTGCTATGTCACAGCTGAGCGAGAAGGAGCTGGCGATATGAGCGACTACGAACCGCGCAGACAACCTCCAAGAAGAGGTCCCATGGGCGGCCCTATGGGCATGGGTCCCGGCGAGAAGCCGAAGGATTTCAAAAAGACCTGGGGGAAGCTTATCAGGTACAGCAGTGCATTCCTCCCTCTGGTCACGGTCGCTCTAGCGATGGCAGTAGCGGCGGCGGTCCTGCAGACGATTAGCCCCGACTGGATAAGGAGGCTTACGGACGAGATAACTAACGGCGTCCCGGGGCTGGGGGGAATGCTGAGTGGTATCAACATGGACCTCGTGGTCATGATCTGCATCACGCTAGTCAGCTTCTATGCCGTCGCCGCAGTGCTAAATTTCCTGTTGTATTGGATCATGGCGACCGTCACTCAGAAGATCTGCAAGAGCATGCGCTCGGACATATCGGGCAAGATCAACCGTCTGCCTTTCAGCTACTTCAACAAAACAAGCTACGGCGATGTCCTGAGCCGCACAACTAACGATGTCGACACCATCGGACAGACACTTAACCAGAGCGTGCCCACACTCGTCTCTGCGGCATCGACGCTGGTCGTCGCACTGATAATGATGTTCTGGACGAACTGGATGATGGCGCTTACCGCTGTTGGCGCCAGCTTGCTCGGTTTTGCGATGATGGCGGCCATCGTCAAGAAGTCCCAGAAGTTCTTCGTTGCGCAACAGGCCGGGCTAGGCGAGATCAACGGCCATGTGGAAGAAACATACACAGGACACAGCATCGTGAAAGTTTACAACGGCGGCAGAGAGTTCAAAGGGAAGTTTGAAGAGATAAACGGCAGACTGTACATAAGCGGGTGGAAATCTATGTTTTTCTCAGGGATAATGATGCCGCTGATGCTCTTCGTCGGCAACTTCGGGTATGTAGCTGTCTGCATCGTCGGAGCCGTGCTGACAATGGACGGAGTCATCTCATTCGGCGTGATAGCCGCATTCATGCTTTATGTGAGATTTTTCACGCAGCCGCTATCGCAGTTCGCGCAGGTCACCACCAATCTCCAGAGGACCGCCGCCGCGAGCGAGCGGGTCTTCGAGTTCCTGGAGGAAAAAGAAATGGAGGACGAAAGCAAGAAGCCGAAGCTCCTCGACCGGGCAAAGGGCAGCGTGGAATTCAGGAACGTCAGGTTCGGATATACTCAGGACAAGATCGTCATCAATGATTTCTCAGCAAAGGTAAAGCCGGGACAGAAGATCGCGATCGTCGGTCCGACCGGTGCGGGCAAGACCACTTTGGTCAACCTGCTGATGAGGTTCTACGAACTTGACGGCGGCGAGATATTGCTTGACGGCGTGCCTATCAACGAGATCCCGCGCGAGAATGTGCATGAGCAGTTCTGTATGGTGCTGCAGGACACTTGGTTGTATGAGGGCACCATAAAGGAGAACATAATCTACTCAAAGCCGGGCGTCTCAGACGACGACGTGATCGCCGCCTGCAAGACCGTAGGGCTGCATCATTTCGTACAGACCCTGCCGGAAGGATATGACACTATGCTAAGCGACTCGGCGAACCTCTCCGAGGGCCAGAAACAGCTGCTTACTATAGCTCGCGCTATCATCAAGGACTCGCGGCTGCTGATACTGGATGAAGCGACCAGTTCGGTGGACACACGTACCGAGCGCATCGTGCAGGATGCCATGGACATACTGATGAAGGACCGGACCTCATTCATCATCGCACACAGGCTGTCGACTATCAAGAACGCCGACTTGATCCTAGTGCTGAGGGACGGGGACATCGTAGAGAGCGGCGATCACAACGAGTTGCTGGCACAGCGCGGATTCTATGCCGAACTGTACAACAGTCAATTCGAAACTGCATGATCGGGCCTCCTGCATGATATTGCGCCGACGAAGATGGTCTTTACGTCCTCCTTAGCGGATGCAGTATTCTAGTAGTCATCCTTAACATTCCCAAACAAAGACCGAGGTCACGTCTTTTAATCTATTTGCCATACCTATTATCAACATCCCGGAGCCCCTTATGGAATATTGGATCATCTTCGCATTCGCTTCCGCTTTATTCGCCGGCCTGACGTCGATACTGGCAAAGATAGGTCTCAGGGGAGTGGATTCCAACCTGGCCACAGCTCTGAGGACCATAGTGGTCCTCGGATTCGCCTGGATGGTCGTTCTCGTCGTGGGTTCCCAGAACACGATCTCGGACATCAGCACATACACCCTGACCTTCCTGATACTGTCCGGATTGGCCACCGGTGCGTCTTGGCTCTGTTATTTCCGTGCGGTGCAGATCGGGCAGGTGAGCAAGGTCTCCCCAGTTGATAAGAGCAGCACGGTCCTTACGATGGTCTTGGCGTTCATCTTCCTAGGGGAAGGGGTCTCCGCCGGTACGTTGTTAGGAATGGTCCTGATGATCCTTGGAACATTCCTCATGATACAGAGGACTGGAGAGGACAACGAATCAACGGCGGACAGGAGGTCCTGGATCATCTTTGCATGCTTGGCCGCATTGTTCGCCGCCTTGACATCGATACTGGGAAAGGTAGGGATAGAGGGCGTCGAGTCGAACCTCGGGACAGCGATAAGGACCATCGTGGTCCTTCTGATGGCCTGGATCATCGTACTTATCCAGAAGAAACACAAAGATATCAGAAGCATTGGCAGGAAGAACTGGAACTTCATCATCCTTTCCGGCGTAGCGACGGGACTCTCCTGGCTTTGCTTTTATAATGCGTTACAGAACGGTCCCGCGAGCGTCGTGGTCCCCATCGACAAACTGAGTATTGTTATCACCGTCATATTCGCATTCCTGATACTGAGGGAACGGCTGTCTAAACGCGCCTTGTTCGGCCTGGTCCTGCTCACCGCAGGCACGCTGGTTCTTCTTCTTTGACAATTTAAAAGTGTTAAGGGGGGCTTACGCCCCCTGTTTATGATCAGAGTTTAACGGGTACCATGTGCGCCGAGAGACCCAGTTCCTTCTCGTCCATTCCCATCGCTATGCCGAAAAGCTGCGAGAGGTGTATGACCGGGATGTTGAACCCGAGGTCCTTCTGGCTTGAATCGAACTGGAGATGGCAGAACGGGCACACGTCGACGATGAACTGCGCGCCCGACTCCTTCATGTTCTCCAGGTTCGTTCTGGTGAATTCCTTTGCGACGTCCCCGAATGCCGCTCTGACGCCTCCGCCGGCGCCGCAGCAGAGGGTCTTCTGCTTTCTGGGGACGCTCGCTGCTCCCGTCGCCTCGACAAGGTCGTCGAGTATGCGGGGGGCCTCCGAGTCCTCAAGCTGCTTTATGTCGCTGGGTTTCAGGAAGTGGCATCCGTAGAAAGTCGCTATCTTGTAGCTTACGGGGTTGGTCACCTTTGCCTTTATCGCGTCGACGCCTATCTCTTTGTACAGCACCTCGGCGAAGTGGTAGACCTTTGTCGTTCCTTTGTACTCCATTCCGATCTCCTTAAGGAACTTGTTCGCTTTTGCGAGCACTTCCGGATGATTGTTGAGCTCGTGAGCCGCCTCGAAGAGCGATCCGTAACATCCGTTGCAGATCGTGATTATCGGCAGCCCCTGCTTCTCCGCCAGCGCGAGGTTCCTCGCCGCCGAGGCGATCCAGGTGTCCCTGCTGAACGATTTTATCACACCGGGCGCCGGACAGCAGCCGGCGTCCTCAAGATCGACGAGTTCGATGCCGAGCTTCTCACAGACGACCCTTGTGGACTTCTCCAGTCCGGGGTATCTCAGAGGCGCTATGCAGCCCAGGAAGAATGCGTATTTTGCCATACGATCACTCCACTATCTTGTTGAACCCTGTTGCGTTCATTAGCGTCACAAGGTCTTCCATCGCTTTCTTGTTCGCCAGTACGGTCGGGGGGGTCTTTGCGAGGCCCAGCTCCTCTCTCAGCTTCGCTATGTCGGCGTTGACCGAGACCGTGTGCCCTATTTTGTAGAGGTTCGCTGCGGTCTTTTTGTGGTTCTCGTAGATATGGCCTTCTGCTACCGCCATGTTCCTGAGCGCAACGACGACATCCACTATCGGAACGGCGCGGGGGCACCTCTCCACGCATGTGTAGCATGTGGTGCAGTCCCAAAGCTCCTCGCTGCCGAGTATCTCATCTTTGAGGCTGAGCTGCGTCTGCCTCATGAGTTTCCTGACCCTGTAAGAAGTGCGCCTTCCGGAGGGGCAGCTTGCTGTGCAGGTTCCGCACTGGAAGCACATTTTTACGTCTGCGCCCCCCAGGTCTGCGACCCGCTTCTCAAATTCTGGGTTTGGTCTTATCTCCGTAATAATCACCTAAGACGCACACCTTCCTTATGGTATATAAAACAAAGAGACCTGTGCGCACAGTATTACCTCAAACAGCAATAGTTATTACCGGATATTTCTGGTCTGAAGCGCCTTTACAAGCTTGTTTATCATTTTATCTTCTTTCCGATAGATCGCGGTGATGGAATGTCTCAGGACCTTCGGATCCACCGCGCTTTTCATTTTGATCCCTTTCCTCAGCAAAAGGAACTCGTCGACGAAGTAACTCTTCTTAGAACCCAGAAGCTCCGGGAGGGAGAATGTCTCCGATTCGATACTGTATTTCCTGTCCATTGTGTCAAGGAACATGAAAGCTACCCTCTGGGCGCCGTATCTGTATCTTATGAACGATGTCCCGTTATCGACGAACACCATCCCCATGTAGCCTATCTCCGTGCCGTCGAACTCGTCCGCGTCGAACAGATACAAGGGATCGTCTATGACGGCGAAATCCGCGAGGTTCTCCTTCATCATCCTGATGTTATGCTTGTCGTCAGATATGACGAGTTCGACGTCCGTCATCTTCAAAGCGGAAAGGACGGACATCATCAGGTCCTCCGTGACCGGACTGCAGCAGATAGTGAAATTATGATCGTCCGAACATCTGAGCTCGGTGGTGACATAGGTCTCCAGTATCAGCCTGCCGTCGTCATTCAGCTTTGTCCCGGCCGGCGTGGAGATCGTTATAGGCGAGCCTGCCGCTTCCTCGATCGCCGAAATGTATCTGTGAACGACCGGGACCGATATGCCCAGCGCCTTGGCGGCGGCCGTCTTGCTCCCTGTCCTGGCAACGGCAGCCAAGGTCTCCAGCTGGCGGTTGGTCACCAGACGGCCGTTGATCATCTGCTCTGTCCTTACGGATATCTCCACGCAACGTTATCTCAGACCATGCGGATAAGTTTTATTCTTCGGGCCATATTCAGGAATCCCATAAAACTTCATCCACAACACCATGGGACTCTCTCTTTGCATGATCTCACTCATCTATCGTCCAGAAACATGCCAAAGCCCTAATGCCAAGTCATTCAAAGCCATTGTCCTGGATATAAACGCAAAGGACACCTCCACGGTGCGAACAAAACGATATTTTGGGACACCAGAATTAAGAAACATAATTTTTATGAGCAAGAGTTAAAATAGTATTAAAACCATGTGTGGCCATGCGGTTGATTTTTGGTCCAGACTACTTGAAGTGGGGCGCGAATACCAACGATCCACTATGTGAGCCTTTTGCACCAAACACATGCACCTCTTTCAGACCTGAAAGGAGAGAGTCTAACTGCAGTCAAGGTTTTGCACCAAACACATGTACATCGTTGCAATAAAAAATTCCAGGCGATAATACGTTGCACACTATCCAATAGTGATGCGCGGTGTTGATATAATAATTATTTAGTCCACATGTTCAACTCATAACGCGGCAGAGTATCATAATAATCATTTAATAATTTTTTTTGTTTTCCTTTATGGCTATAAATATCTATGACCACATGGGGCCTCTCTTCTATTTTTGTAATTGTAACTTTTGCTCTCCACAAAGAGGTGTTCTCGGCGGATATTCTTAAAAAATACAGAGCGATGTCCGTTTCATTACAACATGTAGCAAATTCTGCAGTGAAGTTGTTATGCATGCCTCCCAAATTATAGTTCAGCACCCCCCCGGGGTTGATTCTTTCTATTAGGCTTTTTTCTGTTTCCCTCGGAGGGAGACCGACTTTCATTTTCTCTGCTGTGACATCGCCATAATTAAAATATAGTCCTTGTATGGCACTATTGACAGTGAGTTTGCCTATGACCTCTATGCCCACTAATAAATTTTCCTTTTCCTCATCATTCACATCGGGGCATCTAAAAAATCTTGTTTTATATCTGGGGGATCTGGAATTTTTCCACGATATCCACATTCCAAATAACATTACAATTAAAGCAATATATCCTGATGAACCAATCGCATCATTGATAAAAGATAGAATGTCCACGCTTCATTACTTCACTATATATTAATAAAATTATTTATTTTTTTGAACTGTTTTGGGTAAACTTGTAGATAGAAAAAATTCTTTAACGTGTCTTTAAATCTTGCTCTTTGATTTTATTTTTTGCAATAATTTTCAAAATATCTTGTATTATGTCCTTGTAAGTGTGACATCTTGCTGACTCGTGCTCTCTATCATATTTGGCCTTGCATCCCCCTCCACAAATCGGTAACAGTGAGCATGAATTACACCTCAAATCAATGATTGGTTCTGACCAATCCATAATCATTTTACTGTTTATTTCAAGGGGATCTATACTGCCAACCACCTTTTCCTTTATACCAACGAGGATTGGACATTTTGTAATAGTTCCATCTGTATAAAAAATAAAACTGTTTTTATCACACATAAACCTACAATATGCGGGCTTTGGAGTTAGATTAAAGTATTCTTTATCTCCACTAAACCCTGTTTCGTCAATTTTTTTTACTACTTCCAAAAGGTTGTGTGAGTTATCTATTTCCGGGCCTTGTTCATAACATTCTGTGCTAAATAACAAGGCGGGCCGAATCGACACATCTTCTTTTGAAAAATTACGCCCGATATAATCTATTAGGTCTAAAATGGAGTTGACATTACTCTTCCCTATATTTAGCCTAAAAGTCACTTTTAAACCGGAATCTATTACACTTTTAGCATTTTTTATTATGCTTTCAAAACTTATTTCTGGCGAGTCGAATTTTTTTATTTTTGTGTGAAGGGCACCATAACCATCCAACGGAACTTGAACACTTTTCACACTCCATTTACTAAACTTATCTATTATCTCTTTTGTAAGTAAGGAGCCATTGGTGACTATTGCTGAGTCATATTCCATTTTTTCGTCCGAAATTGATTTGCATATTTTGCTTATGATATCTGGTCGAAGAAGCGGCTCGCCACCAGAAAATGTTAGATGAGTGTTGTCCTTACGGTGAGATATTATAAAGTTTATTATTTTATCAACGGTTGCTCCTGACATTTCTGCCATGCCAACAGTGTTGGCGGCATAACAATAGTCACAATTCGCATTACAAGAATTAGTTATGTGTATCCAATAGCTTGTGTCAGAATAACGAACGTCTCTTAGGTCTTGTTGATCAATCCATGATTCGTATTTGTCTGTCGTAAAAAACCCCATTTTTACAATGTCAGACTCTTCGTCTAGAACCACACTTTCTTTACTTAGAAGTAAAGTCTCCACAGGATCAAATATCGCCATTGCCCCTGTTTTCGAGTTAAAAATAATCGTGCCAACTTCATCCTTTGACAAGATATTATATTTTGATGGGTGGTACACTCTCATTAACAATCCAATAATAGTTATTAAATAAAATCTTAACTCTGAGTCTTTTTGTAAATTTCGCCTTCTTTAACAAAAAAATTTGATGCCCGATAGCCTGAGCAAAAGGGAGAAAGAGCGTGCAGCGCTTTTGTTTCTGGTCATTTTGTTAATCCCATTGCTTGTTTAAAAAAAGGGTTAAGGTCCATATGATCATCCATAGCATAGTAAAAGTCATTTACTTTTCTAATAATGTGGCCCAATAGTTTTTTGTTTATATAACATGTAAAGGAGACGCCATCATCGGTCTTCCTATTCCGTAACTCTCCATTGATACGCCCACCTTGACAATATTTATACAACTCACAACTTCCAATACATTTTTCTCCTTGACACTTGGAATAAACTAACATTTTCTTGAAGCCGTCTGAGTTAAACACTTCATCGATTGTGCTAAAATTATGGATATTTCCATAGTAAAAAGAATCCTCATAACACATATTGCACAGTTCTAACTCTCCAGAGGGATCCACACACATCCATTTACCATGACATGATGTGTTTGAACATGATGTGTCTTTATTTTCTTTTATCGTTCGGATATTGCTAAAAAACGGTTCCACAGATATGCCATCTTTATCACTTATCCAATATTCAAAGAAATCAATCATTTTTTCAGTATACTTTTTTATATCAAGCTTTAGAACCTCATTTTTTTTCGCAAACCCTTCTTCGACAAGGGGATTTAGCTGTAAGTTCTGTATTCCTTCTTCTTTGAATGATTCATAAGTTTCGATAAGTCTATCAACATTGACTCCAGAAACAACTGAAATTGCGCCAACAGACATCCCGTGTGATAACAGTTCTCGGTAACCTTTCAAAAAATCGTCTTTGTTTCCTCTTAAGTAGTCATGGTTGCGACCATCGAACGAGGTCCCGCATCCGAAATTGTTTTCATGGAGAAATTTTGCAAATTCTGGCGTAACGAGTGTACAATTTGTTTGCACGTTGTTTCTCACTTCTGTATTATTAATGGTAGCGTATTGTTTTTGTAAACTTATCGCCTTTTTATAAAAATCAAGGCCAACAATCAATGGCTCACCCCCGTGCCATAAAAACTGAACCTTGGAATACTCTGGAATGACCATTCTGAAAACCTTTTCCAGCGTATCGTCGCTCATAATTTTTTTATCAAATCCTGTCTCAGAGCGATAACAATATTTACACCTCATGTTACAGAAATACGTTGGTATAAGCGTGACACTCATAACGGCATTTTTCTCAGCAACCATATGTGTATATATTAATACTATTCTATTATTCTTTTCAGTTATTGACAATTTTTGCCTAATATGCTCCCTTAATAAAATTTTGTTTTTTAAGGGGCCTCATTCACATAGCAACCAATAATAAAGAAGACAGATTTAAGGTGGATGTGGCGAAGCTTGCAGATAGGATAGTTGTTATCGGCCTTGGAAGTCCGATCATGTGCGATGACGCCGTCGGGCTCAAGGTATCGGAGGCCGTCGAAGCGCTGGGACTGCCTGATGTGGATACGCTGCAGGAGGCCGTTGGCGGACTGGATATAATCCCTATGGTCTCCGGATACAGGTACGCGGTGATCGTGGACGCCATACAGACCGGGGAATATGAACCGGGCACCGTGCTCATCTTCGACCCGGAAAGCTTTGACTGCACCGTGGCGGACGTTCCGGCGCATGATGTCAACCTAGCTACCGCGATAAAGATGGGGAGACAGATGGACAACAGCGTTATGCCTGCGGTGATCAAATTCGTCGCGATAGAGGTTGCGGACCTCCGGACGGTCAGCGAAGAGATGACCCCTAAGGTTGCGGCGGCCGTAGATCCGGCAAAGAACGCCGTCCTCCACCTGCTTGCCGGATTCAGAGATCCAGATCCGAGTTATTGAACTTCTCGATCTCCTTATTCTTCCTTCCCAGCACGGAGACGTTCAGAGTTGAGCCTCTGATGACGTCCGAAGCGACCCTCATCACGTCCTCCTCCGTTACACCGGATATAGCTTTCAGACGGTCGCTGAGGGAAAGGTACTTACCGTTGAGCAGGAAATCCCTTCCAAGCATATACATACGGTGTTCGGTCGATTCCATGGACCTCACCAGCGCGCCTTTGATCAGGTTCTTCGTTCTCTCCAGCTCCCCTTTCCCGAATCCATTGTCCCTCACATCCCTGTAGACCTTCGCGGTCGTCTCCATGCTCTCGATCACATTTCCGTCGGTGGATGACATGCATGTGCACAGCGCTCCGGCGTCGGAACGCTGTTCCACCATGTTGTATATGGAGTAAACGAGCGCCTTCTTCTCTCTGACCTCCTGGAACAGCCTTGAGCTCATCCCGGAGCCCAGGACCGCGCTAAGCAGCGTAAGCGGCGCCCTGTCCTTATGGTCTGGGTCATAGGCGGGGAACCCCATCGCAACATGATAGTGCTCAGAATTGTTCTTCCTGAAACTGTATCCCGTCTTCGGGGCGGCCGGCCTTTCTCTTTCTATCTTCTTTTTGCCGGAAAGACCGTCGAACTTCTCCTCCGCCCACGAGAGGACCTCCTTCATCTCGACTGCGCCGGCGGCGAATACCGAGATGTTCGGTATGCCGTACCTTTCTTCATAATACTCCCTGAGGTCCTCGGAAGATAACCCTTTCACTATCTCGACGGTACCTCCTTCGTCCTGAGACAGGGGGTGGCCCCTCCATATGTTCGCCGAGAAGACGTCGTGGATATACGTTTCCGGTTCGTTCTCGATCATGCTCAGTTCCTGGATGACGATCTTCTTCTCGAGTTCGACGTCATTTTCGTTGATGAGGGGATTGACCACCACATCGGAGACCGTATCCTTGGCGACATCCTTCGTCTCCTTTATCGTCACTCCGTAGAAGGCGGTCATCTCTTTTCCCGTGAACGCGTTCATCTCGCCGCCGGCGCCTTCCATCTCCTTCGCCATTTGATAGGACGACCTGTTCTTTGTCTCTCTGAACACAACATGCTCCAAAAGGTGCGATATGCCCATCACATTTTCGGACTCGTCCCTGGAACCGGTGCGCACTCCCACCATATATCCCGCGCTCTCGCACCCGGGGATCTTCTCAATAAGCACAGGTATCCCACCTGAGGTCTTCTCAAAAAAAATGTTCTTCCCGCTCATGCCCGCGGGATGATTGTGCGAGTAATTATACATTCACAATCACTACGGCAGGTATCATGACGGAGATGAAGATAATAAGGTACTCCGAACAAAAGTACGATAACCCCACCGCGATAGTGGGTCTGCCGGGGATAGGTCTTGTCGGTTCGATACTCACAAGCTTTGCGATCAGGGAGCTGGACATGGAGGTTGTGGCGGCGATCACATCCCCGGATTTCCCTCCGTACACACTGATCCAGAACGGGAATCCGTATCCGCCGGTAAGAGTGTACGGGTGCAGGAGGGAGAATACTTCGGCCGACTGCGGAGACCTGGTCATCGTGACCTCCGAGATCACGCTCAGGCCGGAACAGTACTACGACCTTAACGCGACCCTTATGGGTCTGTTCAAAGAGATGGGCATAACCAGCGTGATAGCGCTTGAGGGGATACCGCAGTTCGAAGAGAATATGAACATATTCGCCTGCGGGTCGTCGGCGGCCTCCAAAGAAAGGATAGAAGGGCTCGGGCTGAAGATGCTGAACGATGGATTAGTGAGAGGATTGACCGGAGTCATGCTCTACGAGGCGTTCTATTCGAACATGGACGTCATCGCCATGCTGTGTCCCGCCAATCCCGCGTTGCCGGACCCCAGATCGGCGGCGAGGATACTTGAGCCCCTTTCCAAGATCATGCCGGAGCTAGCGATAGATGCGGAACCGCTGTACAAAGAGGCGGAAGAGATCGAGAGCAAGATCAAACAGCAGCAGGAATACGGGTATGACGTTGCGCCCAAGGATATCCAGCAACTTTACGGGTGATCCTCTTTGCAACTTATCCCGACCAAATATTTCGTCACGTCCGGAAAGGCGGCGAGCGGTATATCCGGCCTCAACGCATTCGACCGGGCGCTAATGTCCGCCGGTATCTGCGAGCAGAATCTGGTCGCCGTATCGTCGGTGATACCGGATGGTGCGGTGATGATCGATCGTGTTGAGATACCGATGGGTGCGGTCACCCACTGCGTAATGTCCCAGATGAGGGGAAGGGGCGAAGAGGTCATTTCGGCGGGCATCGCCTACGCCCGCAGGAAGGACGGAAAGGGAGGATACGTCGCGGAAGGGCACCTGCACGGATCCGGGAAGAGCCTGAGGATAGAACTGGAAAAGAGGGTCGAAGAGATGTCGAAGGTCCGTGAAGCGGCTTTTGAAGAGACCCATTTTTTAATAGAAGAGATGGAGGTCCCGGAAGGCATGTACGGATGCTGTCTGGCGGCGCTTGTCTTCACAGAGTACAGATGACATACGCCATAATCTCCTGCAGCAAATGCCGGCGCCGGCGGATCATCGACCGTTCGTCGTCGTCCTCGATATGCCCGTACTGTAGCGGAACGGAAGAGCACAAAGGCCTCAGAGTGATCTTCGAGAACAAAGACCAGAGTGTCGTCAGGGACGCGCTTATGCGGACGCATCATATCGGCATTCCCGAAAAGAAAAGAACGGGGGCAGACCCCGATCCGCTCTCCACGATCATCTACAGATATGAGGCCTGCAAAGACCTGCAGGAGAAGATGACATTGGTCTCAAAGGGCCTGACGGACCTGTACGGCACATTCACGCTGGAGGACATTGAGAAGATCGATGAAAAGAACGCGGAGAAGCTGTTGAGCGCCATGCTGGAACTCTGTCTTGTGCGGGAAGTGAGGTACGGAAGGTACAGCGCCTGACGTCACTTAGGGACATCCTTCCTTGTTTTGCCTTCCATCCTTAGGACGTCCCTTACGACGCGGGACAGCTTCACATACATTGTGTAATAGAAATAAACCGCCGCCACGATCAATGCCAGAATGAAGCATGCGTAAAGCATTATCTCACTTTCGGACGTATAGGCCGCATACAGGACCATAATGAACACCACATTGACGAACATGCTCTGCAGAGCGAACTCCATGGGCTTCCGTCTGGCGATACCTTCTCCGACCGTGGTGCCTATTCCGGACAGGATCAGTATGTAGGATAATGCCATCAGAAATAACCACAGGTAATCTCCGACGCTTATGGACGCACCCTCTCCCGTGAGCACGGTCCCGAGGGTTCCGAAATAGTATATCGTGCCGAAGGCCATCGTGCACCCCATCCCCAGACCCAGACCGTAGCCGTAAAAGACCGAATCGGATTTGCCGTGGAACCTTTTAAGATTCATGACTGCGACCATCGCGAGACATTGTACGGCGGCGAACAGTATCATATAGATCATGCTCGGAGGACTCATCAGATATGTGTAGAAGGCGAAAAGCAACGTACCCGCTATCAACCCCACTACGAAAAGCGAAAAGAACGCCGGATCGCTGAAGAACGGCTGCTCGACCGCCGGGTAGGTGTACTTTCTAAGCACAGCATACATCAGTATCAGGGTCGGAGCGAAGGCCATTATTCCCGCCGCATACAGTATGACATCCATCCGTTGTACATACGCAGGCTGAATAATAACCTTTGTTGCGCTCAGAACTGCGTTGAACAAAGAGGGCGTCCGGCCCTAGCCCTTCCTTTACCTTTGCTCCGCCCGGATGCGGTCGTAGTAATGCACCACCATACAGGACCTCTCACACTTCCCGCATCTGATGCATCTCTTCCGGTCGACCTTGAAGCCCCCTTTTATCGTCACGGCGTTCTTAGGACATCCTTTCGCGCATATCCCGCACTCGGTGCACATCTCCGCCCGTATCAGCGCCTTTGCCGTCCTCTCGAACAAGGCCTCGGCATCCTTCTTCGTGCCGGCGGTGACGGATATCTGTCCTCCGCCGAATAGCTTCGATCTTCCGCTGTTCGTTTTCAGGAGAGCTATCTCAAACTCGGGGGAATACTTGACGTCCCCTATGACGCCTAAAGCATCCTCCACGTACGCGAAGTCCCTTTTCGACGGGACGTCGATCACCGCTTCCATAGAGTATCCGCCGGCGGCGCATGGGGATGCCCCCTTCATCATCTTCACGGAGGGTCCGGCGCTCTTCTTCGGCCTCATATCCAGATCCATTTCCTTTGCTATCTGGATCATCTTTGGAGGGAGGACCTTCCATCTCCAGAATCCCATGTCCGCGAACTCTTTCGGGAGACCTTTCGACTCGGCATATCTGCGGAGGTACCCCTCCCATTTGGCGTACATATCGGGGTGCGTCCTCTCCGTATTCTTCCACTCGCTTGCAAGGGAGGAGGCGCACAGGTAGCACCCTATCCTCTCAAGGTCCCTGTCATAAAGAGGATTGTAGCTCAGGCCTCTCATCCAGATATATCCCCATATCTCCGCCGCTGACCATTCCCTTACCGGGTTCAGGTTGGTCTGGTTCGGAACAAAGGGATTCTTGGACACGAACCCGATGTCTGATCTGGAGAAGGATTCCAGCATACGGTTGCCCTCAATGGTGACGGTTCCTTTCGGGAACTCCTTCGATATCAGCTCCGTAACGGGGCCGAGCTTGCAGGCTTTGCAGCACCATCTGAAATCTTTTGCCGGAGGTCCGAATGTATCCACATTGTCCCAGAACGCATTTCCAGCCGACGCTTTGAGGAGTTTCAGGTCGTTATCTTCCACGAACCTGTCTACATACTCTGCCGTTTCCGGGAACTCCAATCCCGTGTCAATGAAAATAAGGGTCAGATCGTCCAGCGCTTTGGACGCCACGCCGTATGCGGCAAGGGAGTCCTTTCCTCCCGAAAAAGAGACCGTCACCGGAACATCCTTCTTCGATACGAACGACCTGATGTCGCTGACCCCTTTACTCTCTATGCTTTCCAGGTGTTCCTTGTTGGACCTTATGAGCTCTTCCCTGCCCGACGGCGGGGACATGGGTCTGCCCCATGACGGATCCAGATCCTTTATCTTGACCGCCCTTTCCGCCGTTGCGATACTGTCGCTGTCTGCCAGTGCTGTCCCCGGACCCGCCTTTTTCCCTTTTCTGACTATGAGGGGGTCGCCTGCGGAGAACTCGCCCGCCGATCCGGTGATATCCTCTCCGGCCACCGTCTTTCCCTTCAGATGCCCGGATATGTTGCCTATGCTTACCAGGTTCTTCGTCGCCGCCCCGGCAAAGATGTCCGCCCCCGCCTGCCTGAGATCCAGACGGAGGACGCTCTCCTTCAGATCGAACCTTACGGTCCCGATTACCTCTCCGTGAGCGATGATCTCATCGGACCTGTCCTCGCCGGGGATCTTGTTGAAGAACATCATTCTGCCGGATATCGGCTCGTCCGTTCCGAAAGAGTCTTTGAACAGGCGGCTTATGACGCCGATGCTGTCGCCCATACAGGGCCTTATGTCCCCGGGGCTGTTTATCTCGAAGCTCCTTCCTTCAGAACCGCAGAATGAGCATCCCTTTCCGAAGATCAGCGTTCCGCATCCGTCGCACCATCTTTTCTCGACCTTCCCGTGTGCGATGTTCTGTGCCATTTTCCTCTGATTCTCAATCCTATGCACATTTATAAACAATGACACTAATGCGGAAATCATGAGGGATGCCGCTGACGGCCTGAGAAGAGTAGACCCGGGCTATCGGCCCGTAAGGGGTAAGATCAGTTTCAGTAAGACAGAGATCATTCACATTGCCGCTGCAATAGCCGTTCTTTCAATCGCATACTCTTTTGTTATGATGAGAAGAGAGGGGCTGGATTTTGATTCGGACCAGACAACGAATACCCTCATCATCATAGGAATATCTGCGATATTGGTCATCTGCAGTTTCCTTTTCCACGAGCTCGGACACAAATTCGTCGCCCAGAGATACAACGCATGGTCCGAGTTCAGGGCATACCCCTACGGTTTGGTGATGGCGCTGATAATCTCATCCGTCTTTGGATTCCTGTTCGCCGCGCCGGGTGCAGTTTACATAAGAGGGCACATAGATAGGAGAATGAACGGAAAGATCAGCCTCGCAGGGCCTGCGGTCAACTTCGTTATCGCGGCTGTTGCGATCGTGGTCTTCCTTGCGTTAGAGCCCGGACCTCTGGCATATGTCATATTCATGCTCGCCAACCTCAACGCATTCCTGGGTCTGTTCAATATGATCCCCGTTCCTCCCTTCGACGGATCTAAGATCGTTGCCTGGAACGTACCGATATATGTAGCTGCTGCCTTGGTCGGCGCTGCGGAACTTGCGGTCGTGTGGCTCTACCTCTTATTATAAGGGGATAAGTCAGAGACCCCCCTTTGAACATTCTGTCAGGAGTCGGGATTACCGATCATAATAACGATTAGATAAATCACGATTAGAGAATGGCGCTGAAAGACGAAGCATAGTCTGAAAAACATAAGCGGCCTCCGTGCAGACTGCACAGAGGCCGGAATGAAAGGTTTGCAAGGAGTTTACATATACTCTTCGCAGGGGTACCTCAGGTTCGTCAGTATCGATCCTTCCCACTGTTCCAGCTTTCCCGGGTTCAGGATGTTGTTGGGATCCATCGCCTTCTTTATCGCAATGATCGACGAGAGTTCAGAAGCCCTCTCCCTCATGTACTTAGGCGCTTTCGCTATCCCCACGCCGTGCTCGCCGGTGACCGTCCCTCCAAGATCGATGCAGACATCGAATATCTCGTCGGTGGCCTTCACCGCTCTTTCCCACTCGTCTGTGTCAGTGGGGTCTATGAGTATCTTCGTATGCAGGTTGCCGTCGCCCGCGTGACCGTAGGTTGCGATGGTCACCCTATACTTATCCGCGATCTCCTGGAACGCCTTCACGGCTTCAGGCACATTCGAGATGGGGACGCCCATGTCGTCCGCCAGCGACACCGATGAGTGTCCCGGCTTAAGCGCCGATAACGCCGCCATGATCGATTTCCTGGCGTCGGTCCAGGCGTCTATCTGCTTCTGGTCATAGGAGGGGGTGATCGTTACCGCGCCTGTCTCTTTGGCGACCTCCTCGATGATCTTCAGATCCCTGCTCACTACCTCGTCGGTCTCCCCGTCGGCTTCAAAGATGCACAGCGCCTCACAATCAGGCACCGGGTTGCCCCTTGCTTTGTTCACCGCTTTTATGCTTATGCTGTCCATGAGTTCGCAGGATGCGGGGATCATCGGCCTTGCAATAAGTTTCGCTATGCAGTTACCTGCGTCATGTATGCTGTTGAAGGTACACAGGCAGTAAGCAGACTTCTTTGGTTTGGTGGTCAGTTTCAATGTTATCTCAGTGATTATACCCAGCGTCCCTTCGGAGCCGCACATCAGCCTCGCCAGCTGGTACCCTGAGGCGTCTTTGATCGTCCTGGTTCCGGCGCGCACTATCTCTCCGTCGGCTTTGACGTATGTGAGGCCAAGAACATAATCCCTCGTCGCGCCGTATTTCACCGCTCTCATACCCGATGCGTTGAGAGCGACCATCCCTCCGATCTGACATGCCTCGGCAGATCCGGGGGCGGGGGGGAAGAAGAATCCGTATTTCGCCAGTTCGTCGTTAAGGTCATTGTAGTTTATCCCGGGTTCGACATCGACCCAGAGGTCCGCCACGCTTACCTTCTTCACTTTGTTCATCCTCTGCATGGCCATTACTATGCCGCCTTTTATCGGCACGGCGGACCCGCACAATCCTGTTCCGGCGCCTCTCGGCACGACCGGGATCTTCTCTCTGTTGGCGATCTTCATTATCTCCGAGACCTGTTCGGTGGTCCTCGGCTGAATTACGATATCGGGACTGTTGCGGAAAATCGACGCATCAAAGCCGTAAGTGTACAGGTCCGCGGACCTAGTCGAGTACCCCTCCTTGCCTACGATCTTCTCGATGCTGTCTATTATTCTCTGTTCCATTTAAACACCGACAACCCACATCCATCTGATGGGTTATAAAACATTCATATTGAATACGATACGGTGAGGAAATAGCCTTTTAAAGATTGAATGAATCGCTTGGATATGAAAACAAAGATCATCCTCTTAGGCCCCCCCGGATCGGGCAAAGGCACTCAGGGCGAGATGCTCGGCGGGGAATTTGGGTTCGTAAGACTTTCCACAGGGGACATGCTCAGAGAGGCCGCAAGGAACGGAACGCCGCTCGGGATCAAAGCGAAAGGATACATGGACAGCGGCGCGCTTGTCCCGAACGATCTGATAATCAACCTCATGATGGAGAAGATCGCATCCCTAGGCGACGGAACGGGAGTGATATTCGACGGTTTCCCAAGGACAGTGGAACAGGCCGATGCTCTCGGCGAGCGGATAGACGTGGACCTTGCTCTGAACCTTGACGTCGATGATGCGGAATTGGTCAACAGACTCACGAAAAGGCGCTCGTGCCCGAAATGCAATGCCGTATACCACCTAGACTACAACCCGCCGGCGGAATCGGGGATATGCGATAAATGCGGCTCGGAACTCTACCACAGAGATGATGATAAAGAGGAGACTGTCGTCAACAGGCTGAACGTATACCGCAGGAACACGATGCCCCTCATCGAATACTACGAAAAAAGGGGAAAGCTCCGGACCGTCAGAGGCACCGGGGACATTGACGGGATATTCGAGAAGGTTAAGGAAACAGTCCTCTGATGCGTGCTGTGGCGAGCCCCTTATTGAAATGAGGAGTCTGTATCCGTAAGCCTACTGATGTCTAGTTTGGGCAATATTGCGATAGTACATCCCTGTTCGACGACCTTTTAGGGTGTGTTGATTATCATCAACGCCCCAATAGAGTGTGCCATTAACTTAACTCACCTCCATAGAGTACTCCGCATGGAGAAAGCTGTTTAACTCAAAAACATATCTTGTACCATCGTCTGACGTGAGCGACGCATGGCGTGTTACGTTTATCGCCGATACTTTATAGACTGTTCCGCCTGAAACCACTCCTTCATATGTCGTACCGTTTAATACCGCAGATATCACATAATCTGCCCTTATCCACACAGTTCTGTCATCAAATTCCACAAACACGAGTTGTCTACCTTCTACATCTACCACTTCACACGGTTTGCCGCTTAATCCCGCATAATAGAGTTTGCCATTTAACTCCACAACAGGTACATGAGTCCAATATCCTTCATACCCTACAACATGCCAGCCGTTATTCCCCCAAGTTCTAACAATTGTACTATTTTCGGGCTGTTCTCCTAGTTCCCAGCGATTCCATGTTGCTTCACAATAATAGTAATCAGTCCCATCGTAATTCGTGGGGAGTCTGCCAGCTACATTGGGGTTTAGCGCAACGCCAGCCGTAAGATGAATACCAACTGAACCATCATTATGCAAAACCTCTACCCAATGTATCACATATCTGTAATTCATTGCTCCAATCAAAGATACGAAAAGGAGTACGTGGTCCTCGCAGTCGCCTATATTTTCTGTGAGGGTCTCTGCTGGCAACCTCCAATAATCTGGCGTTATGTGGTCGCCTTCTTCGTTGTCATAAGGGATATTTTGAACAAACCTTAGTACGAAATTAATGCGATCAACGTCCCTCCAGCCATCGGTGATTTCATTAAACGCTCTTGCTATGTCTCTTATTATTTGATCATCGGATCTTATATAGGTGTTCAAATCATCATAATGGGGCGATCTTTTTATTTCTGTATTTAACGCTTCTTCATACCACCTTAAAGACATCTGAGGAACATCCATTCGTGCAGTACCATTGTTTATTAATAATCGAACATTATTAATTTCCACTTCTCTATTAGGAGTAAGTAAGCTATTTGCATAAGTCCATGTAAAGGTTGGGTTGGCCCAATAATAAGTTTCGTATGACAGCTCATAATATCCATTTAGGTTGATGAGAGTTATAGTATGTCTGATTATAAAAGCACCTATTGAGCCATAATCATAACTGGCGCCCCAATCAGATGTGCTATTGTACAGTATATTTCCATTAGTGTCGCTAATCGTCCAAATCCTTTGGCTGATTTCGTCATTACTATTGGTTGGTGTCATTGTAATGACTGTAGGCGTTGAATTTTGCGTTGTGACCGTGAAATACGCCGGATGTGAAAATCTCCCCTCGATTATCATATCCCTGTTGACATTGAAAGTGGGGAGCCATGGAGTTGTAGCCCACTGTTCACCCCCCATATCAATCCGATACCATCCTTCAAAGACCCATCCTGCATTTAATGTGTTATTCGAAACTACGCAATCGAACTCGTAATACCCTGAGTTTCCGTCATTGACCCAGCCACCTATAATCCGTAAACCTCCCGCATCACCAACCTCACTGGGAGTGGTATAAACCTTTATTGTATAGCATTGGATGGTGAAATCCTGTGTGAAGTCACCTGTCGCGCTACCGTTCTCTATGGTGGCTGTGACGATCACTTTGCCGGATCCACTCGTCCAAAGGGTGTTGCCGATGATGGTTGCCCCCGTAGTTCCCTTGTCCTTGACATACCAGTTTATGGTCTTGTATGTGGTGTTGGAGGGGGCCACCGTTCCGGTCAGACGCAGCGATATTCCCGCCACCGTCACTTGCGGAACTCCGGTGATGCCCGTCACATATACAGGCGTCATGACGATGTCAAAGTCCTGTGTATATGGTTCACCGATTGCAGCACCGTCGGTTATAGTGGCCGTAACGGTCACCGTACCGACTCCGGTCGTATTGAGTCTGTTGGTGTTAGTGATCGTCGCCCCAGTAGTTCCCGGATACTTGACCTCCCAAGCGATGGTCTTGTTCGTTGCGTTGGTGGGTTCCACTGTTCCAATCAGGGTCAGCTGTGTTCCCGCTGTTGCCGTTGTCGGAATTCCTGTGATATTCGTCACTGGCACCGGTTCCACTCTGATTGTGAACTCTTGTGCATATGGCATACCGCCGCCGGCGCCATATGCGATCGTGGCCGTCACTATGGCTATGCCCGATGTGGTTGTGGATAATGTGTTTCCGCTTATGGTCGCTCCGGTAAGTCCTCGTACAGACCATGATATGGTCTGGAACGTGGCGTCTGACGGGTCCACCGTTCCAGTAAGAGTCAGAGGCGTTCTGACGACAGCCGCCGAAGGCACTTCCGATATGCTCGTTACAGGTACAACTACGCCGTACTTCACGATAATAGCATCCTGGTTGCCTTTTGTCGTTATGCCCGCCCAGTCGCCGGAATTGAATGTGGCTGAATACCCAACGGCGACAACACCACCAGGTATGGCCATCACTGAGTAATAATAATCAACGCCGGAACCACCGAAGTTCTTCTTCCACACCGCATTGCCATCGTTATTGTACTTCACGATGATTGCATCGTAGTTTCCTTTTCCGGTGACACCTGTCCAATCTCCATTGCCGAATGCATTGGAATACCCAACAGCGATAACGCCGCCCGGTACCGCTGTCACTGAATTATATGCATCTATGCCGTTCCCGCCAAAGTTCTTCTTCCATACCACATTGCCGTCGTTGTCGTACTTCACGATGATCGCGTCTTGGCTGCCTTTTGTCGTTATGCCCGCCCAGTCGCCGGAATTGAATGTGGCTGAATATCCAACAGCGATAACACCGTCATGTACCGCCGTTACCGACTGATAAGTGTCGATGCCCGAACCACCGAAGTTCTTCTTCCACACCACGTTGCCGTCGTTGTCGTACTTCACGATGATCGCGTCTTGGCTGCCTTTTGTCGTTATGCCCGCCCAGTCGCCGGAATTGAATGTGGCTGAATACCCGACGGCGACAACGCCGTCAGGTACCGCCGTTACCGACTGATAAGTGTCGATGCCCGAACCACCGAAGTTCTTCTTCCACACCACATTGCCGTCGTTATCATACTTAACAATAATCGCATCTTGGTTGCCCTTACCTGTTACGCCCGCCCAATCGCCGTTACCAATCGTGGCTGAATACCCGACAGCGATAACGCCGCCCGGTACCGCTGTAACTGAATTATATGCATCTATGCCGTTCCCGCCAAAGTTCTTCTTCCATACCACATTGCCGTCGTTATCGTACTTCACGATGATCGCGTCTTGGCTGCCTTTTGTCGTTATGCCCGCCCAGTCGCCGGAGTTGAATGTGGCCGAATATCCAACGGCGATAACACCATCATGTATCGCCGTTACCGACTGATAAATATCATTACCTGAACTTCCGAAATTCTTTCTATAAATTTCATCCAATGGGGCAAGGTTGTCCCTTGATTCTATAATGAAATCCTGCACATATGACGTACCGTCCGCATTGCCTTTTTCAATCGTGGCCGTCACGGTCAACGTTCCCGATCCGGTCGTCGAGAGGATGTTACCATTAATCGTCGCTCCGGTTGTACCATAGTTCTTAATGGACCATGATATGGTCTGGAACGTGGCGTTTGACGGGGCCACCGTTCCGGTCAGGGTCAGAGGCGTCCCGGCGACAGACTCTGTGGGAACGCCTGTGATGTCCATGACAGGAATCACTGGTGCCGCCACTGTGATCGTGAAGTCCTTTGTGTATGGTGTGCCAACGGCTACGCCGTCGGCAATGGTGGCCGTCACGACGACTGTGCCTGCCGCTGTTGTGGATAATACGTTTACGCTGATGGATGCTCCCGTTGTTGAACTGGGACTCTTAACTGACCATGATATGGCCTTGTTTGTCGCATCGGCGGGGACCACCGTTCCGGTCAGGGTGAGAGGCGTCCCGGCGACAGCCGCTGTGGGAACGCCGGCGATATCTGTAACTGGAACAGTGTTTGCTGTCGCTACCGATAACCTTGCCTCGATCGTGATATCTCCATTGACCATAATACTACCAGTATTTTGTACGGGCCATCCGCCTTGGAACATATTGGCCCCTTCGCAATACCATCCATCAAAGACCCATCCCTCGTCCGGCGTAACTACAAAGTCAATTCTCGTTCCGGCGGTGGCCCAGCCAACGATCGCTGACTCGGTGGTCGCTACTTGATTTGCGCCACTGAAAACAGCCGACAGTATTCCCGCATTGACCGGGGAGACATAAATCTCTACCCGGTACCCGCCTAAAGTGAGGGTGAAATCCTTCACGTAGTCTACACCTGGTGCGGTGCCGTTTGCGACGGTAGCTGTAATGACTGCCGTGCCGGTTCCCGTGGTGGATAGAGTACTGCCGCTGATGGTCGCTCCCGTTGTCCCTGCATTCTTGACAGACCACATTATGGTCTTATTCGTGGCGTTATTCGGAGACACTGTTCCGGCCAGGGTCAGAGGTATCCCTGCGACAGCCGTTGCGGGGACGCCGGCAATGTCCATGACGGGAATCACTGGTGCCGCCACTGTGATCGTGAAGTCCTTTGTGTATGGTGTGCCTACGGCTACGCCATTGGCTATGGTTGCCGTAACGGTAACCGTGCCGCCGGCGGTCGCGGATAGGATGTTCCCTGAAATCGCTGCTCCCGTTGTTCCAGCGCTCTTGATTGTCCATACAATATCCTTGTGCGTGGCGTTGGAGGGGACCGCTGCTCCTGTCAGAGTCAGAGGTATCCCTGCGGCTGCCGCAGAAGGCACCTCAATTATATCCGTGACGGGGATCAACGTCGGTAACGCCGATAATCTTCCCTCGATCGCGATATCTCCGTTGACTGTGAAAGTATGCCAAGTGCTTACAGACCACTGGAAATCGGTGCCTCCCATATACCATCCATCAAAGGTCCATCCGTTACCCGGCGCAACTGCGCAATCGATCTCAGTTCCGGCGGCGACCCATCCGCTGTTCTCCTGGTTTTCGTTATTGTAATAAACGTTCAAGGTCCCGGCATCGCCTGGAGTGATGTAGATCTCTACCCAGTACCCGGAGAAAGAGATGGTGAAATCTTTCACGAAGTCTACGCCGGGCGCGGTGCCGTTTGCGATGGTCGCAGTAATGACCGCCGTGCCGGTTCCCGTAGTGGAAAGAGTACTGCCGCTGATGGCCGCTCCCGTTGTCCCAGCGCTCTTGACAGACCATGTTATGATCTTGTTTGTTGCGTTATTCGGAGATGCCGTCCCTGCCAGAGTCAGAGGTGTTCCGGCGACAGCCGTTGCTGGGACCCCGGTTATATCTGTGACTGGAACATTTTGTGTTGTTGCCGATAATCTTCCTTCTATTGTGATATCTTTACTGACTGTGAAAGAGTACAGCTGGGACGCGGACAGTAAGGTGTTCCCCTCATACCATCCGATAAAGGTATATCCTTCAAAGGATCTGGCTTCGCATTCAAAGCTCGTTCCCTGATCGACCAGTGTGCTGGTCCTCCACAGCACTCCGGTGCCGCCCAGGGTCATAGAGGCCTCTACCCTGTATTTGTCGGAGGAGCAAGAGATGCTGAAATCCTTCACGAAGTCTACGCCGGGCGAGATGCCGTTTGCGATGGTGGCAGTCACGACTGCTGTGCCTGCCGCTGTTGTAGATAATACATTTCCGCTGATCGTAGCTCCCGTTGTTCCGGCATTCTTAACAGACCATACTATGGCCTGGTTCGCTGCATCGGATGGTACTACCATTCCGGTTAGTGTCAGAGGTGTTCCGGCGGCAGCTATCGAAGACACTCCTGTTATGTCCACGACGGAAGCCAGAACCGTTACGCCATACTTTACGATAATCGCATCGGAGCCTCCTTTCCCTGCGGTGCCTGCCCAGTCGCCGTTACCGAATGTTTCTGAATATCCTCCTGCGACAATGCCGCCCGGTACTGCCGTCACTGATTGATAATAATCATGGCCTGACCCGCCGAAGTTCTCCTTCAACACAACATTGCCGTTGTTGTCATACTTCACAATGATCGCGTCGGCGCCGCCTTTCCCAGTGACGCCGACCCAATCTCCATTCCCAAATGAGCTAGAATGCCCAGCGATGACAATACCATCCGACACTGCCGTCACTGACCGATAATAATCATCGCCGATTCCGCCGAAGTTCTTCTTCAGCAAAACATTACCGTTGTTGTCATATTTCACGATGATAGCATCAATGCCGCCTTTACCGCCGACGCCGATCCAATCTCCATTCCCAAATAAATACGAGTACCCAACTGCAACTATGCCGTCGGACACTGCCGTCACCGATTGATAAACATCGCCGGCCGACCCGCCGAAGTTCTTTTTCCATACAACATTGCCGTTGTTGTCATACTTCACGATGATCGCGTCGTTGCCGCCTTTACCGCCGACGCCCGCCCAATCTCCGCTACCGAATGCGCTAGAATACCCCGCGGCGACAAAACCATCGGACACTGCCGTCACCGATTGATAATAATCGCCGCCTGACCCGCCGAAGTTCTTTTTCCATACAACATTGCCGTTGTTGTCATACTTCACAATGATCGCGTCGGCGCCGCCTTTCCCGGCGACGCCCGCCCAATCTCCATTGCCAAATGTATCTGAATATCCCGCGGCGACAACGCCATCGGATACGGTAATCACTGAAAGATAGTATTCACTGCCAGATCCGCCGAAGTTCTTTTTCCATACAACATTGCCGTTGTTGTCATACTTCACAATGATCGCGTCGGCGCCGCCTTTCCCGGCGACACCCGCCCAATCCCCGTTACCGAACGAACCTGCGTATGAATATCCCACAGCGATAACGCCGTCGAATACGGCCGTCACTGAGTAATAATAATCAGTACTTGACCCGCCGAAGTTATTCTTCCACACCACATTGCCGTTGTTATCATACTTTACAATGATCGCATCATAGTTACCCTTTCCCTGGACCCCTGCCCAATCACCGTCGCCGACATTATTAGAATATCCCACAGCGACAACACCATCGGGTGTTGCCGCCACAGATCGGTATTCATCCTGGACGGGTCCGCCAAAGTTCTTTTTGTATATTTCTTCCCATGGAGCAACTGCGCTCTCCGCCTCTATGATGAAATCCTTCACGAAGTCTATGCCAGGCGCGATACCGTTTGCAATGGTCGCTGTGATGACCGCCTTGCCAGCTCCAGTTGTCAAGAGGATATTGCCGCTGATGGTCGCTCCTGTTGTCCCAGCGCTCTTAACGGACCATATTATGGTCTTGTACGCAGCATCGGACGGTACCGCCGTTCCGGTCAGTGTCAGAGGCGTTCCGGCGGTAGCTGCCGAAGACACTCCTATTATGTCCATGACAGGAACCAGAACCGATACGCCATACTTCACGATGATCGCGTCGCTGTTACCTTTCCATGCAACGCCTGTCCAATCCCCGTTATCTAATACGTCTGAATACCCAACGGCGACGATGCCGCCAGATATAGCTGTTACTGAATAATAACAATCGCCGCTTGACCCGCCGACATTATCTTTCCACACTATGTCGCCATTGTTGTCATACTTCACGATGATCGCATCGGCGTCACCTTTCCCCATGACGCCGGTCCAGTCGCCATTGCCGAACAGGCTCGAGTACCCTACAGCGACAACACCGTCTGGTACCGTCGTTACTGATCGATAATAATCGCTGCCTGACCCGCCAAAGTTCTTCTTCCACACCACATTGCCATTGTTGTCATATTTCACGATGATCGCATCGGAACCGCCTTTCCCTGCGACGCCCCCCCAATCGCCATTACTGAAAGAAGTCGAATGCCCCGCTACCACAATGCCGTCTGGTACCGCCGTCACTGACTGATAAATATCGCCGCCTGATGTACCGAAGTTTTTCTTCCATACAACATCGCCGTTGTTGTCATATTTCACGATGATTGCGTCATAGCTACCTTTTCCTACGGTGCTTGCCCAGTCGCCATTACCAAATGCTTCCGAATATCCCGCGGCGACAACACCATCGGATACGGTCGTCACTGATTGATAATAATCGCCGCTTGACCCGCCAAAGTTCTTCTTCCACACTACATTGCCATTATTGTCATACTTCACGATGATCGCATCGTAGCCGCCTTTCCCTGTGACGCCCGCCCAATCACCGTTGCCAAAAGAAGTCGAATACCCCACTACCACAACGCCATCGGGTACTGCCGTCACTGAATTATAATAATCCTGGCCGGATCCGCCGAAGTTCTTCTTCCATACAACGTTGCCATTGTTGTCATACTTCACGATTATCGCATCAGTGCCGTCTTTCCCTGCGACGCCCGCCCAATCACCATTGCCAAATTTGCTCGAATATCCAACGGCAATAAGGCCGTCAGATACTACTGCCACCGATCGATAATGATCCTGGCCGGACCCGCCAAAGCTCTTCTTCCATACAATGTTGCCGTTGTTGTCATACTTCACGATTATCGCATCGGTGCCGCCTTTCCCTCCGATGCTCGCCCAATCGCCATTGCCAAATGCACCAGAATATCCCACAGCGACAATGCCGTCGGGTGTAGCCGCTACAGATAGGTATTCATCCTGGCCGGACCCGCCGAAGCTCTTTTTATATATTTCTTCCAAAAGAACAGAGGCGCACTCCGCCTCTATGATGAAGTCCTTCACGAAGTCTACGCCGGGCGAGATGCCGTTTGCGACAATGGCTGTCACAACAACTGTACCTGTCGCTGCTACGGATAACACATTTCCGCTGATGATCGCCCCCGTTGTCCCAGCACTCTTAACAGACCATGTTATGGTCTTGTATGCAACTTCGGAAGGGACCACGGTTCCGGTCAGCGTCAGAGGAATTCCAGCAGTAGCCGTCAAAGGCACCCCCGTTATGTTCGTGACAGGAGCCGGAGCCGTTACGAAATACTTCACGATAATTGCATCATTGTTACCTTTCCCTACGATGCCTGTCCAATCCCCATTATCAAATGCGTTAGAACATCCCGCAGCGACAACGCCGTCGGGTACCGCTGTCACTGAGAAACAAGCATCGTTACCTGACCCGCCGAAGTTCCTCTTCCATACTACATTGCCATTGTTGTCATATTTCACGAGGATCATGTCGGCGCCGCCTTTTCCCGCAACGCCGGTCCAATCACCATCACCTAGTGTGCCTGAATGCCCCGCGAGGATTATGCCATCGGGTACTGCCGCCGCTGAACGATACATATCGTTATCCGGCCCGCCGAAGTTCTTCTTCCATACTACATTGCCGTTGTTGTCATATTTCACGACTGTCGCATCGTTGTTACCTTTCCCTGCGAAACCGATCCAGTCGCCGTCACCGAAAGCATTGGAGTATCCGGCGGCGACAATGCCGTCGGGCACTGCTGTTACCGAGTAATAGTAGTCATAGCCTGACCCACCGAAGTTTTTCTTCCACACCACATTGCCATTGTTGTCATACTTCACGATGATTGCATCCCATCCGCCCTTCCCAGTAGCACCGGCCCAATCACCGATACCGAATGCGCCCGAGTATCCCACGACGACAATGCCGTCTGGCACTGCCGTTACTGATTGATAATAATCGCTGCCTGACCCGCCAAAGTTCTTCTTCCACACCACATTGCCGTTGTTGTCATACTTCACGATGATTGCATCATAGCCGCCTTTCCCTTTGATGTCGGTCCAATCGCCGTTACCCATTGAATTAGAATTACCTACGGCGACAACGCCGTCTGGTACTGCCGCCACCGAGTAATAATAATCAACGTTGGTTCCGCCGATATTCTTCTTCCATAATACATTGCCATTGTTGTCATATTTTACAATGATGGCATCGTTGTAACCTTTTCCTGCGACACCGATCCAATCACCATTGCCGAATGAGTCCTGGTATGAAATACCCACAGCGACAATGCCGTCGGGCACTGCCGTCACTGAATAATAATAATCATCATCTGACCCACCAAAATTCTTCTTCCATATTACATTGCCATTGTTATCATACTTCACGATGATCGCATCGATTTTACCTTTACCTTCGACGCCCGTCCAATCTCCGTCGCCAAATGCGCCTGAATACCCAACGGCGACAATACCGCCTGGTACTGCCGTTACTGATTGATAATAATCCTGGCCGGACCCGCCGAAGTTCTTTCCGTACATTTCGCCGCTACCGTCTCCTCCCGACATGGAAGTAACAGCGACCGATACTAGCGCAAGCGATACTGTCAGCAACGCAAGCACTACTAAAACACTCTTTTTGCCTTTCATCGTGATACCTCTTTTTTAATAAAGGCCTGCCTGAATCTAAATTACGGCCTGCCCCCATACTACTTGAATAATTGTAGGAGTTAACAGTATAAATAACAGAATCATTAAGTTCGACATTGGTCGAACGATGGCATCCTTATTGGGGAAGAAGGCATCATTATCCAGCTTATATGAAGCTATAGAACTGGCACCCAACTCCATATCGGGATAAGAACCGGTCGCTTTCGCCGTACAGTGCGGTTCATGAACAGCGCGCTATATCTGCATGAGGGAGTGAGGAGCTTTGCGGCGGCGCGCCTCGTTCGATCTCCTAAAAGAGAATGGCGGACCGTTAAGCACGCGGCGCGGTCGGAGCGGCCGGTCATCGCCGCAGCGTGTGCGGAAACCGCCTTTTTCTTATAAAATAAAAATCAGCTGCATATGATAAATATGACCACTCGACAGAGGGCCGCTGAACACTGCGGCAGAGCAGATGATATTCGAATCATCTTCTCAGACCGGTGTTTTGAATTCAGCCTGCCTCCCTGTCTTGTGATCTGGTCGCCTGTGTGGATGATGACCTCCGCAGTACGGTCAATCATCCTTTTAGAGACCTTTCATTAAGTACACGACACCTTTTACGCATAGACAACCACTGGGTCATTGTTCCACACTGCATCATTGCCAACCCATGCCCATTCCCAGCCTAAATTCTCCTCCCATGTGTTGAGGATCATACATCCGCCAAGCATCCCCAGCTTATAGCCTTCCCAGGTTGCGTCGCAGTAATAGTATGTTTTCCCCCCATATTCTACATGAGTTCCGGTTCCGTCTGTTACAAGAACGCCGGCAGTGATGTGGTCTCCCATCCGGCCTCCCCCTATCCCCTTTGTGTCCACGTCATGTATCACGAATTCGTAATCCATTGCTTTGATCAAGTATACAAAGAGTAGAGCATGGTCCTCGCAGTCGCCTCCTCGGTTCAGAAGGGGTTCTCCTTTCTGTTTGGCTTCTTCTTCAGAGGCAGAGAGGGCTTTTCCTTCCCAGAACGTCTCGGTAGGCAGCTTCCAATACTCTCCCACCCCCATACTCTGATTGTCGGTCACAAACGGAATATTCTGAACGAACCTCAGTACGAAATTGATGCGGCTGGAATCGCTCCAGCCGGCGGTGACCACTGTGAAGGCATCCGCTATGCTCTTCAGCACCGGATCCTCATATGACAGATAGTCACCTAGTGTGTCTGTGTATCCCCATTGCTGCCTGTCCAGATCCCTGCCCAACGCCTCCAGCGCATTTCCCACTATCTCGTTGTACAGTTCTTCGGACATCTGAACGTTCATTGTTGCGGTGCCTCTGTCTATTACCAGCTGGACATAGTCATTTTCCGCTTCAGCAAAAGGGGTCATTGAGACACTTGCATACGTCCATGTATAGGCCGGAGCTCCCCTGCCTGTATCGGATTCTAGGAAATACGCAGTGTATTCCATGTCAACGAGGTTCATGCCCAAATACCTGGATGGATTCGTGGAGTTATCATCCCAGTACAGGAAAACATACCCTGCGTTCTCTGAGACCTCGATCGTCAGAAGGTCCATCTTGTTGACCTCAAACTGCCCCCCATATGGGATGGACGCGGTCATTCCCGGCAGAGACCAGGCGAACGTTCCCGCTCCCGGCGGGTCGGCGGTCAGAGTTATCACGGACTTGCTTCCGGCTGTATTGTAAAGGAAGTATGCCGTCAGCGAGGCGTCGTCGGACAAGGTGAGTTCCTTAATCGCGTCCGTGGAGGCATCCTCCCAGAACCGGAAGTCGGATCCGAGGACCGGACTTATCTCCACGATCTCATCGAGGTTGAAGGTCACCGGCAGGCCGAGGTATGGAGTCCATGCCGTATCTCCCAGGAGCCTGTACTGGAGGGCGCCTGATCCCAGTGGGTATGCGCTCAGGGTCAGGGTCACTGTGCTGGGTTGGAAGTATGCGGTCAGCGCGGCATCCGCAGACATTGTGTATACCCTGTCTGTGCCGGTGCTTGAGTCCTCCCAGTACCGGAAGACGTATTCGGGTTCCACAGTTGTTCTGATCTCTATGCTGTCATTTTCGTTGAACACCACCAGCCCTTCGTAGGCAAACCATGTTTCCGTTCCTGTGAGCTTGTACTCAAAGGCACCTGCCCCTTCGGGGTATGACTCCAGGGTCAGAGTCACTGTGTCTGGCCCAAGGAAGTATGCCCTGTATGACGCGTCGCCGCTTTGAGGCGCGCTCACGAACCTTGACGTGCTTACGGAGTTGTCCTCCCAGTACAGGAAGGTGTATCCGTACGCCTCTGTCGTAATAATTGTCAGGTCATCGGTGTTGTTGACGTAGAATGATCCGTTGTACCCAAGGAACACGGACATTCCCGGCAGGGTCCACTCAAATGTTCCCGCTCCTCCCGGGAAGGCGTCCAGAGTTATCTGGACACGCTCATTGGATATCTCCGAGAGGAAATAGGCCATCAGAGTGTTGCCTGTAGGCAGTATTGTGTATTCCATCACGGGGTCGTCGTCGGCATTCTCCCAGAACCTGAATGCATATGTGGGTTCAGCGATTGCTCTGATCTCTACGGTGTCGCCGATATCGAATGTCGCCGGCATGCCGCCGTAAGGGATCCATACCGTCGCTCCCTTAAGCCTGTACTCAAAGGTACCGGCCCCTGCGGGGTATGTATCCAGAATCAGAGGGGCCGTGACGTCAAAGTATGCGGTGTATCCCGTGTCGTCGGTAACCATGCTCAAATGTCGGGATGGGTCCGTGGAGTTATCCTCCCAGTACTGGAAGCCATATCCCGCGCCCCCTACAGCTTCGATCGTCAGAGAGTCCATCTTGTTTACCTCAAACGGCCCTTCATATGGGATGGACACGGTCATTCCGTCCAGCTGCCAATAGAACGTTCCCGTTCCCGGCGGGCTGGCGGTCAGAGTTATCGTGGACTTGCCTCCGGCTATATTGAAAAGGAAGTATGCGTTCAGCGAGGTGTCGGCGGACAATGTGAGTTCCTTCGGTGTGTCCGTGGAGGTGTCCTCCCAGAACCAGAAGTCGACTGTGGGCTGGGAGGGGACCGGGTTTACTTCCACGATATCGCCGACGTTGAACGTAATCGGCAAGCCAACGCCAGTGTGGGGGGTCCATGCCGTATCTCCCTGAAGCCTGTACTGGAAGGAAGCCATTCCCAACGGGTATGCGGTCAGGGTCAGAGTCACTGTGCTGGATTGGAAGTATGCGGTCAGCATTGCATCGGAGGATATGGTGTATACTCTATATTCGCCGGTGCTTAAGTCCTCCCAGTTCTGGAAGGTGTATCCGGGTTCCGCAATCGCTCTGATCACTACGACATCGCCTGCGTAGAATGCCGCCGAAGTAGTGTAGGTGTTCCATACCGCTTCTCCTTGGAGTCTGTATTCAAAGGTACCTGCCCCAACGGAGTATGATTCCAGGGTCAGATAGACCGTCGTGGGGGGGTCATCAGAGAGGAAGGATGCTGTCAGCGCGGCACCGCCGGCGGACATTGTGACGGTCCTAACGGGGTTGGTGCCGGCATCCTCCCAGGACTGGAAGGTGTAGTCGGGCGCCGCAGTTGCTATGATCTCTATGACATCGCCGATGTTGAACCACTCCGGCGAGCCGAGGTATGCGACCCAGTCTGTCATTCCCTGGAGCCTGTAATCGAAGGTACCGGCCGTCGCCGGGTCTGCGTTCAGGGTCAGGCTGACCGCGTTGAGGTCATCGAGGAAGTACGCAGTGTATTCCGCAGTGGCTACAATATGCGTGCCAACATTCCTCGACTGGCTTGCCGAGACGTTGTCCAACCAGTACTGGAAGGTGTAGTCCTGCGCCTCATCGACTGCGATGGTCAGGTCGTCGTCCTTGTTGATCGCGAACGACGCGCCGCTAGCGCACGGGAAGGATCCGGTCATTCCGCCCAGCCGCAATGTGAATGTTCCTCCTGCCGACGGGTCGGCGGTCAGGGTTATCGTTACCCAATCGCCGGGGTTGTCGGAGAGGAAGTATGCTGTCAGTGTCTCATTGGTGTAAGGAACTGAAGACATAGTGTATGTCCTCGGGTTGCTGTTAGTGTTGTCCTCCCAGAACCGGAAGGTGTATCCGTTTGTCGCATATGTTCTAATCTCTACGATGTCGCCTGGGTTGAGTTGTACCGGCATGGTGTAAGTGGTCCATGACGACACTCCATTAACCCTGTACTCAAAGACGACATCCGCGGCGGCGGGGGACGACTCAAGGGTCAGGGTGACCATGTCAACTCCAGAGAAATATGCAGTGTAGCTCTTTGTGTCGGTGACGTGGGTGCCCACGGCCCTTGACATGCTTGTAGACGAATCCTCCCAATACATGAAGGTGCCCGTATCCTCTATGGTCTCGATCATCAGGTAGTCGGTCTTGTTGATCACGAACGGCACGCCGTCCACATACGGAACGAATGCGGTCATTCCGCCCAGCTGCCATTCGAACGTTCCCGCTCCCGAGGGGCTGGCGATCAGGGTTATCTCGACAGTGTCAGTTCCGAGGAAGTATGCTGTATCCGACTGGTCGCCGGCGGACATGTTAAATGTCCTTTCAGGGTCAGTATCCGCATCCTCCCAGAACAGGAAGGTGCACACGGGTTGCGCGTCTGCCCTAACATTTACGACATCCACATCGTTGAACGCCATCGTCGTTCCTCCTACGAATTCACGCCAATACGTCATTCCGACGTTAGCGATCTGGTACTTGAAGTCGCCGTACCCTGCGGGGAGGTCATACAGCGTCAGGTCGGCCTGCTCGCTGAGGTTGTCAGTGAGGAAGTACGCAATGAAGTTCTTCTCGTCTTCGCCCAGCTGCCAGGAGTCTATGGTCCTGGATACGTTATCATCATGCTCATCCATCCAGAACTGGAAGGTGTAGCCGAGTTCCGCTATGGCCCCGATAACCAGGTCATCGATATGTTTGTTGACGTAGAACGGTCCGGTGTATTCGAACACGTTGGGCATTCCGTATACCTGCCAAGTGAACGTTCCCGTTCCCGACGGTACGTCGGTCATGGTTACCAGGACCCTGCTGTTGGGATCGTCCGCGAGGAAGTATGCGACACCGGTGTTATTGATGCTGTCGAATGACCTGACGGGATTGGTGTTTGTGATTACCTCCCAGTACTGGAAGGTATACCCTTGTACACCGACCGCTCTGACCTGTACGGTATCGCCGACGTTGAACATCTCCGAGCCTGTGTATGCGGCCCAGCCTGTCATTCCGGAGAGCATGTACTCAAAGGTGCCCAGCCACGATGGTACCGCCTGGAGGTCCAGGGCGAACCTCTCGGCGGGGTTGTCAGAGGTGAAGAACGCAGTGTACGTCTCTGTACCGGCGTTTAGGGGGTGGTTGCCCACATTCCTGGTGGGGCTTGTGGAAGCATCCTCCCAGACCAGGAAGGTATGTGTGAGTTCCGCTTCGGCCCTGATGGTCAGGTCGTCGATCTTGTTAATCTCAAACGGCGTGCCGCTTATATACGGAACAAAGTCGGTCATTCCGTCCAGCTGCCAGGAGAACGTTCCTCCTACCGACGGCACGGCGATCAGGGTTATCTCGACCGTGTCAGCTCCGAGGAAGTATGCCGTAAGCGTGGTGTCGCCGACCGGCATTGTGTATGCCCGCTCGGCGTTGTCGTCGGCATTCTCCCAGAACAGGAAGCTGTATCCGGATTCCGCAGTTGCTCTGACCTCTATGGCATCACCAACATTGAATTGCACCGGCGCAGCGTAGGCGAGCCAAGCCGTCATCCCCATTAGCCTATACTCAAAGGTACCGGCTGCGGGGTTGACGTCGGGTAACGCCTCGAGGGTCAGATACGGCGCGGCGGCGTCAAGGAAGTACGCAGTGTATCCCTCTGTGCCGGTGGTGTTGAGGAGGTGGTCGCCCACAATCCAGGTTGGGGTTGTGTAAACATTCTCCCATGAGACGAATGTGTATAATGCCGCTTGCTCGGCATGAACGGTCAGGTCATCGCTTTTGTTGATCACGAACGGCGTGCCGCTAACGTACGGAATGAACGCGGTCATTCCGTCCAGCTGCCAAGAGAATGTTCCCGCTCCAGGCGGGCTGGCGGTCAGGGTTATCTCTACCCAATCGCCGGAGTTGTCGGAGAGGAAGTATGCCGTCAGTGTCTCATTGGTGTAAGGAACTAAAGACATAGTGTATGTCCTCGGGTTGCTGGTAGTGTTGTCTTCCCAGAACCGGAAGGTGTATCCGTTTGTCGCGGATGTTCTGATCTCTACTGTTTCGCCGGGGTTGAATTGTACCGGCATGGTGTAAGTGATCCATGACGGCGTTCCCTGAACCCTGTACTCGAAGACGACATCCGCAGCGGCGGGGGACGACTCAAGGGTCAGGACGACCATGTCTACTCCGGAGAAGTATGCAGTGTAGCTCTTGGTGTCGGTGACATGGGTGCCCACGAGCCTTATCATGCTTGTAGACATGTCCTCCCAATACAGGAAGGTGCCCGTATCCTCTATGATCTCGATCATCAGGTAGTCGGCCTTGTTGACCACGAACGGCGTGCCGCTCACGTACTGGACCCACGCGGTCATTCCGAAAAACTGCCATCTAAACGTTCCAGCTCCCAACGGGCTGGCGGTCAGGGTTATCTCTACCCAATCGCTGGGATCATCGGAGAGGAAGTATGCATACACAGTTGTGCCTATTTGGTCGATTAAGGTTATAAAAATCTCATCCTCTGAAGCATCTTGCCAGAACAGGAAGTCATATCCACTTTCCGGGACTGCTCTGAGCTCTACGACGTCGCCGATGTTGAATAGCTCGCCATAAGTATACGTGGTCCATCCTTCCATTCCTGGATACCTGTACTCAAAGGTGCTGGCTCCAGCGGGCATTGATCCAATGAACAATGGAGCCGTGTCGGTTCCGAGGAAGTATGCGGTATATTCCTCAGTGCCGACGATGTTGCTGAGATGGTCGCCCACATTCCTGTAGAGAATTGTAGAAGTATCATCCCAGAACATGAATGTATGTGTAAGTTCCGCTTCGGCTTCAATGAACAGATTGTCGCTCTTGTTGATCACGAACGGCGTGCCGCTAACGTACGGAATGAACGCGGTCATTCCGTCCAGCTGCCAAGAGAATGTTCCCGCTCCCGGCGGGCTGGCGGTCAGAGTTATCGTTACCCAATCGCCGGGGTTGTCGGAGAGGAAGTATGCCGTCAGTGTCTCATTGGTGTAAGGAACTGAAGACATAGTGTATGTCCTCGGGTTGCTGTTAGTGTTGTTCTCCCAGAACCGGAAGGTGTATCCGTTTGTCGCATACGTATTGATCTCTACGACATCGCTGGGGTTGAGTTGTACCGGCATGGTGTAAGTGGTCCATGACGGCGTTCCATTAACCCTGTACTCGAAGACGACATCCGCAGCGGCGGGGGACGACTCGAGGATCAGGACGACCATGTCAACTCCGGAGAAGTATGCAGTGTATTCCGCAGTGCCTGTGATGTTGCTGAGATGGTCGCCCACATTCCTGTAGGGGCTTGTGGAAAAATCTTCCCAATACATGAAGGTGCCCATATCTTCTGTGGTCTCGATCGTCAGGTAGTCGGCCTTGTTGATCATGAACGGCGTGCCGCTCACGTACGAAAAGGATGCGGTCATTCCTGGCAGCGACCAAGAGAATGTTCCCGCTCCCGAGGGGCTGGCGGTCAGGGTTATCTCTACCCAATCGCTGGGATCATCGGAGAGGAAGTATGCATACACAGTTGTGCCTAATTGGTCGATGGAGGTTGTAAATATCTTATCCTCTGAAGCATCTTCCCAGAATTGGAATTCATAGTCACCTATCGGGACTGCTCTGAGCTCTACGATGTCGCCGACGTTGAATGACTCGCCGTAAGTATATGCGGTCCATCCTTCCATCCCGAGATACCTGTACTCAAAGGTGCCGGCTCCTGTGGGCGTTGGAATAACGAACAATGGGGCCGTGTCATTTCCGAGGAAGTACGCAGTGTACGTATGGGCGTTGCCGTTGCCGCTATGGTCAGCTACATCCAAGGTTGGGTTTGCAGTACCGTTACTCCAGACCTTGAAGGCGTATCCGGGTTCCGCTGTGGCCTCGACGAACAGTCTGTCGCTCTTGTTGATCCTGAACGGTACGCCGTCCACGTACGGAACGGATGCAGTCATTCCGTCCAGCCACCATGTGAACGTTCCCGCTCCCGAGGGGCTGGCGGTCAGGGTTATCTCTACCCAGTCGCCAAAGACGTCTGAGACGAAGTACGCTGTATCCGACTGGTCACCGAGGGACATATCAAATTGCCTTAAGGGATTAGTGTCCATATCCTCCCAGAACATGAAGGTGCACGAGGGTTGCGCATCTGCCCTAACATATACGATGTCCCCCTTATTGAACGCCATCGTCGTTCCTACGAAGTTGTGCCAAGACGTCATTCCAACACCAGCGATCTGGTACTTGAAGTCGCCATACCCTACGGGGAGGTCATACAGCGTCAGGTCGGCCCGCTCGCTGAGGTCGTCAGTGAGGAAGTACGCAATGTATTCTTTCTCATCGTCATCCAGATAGAAGGAGTATATGTCCCTGAGTGCAGTCGTAATTGGTTCATCTATCCATTGCTTGAAGGTGTAGTCGGGTTCCGCTATGGCCACGATCGTCAGGTCATCGATATACCTGTTGACGTAGAACGGTCCGGTGTATTCTAAAGCATAGGGCATTCCATATAATTGCCAAGTGAACGTTCCCGCTCCCGACGGGAGGTTGGTCAGGGTTATTCTTACCCTGCCGCCGGAGTCGTCCGCGAGGAAGTATGCGAAACCGGAGTTATTGATACTGTCGAATGACCTGACGGGATTGGTGTTTGTGATTACCTCCCAGTACTGGAAGGCATACCCTTGTACACCGACCGCTCTGACCTGTACGGTATCGCCAACGTTGAACATCTCCGAGCCTGTGTATGCGGCCCAGGCTGTCATTCCGGGGAGCATGTATTCAAAGGTGCCCAGCCATGATGGTACCGCCTGGAGGTCCAGGGCGAACCTCTCGGCGGGGTTGTTAGGGGTGAAGAACGCAGTGTACGTCTCTGTGCCGGTGGTGTTGAGGAGGTGGTCGCCCACATGCCTGGTGGGGGTTGTGGTAGCGTCCTCCCAAATCAGGAGGGTGTATCCGGGTTCCCCTGCGGCCTCAACGGTCAGATCGTCGCTCTTATTGATGAAGAATGGCGTGCCGCTCACATACGGAACGGACGCGGTCATCCCGTCCAGCTGCCAGGAGAACATTCCTCCTACCGACGGCACAGCGACCAGGGTTATCTCGACAGTGTCAGTTCCGAGGAAGTATGCGGTATGCGAGACACCGCCGACGGGTATTGTGAATATCCTCGGGTTGGTGTCGATGGCATCTTCCCAGAACATGAATGTGTATGGAGATGCTGCGGCCGCTCTTACCTCTATGTTGTCGCCGACATTGAATTGCACCGGCGTGGTGTAGGGGAGCCAAGTTGTCGTCCCTAGGAGCCTGTACTCAAAGATACCGGCTTCGGGAGTGACGTCGGGTGACACCTCAAGGGTCAGGGTGGCTGTGTTGGAACCGAGGAAGTACGCAGTGTATTCCGCAGTGTCTGCAGTGTGCGTGCCCACATACCTTACGAGGTTTGTGGAATTATTCTCCCAAATCAGGAAGGTGTATCCGGGTTCCCCTAAGGCCTCAACGATCAGATCGTCGCTCTTGTTAATCGCGAACGGCGTGCCGCTCACATACGGAATGAACGCGGTCATTCCGTCCAGCTGCCAGGAGAACGTTCCCGCTCCCGGCGGGCTGGCGGTCAGGGTTATCTCTACCTGATCGCTGACGTTGGCTGAGAGGAAGTATGCGGTATGCGAGACACCGCCGGCGGGTATTGTGAATGTCCTCTGATAGGTGTAGATGGCATCCTCCCAGAACATGAATGTATATCCGGGTGCCGCAACCGCTCCGACCTCTATGTTATCGCCGACATTGAATTGCACCGGTATAGAGTAGGCGAGCCAAGTTGTCGTCCCTAGGAGCCTGTACTCGAAGGTACCGGCTTCGGGAGTGACGCCGGGTGACGCCTCAAGGGTCAGGGTGACCGCGTTGAGGTCATCGAGGAAGTACGCAGTATATACCGCAGTGTCTGCAGTGTGCGTGCCCACATGCCTTACGGGGTTTGTGGAATTATCCTCCCAGAACCGGAAGGTGTATCCAAGTTCATCTTCGGTCTCAACGAACAGGTCATCGCTCTTGTTGATCACGAATGGCGTGCCGCTCACATACGGAATGAACGCGGTCATTCCGTCCAGCTGCCAGGAGAATATTCCCGCTCCCGGCGGGCTGGCGGCCAGGGTTATATATGCCTGATCGTTGGGGTCTTCGGAAAGGAAGTATGCCGTCAGCACATTGTCGCCTGGCACCGCTGACATCGTATGTGTCCTCGACGGGTTGATGCTGGCATCCTCCCAGAACCGGAAGGTGTATCCGTTTGTCGCAACTATTCTGACCTCTACGACATCGCCGGCATTGAGTGTCATCGGCGTGCCGGAGTAAGCAATCCATGACACCATTCCCAGGAGCCTGTACTCAAAGGTATCCGCTATGGCTGGGTACGTGTTCAGGGTCAGGGTTGCTGCTTCGGCGGTCAGGAAGTATGCTATGTATTCCGTATCGTAAGAGTTCGTGCCCACGACCCTCGATGGGCCAGTGGAATTATCCTCCCAGTGTTGGAAGGTCTCTCCCGGTTCTTCTGTCACATAGATGGTCAGGTAGTCGGTCGTGTTGACCCGGAACGGCCCAATGTATTCAACAGGTGCGGCCATTCCCGGCAAGGACCAGGCAAACGTTCCCGCTCCGGCGGGTGACGCGGTCAGGGTTATCTGGGCTCCGCTCCCAGGTGTACCGGTGAAGAAATATGCGGTCAGCACGGTGTCGGAGGATGGCATGGTGAACATCCTCTGATCGGCATCGTCGCCGTCCTCCCAGAACCGGAAGGTGTATCCCGATAACGCCGTTACCCTTATCTCCACCACATCATCGACGTTGAGTGTCATCGGCGTGCCGGGGTAAGAGGCCCATAACGTCATTCCCTGGAGCCTGTACTCAAAGATACCCGCCATGACAGGGTATGTGTTCAGGGTCAGGGTTGCTGTTACGGCGGTCAGGAAATACGCGGTGTATTCCGTATCGTAAGAGTTCGTGCCCACTATCCTTGAGGCGTCGGTTGAATAATCCTCCCAGAACAGGAAGGTGCATCCGGGCTCTTCTGCCGCATAGATGGTCAGGTAGTCGGTCGTGTTGACATGGAACGGCTCGACGTACTGAACGGGTGCGGCCATTCCTGGGAGGAACCAAGCGAACGTTCCCGCTCCGGCGGGTGACGCGGTCAGGGTTATCTGAGCAGTATCTGATCCGAGGAAGTATGCGGTGAGTACGGCGCCGCCGGAGGGTATAGTGAACTCCCTCATATAGTCATAGCTACTGTCCTCCCAGAACCTGAAGGTGTATTGGGGCAACGCAGTTGCTCTTATCTCTACGATATCGCCGACAGTGAATTCTATAGGCGTACCGTAGTAAATATCCCATGCCGTCGATCCCTGGAGCCTGTACTCAAAGGTGCCTGTAATGGCGGGGTAAGCGTTCAGAGTCAGGGTCGCTTTTTCGATTATTAGGAAGTATGCTGTGTATTCCGTATCGTAAGAGTTCGTGCCCACTATCCTTGAAAGATCGGTTGAATTGTCCTCCCAGAACTGGAAGATCTCTCCGGGCTCTTCTGCCACGGAGATCGCCAGGTAGTCGATCGTGTTGACCTGGAACGGCCCGACGTACGGAATTGATACGGTCATTCCCGGCAGGGACCAGGTGAAGGTTCCCGCTCCGACGGGCGACACTGTCAGGGTTATCAGGGCAGTGTCTGGTCCGAGGAAGTATGCGGTCAATACGTTATCGCTAGGCGTTGATTCGGGTAGAATTGTGTACATCCTCGTAGCAACGACGCCGGCATCCTCCCAGAACCGGAAGGTATATCCCGGTAACGCTGCCGCCTTTATCTCCACCTCGTCGCCGATGTTGAACAGTACCGGCATGCCCAAGTAGGTGATCCAAGCCGCCGTTCCCTGGAGTCTGTACTCAAAGGTGCCTGTAATGGCGGGGTAAGTGTTCAGAGTCAGGGCCACCGCATCGTCTCCGAGGAAGTATGCGGTGTATATTGTGTCGGCGGGATGTGCGCCTACATGCTTAGATAGATTTGTGGAGTTGTCGTTCCAATATCTGAAAGTGTAATCCGCTTCGGCTGACGTTGATATCGTCAGGTCGTCGCTCTTCTTGACATAGAATGGATCATCGTATACAACGGATGCGGTCATTCCGGGCAGGGACCAAGTGAACATTCCCGCCCCCGCCGGTATGGAATTCAGAGTGATCAGAGATCTGTCGCTAAGCGTGTCCGTCAGGAAGTATGCGATCAGCGTAGCGTCGGATGATATTGTGTATGTCCTAACGGCGCTGGTGCTTGCGTCCTCCCAGAATCGGAAGTCGAAGCCGATGGCCGCTGCGGTCGTGATCTCAATTATATCGCCGGCATAGAGTGTCACCGGCAAACCGAAGTAGTTTTGCCATGTTGTCGTTCCCTGGATCCTGTACTGGAACGTACTGGTCCCTGCAGGGTACGCATTTAGGGTCAGGGTCACCGTTTCACTGACGGGTGTGACTTGGCCGCCTTCTACTGCGGCGCTGATCAGACTGCCTTCAGATACTGCCGTCACCAACTGATAATCGTCGGCGTCTAGCTCGCCGAAGTTCTTTCCATATATTTCGCTGTCGTTTTTCTCTCCCACCATAGAAACGATAGCGACCGATACAAGTGCAAGCGATACTGTAAGCAACGCTAGTCCTATTAGAATACTCCTTTTATTCTTCATAATGATACCTTCGTTTAATTTGATTGGGGCCGCCTGTATAGTTGCGGCCCGTTTCCCCCGTATTATTATGTAAATAGAGTGTATAAATAATATGTAGTTGAAGCCGCCGCATGATATAATCCGAAAAGGCGGAAACCACACTATTTTTTGCATCCGAGGGGTGTGAGGCCAATAATATCTCGATAAAGGCGGCGGTATCTGTTCGGACGGAACTGCGGCCTCCTTCGGAGTGTCTCGCGCCGGCCTTCTCAGAAGAATTCCCGGAAACAAGCACGCTTTGATATAATTCATACTAAAACAGTATGAAATAGAATACCTAGTAACGGCACCGTTCATCATGGCATCTTTCGCCTTTTGACGGATTCGCATCTGTCCGTTCATTCCATCCTTTTCCGCAGAACGGGACCGGCAGCAGAGCTTACTTCCGGCACCATACAAGCTGACGACGACACCGCAGAGGACCTCCGGACCAAAATGCAACCAATAAAACATAGAAAAATATTAAAGGGGCGCTGTGTTGAGGAGGTTTAACAGCCTCGTAGTGTAGCGGTCAATCATGCGGGACTCTGGATCCTGCGACCACAGTTCGAATCTGTGCGAGGCTACCATTCATATCTGGCTTGCCCGTTTTTTCACTCTTTACCATTGCTTTAGCGCTTTCGTTCATCACTACTCCGCTTCTTTCATGAAAAGAGAAAGAAGAGCTTTACCTCATTCATAGAAGGTTACCTTTCCCATGGGCGGCCTTCCGGATATATCTCCCGTTGCCTCCCCTTTGGAGATAACGTACACCCTGATCCCATCAGGGGACGGTGTCTTCAGCTGTCCTTCCGTGCCCGTGCAGTAAGATGCGCCGCCGCACCGCCATTTATCATAAATATAGCCTACTCGTTGCCTGATATGATAAGCATGGGCTGAGGTGGCGTTTCATGGGTTCCAGCAAAGTTGTCAGCGGATTCTTCGGCCGTAACAAAGCCGTGTTCGTTATGGGGCTCACCGCGCTTACCATCGCCGCGACGGCGGACCTTATTGCCGGAATATTCCTGGGTTCGATGGAGACATACATTCTGGCCATCCCGGGAATGATGGTCCTCGTTTATTCGGCCATAGGGATGAGGGGGAACATCTTCGGCGCCATGGGTTCCAGACTCGGGACGTCCATGCACATGGGTACTTTCAAGATGTCCTTCAAAAAAGGCTCCATCCTTCGTGCCAATATCGAATCGTCCATAGGGCTCAGTTTCTTAGTGTCTCTCGCTATGGGCGTTATCGGGTGGGCGGTCGTCGCCATCTTCGGCTTCGGCGAGATACATATCGCCAGCTTCGTATTCATATCAATGCTCGGCGGCCTGCTGGCCGGGATCGTCCTTCTGGGCATCAATTTATTGATAGCATGGAGCGGTTTCAAAAAGAACTGGGATGTGGATAACATCACCGCTCCGCTGATCGCCGCTGCCGGGGACATCGTTACGATGCCTATGCTCTTCATCTGCGCCTGGTTCGTGATACACTGCCCCGATCAGAATATAATAACCCTTCTTACCCTTCTCCTGATACTTGCCACCGTTGTATTCCTCGTGTTCATATTTGCCAGGAAGATCGTGCTCGGAAGGAAGGATGAGGCGAAGAGGATAATATCTCAGTCCACACCCATACTGCTGATGTGCTTGGTGCTGGATATCGCGGCGGGGGTCATCATCGAGAACAAGACGGAAGTGCTGATCATTCTTCCCGTCCTCATAATACTGATGCCGGCTTTCCTGAACGAAGGGAACGCCCTGTCCGGAATGCTTACGTCCAGGCTCTCTTCCATGCTGCATCTGGGTACTCTTCGTGTAAGCAGATTCCCCGGCAAGAATGCGTCGGAGAACTTCTTCATCACTTACGTCCTTGCGGCGGTGACCTACAGCTATATCGGAGTGATGGCGTTCCTAGCCGCGATGATGATGGGCGGTCCGGGAGACATAGGTTTCATAAAAGTAATGGGCATAGTCCTGATATCTGGTATGATCACGACAACGATCCTTAACTTCCTTTCATACTATGTTGCGGTGACCGCCGTCAGATTTGATCTTGACCCTGACGACCACAGCATACCTATGACATCCTCCTCCATGGACCTCATCAGCGCAGGGGTGCTGATAGGCGTGATCGTACTGCTGACCTTATCCTAAGAAGGGTTCGGCTTGCGGTGTTTTCGATAATGATCCGCAGATCCGTTACCTCATCTGCAGATATGAACAAAAAAACAAAACGATGACCTGCTGAACGATATCTGCGCCTGTAAGTCTTCAGTTATCCGATTATGACCGTACCTCTTGTTACATCTTGCCCTTCTTCCGTGACCGACTTGGTCGTCATGACCGTCATCCCGCAGACGTCAATGTGCAATTCGGATTCTATTATCTCATTCATTTTTCATCCCCGCACACCATACGGGCGGGGGGTATTTTAATCTTCAAGAGAAAAAGAGGTGTTTCTAGTGATCGGACATGATCCTCATGACGATAATTCCTTATCCGTACCGTCGGCAAAGGCCTTGAAATAAGGAACGCCGTCCGACGGACCCTTGGCGATTAGTATGTCCCCTTCTTCCATTACGGTGCCCTTCCCGGGACCAAAGATGTATTCTTTATCTCTTTTTATGGCGATGATGAACATCCCGCAGTTGGTGCTGAGGCGCGTTTCCGCAAACGACTTCCCGTTCAGCACAGAGTCCTTCACGACCTTCGCAAGACTTATGGTGGTCTCAGATTCTTTTATGGACATTGCGAGGACGGGGTGTTTCCCGAGCCCTCTCAGAACGACATCCGCTATGGATTTGGCGGCGTTCGCGATGGACATTATCGAGGTCTGAAGCCTGACCGCCACGACTATCCTGGCTATTTCCGCCGGATTGCTGGTCCCGATATCGACGGCCTGTTCCTGGATCTTCGCGGAAAGGTTCTCCATTGTTCCGGCCAGGAAGATGACCTCTTCCGCTATCTCCTCATTGTCATAGATAAGGGAAGAATACGCCAGATCCACCATGAACTCGGAAGTGTTCTTCAGTTCCAAGATCATCTCCTGCAGCCTGTTCAATCTTCCTCCTCCTCTTCGTCGTTTATGCTGGCCGCCTCTTCCTGCGTGGTGGTCTCTTCCTCGTCCTCGGATATTTCGGGGAACTCCCACGGCTTGTTCCCTGTTGCGAATTCCACAAGCCGGTTGTATCCGTCCTCGGTCCCTCTTATTATTATGTCGTCGCCCGCACGGATCTTGACGTCATCCTCCGGGTCATATATCCACCCGCGGCGGTTCTTCAAAGCGATTATCCTGCATCCGGTGGACGCTTCGACACCCAATCTGCCTATCGTATACCCCACCATAGATGACTCCGGCCTCAGCCTTGTAGCGCGGATCTTTTCGCCTGATTCGTGCAGCATCGCCGAAACGAAGGGGCGCCTCTCGATAGGCAGTTTCAGAAGGTCCACGATCTCTGCCGCCGCGTCGGAGATCTTGTCTGCCGCGGAGGCGACCTGCAGCAGCCCGGAGAGCTGTTTCGCATCCTCTTTCGTCCTTGAGGACATCAGCACTTTGAATCGTATGACGAACTTAAGATCGTCCATCTCTTCTTCGAGCTCATTGACCTTCTGCGCCATGTCCTCGCTGTTGTACAGAAGGGATGCGTACGCCAGATCGACTATCACTTCGGATGTGTCCTTCATCTCCGTCAAAAGTTCGCGGACCGTCATCTCTATGTGGTCCAGATTCATATAGCCCTCGGAATCGCCCGTTATAACCCCTCCCCCGCCGGCTCTGGACAGCTACTGCTGCCGTCCGGTTCATCTGAGCTGATCAACAATTTCGGCCACCTTTATCGGAACTTATCCGAATGCAACGAACGTTCTACATATATTTAAGATTTAGATTCGACCGCTTCGGCGTTCGCCGACCGTTCACTTATAAAAGATTATATTATGGCGAAAACTATTGCGGATGAGGTTGACGATGATAAGCAGAGACGAGGTTCTGGCAAATCTTGACGATTATGATCTCAAAAAGGCCAAAGTGGGGGTCGTTGCGTCGCATTCCGCGCTGGACACCTGCGACGGAGCGGTATCCGAGGGCCTAAGGACCGTGGCGGTCTGCCAGAAGGGAAGGGAGAAGACCTTCGCCGATTACTTCAGGACTCAGCGCGACAGCTCCGGGAATGCTGTGCGGGGGGTCGTGGACGAGGTCGTCCTTGTGGACAAATTCAAGGACGTCATGCTTCCTGACGTACAGGACTCCCTGATGAAGAACAACGTGCTTTTCATCCCGAACAGATCGTTCGTCTCTTACGGCGGGATAGACGCTGTCGAAGACCGGTTCAAGGTCCCGCTTGTCGGAAGCAGGAACCTCCTCAGATCGGAAGAGAGAGGCGGCGAAAGGGATTACTACTGGATCCTGGAGAAGGCCGGTCTCCCATTCCCGAAGAAGATCGAGAAGCCCGAGGACATAGATTCCCTTACGATAATCAAGGTCCACCACAAAGTGAAGAAATTGGAAAGGGGATTCTTCACCGTTAAGGATTACGACCAATTCGTTGAGAAGTCAACAGAGCTGGTCAAACAAGGCGTCATAGAGAAGGATTTCCTAAAAGAGGCGAGGATGGAACAGTACATCATCGGGCCGGTGTTCAACCTGGACTTCTTCCGCTCTCCTCTGGAAGAGAAAGGGGAGCAGCTTGAGCTCCTGGGAGTGGACTGGAGGTTCGAGACCTCCCTTGACGGATACTGCCGGCTCCCCGGCAAGCAGCAGGTGGAGCTTGAAGATGACGGAATCATGCCGGAATACACAGTATGCGGCCATAATTCCGCAACTTTGAGGGAATCCCTTCTGGAGAGTGCATTCGAGATGGCCGAGAAGTATATCAAGGCCGCAAAGAGATACTATGACCCGGGGATAATCGGCCCGTTCTGTCTGCAGACGTGCGTAGACAAGGACCTGAACTTCTACATCTATGATGTAGCTCCGCGCATAGGAGGGGGCACCAACGTCCATATGTCGGTGGGGCACCCTTACGGCAACGCCCTTTGGAGGAAAGAGATGAGCACAGGAAGGAGGCTTTCCATGGAGATAAGAAGAGCCGTCGAACAAGAGCGCGTCGATGAGATAATTACCTGAGGTGAAGAGATGAACCACAAAAGAACAATGATCGCCCTTGCGGTCATCATGATGGCCGTCATACCGATGAGCATGATCACGTCTGACGAGTCGGACGCAAGTATGAATTTTGGTGATGTGAGGGGTGAAGGATTCACCAACACCGGCGACGGTACGCTCTTCATTCCCCTGATAAGCACCGAGGCCGTTCCCCACGACATAACGATAACCGTCACGGAGACGGAGGGCGGGAGGGTACTCGCAACCGCCACTGTGACGGTGCCCGCGGAAACCACATACGTGGCTGAGCTGAGATTCAGGCTTGGCGCGGGTGAGCATAACCTAACGGTCACCTGCACACCCGCCGACCCGTTCCCGACTCCTCCCGGCGGCAATCCGATAAATTATATTCCGGTACAGGTAACGGTCACCGAATCCATATGGAGCAAACCGACGACCTTTGCCGCGATCGCGGTCATCGCCATCCTGATCGTCATCGCCGCCTATATGCGGATGCGCAGCGCACCGACAACCAAGCCCGAAATGACATTCACCGAACTGGAGAAAAGGCAGAAGGGCTCCAAGGCCGACGAAGAGAAACCAAAGGCGTCTGCGACAGAAAGAAGAAGATACAGAGAATCCGACGGCTCCGCCAAGGGCGCTGAGAAATCTTCTGCGCCGCCGCCGGAGAAGAAGGCGGAGACCTTCACCGAGCTTGACAGACAGAAGAAGGCGGAGACCGCATCTAAGAAGGAATCATCAGAAGAACCGAAGAAGGCGGAGACCGCATCCAAAAAAGAATCGTCCTCGGAAGAGCCGAAGAAACTCAAATACGTCAGTTCCAGAAGGAAATGAACATTTGAAGCGGGACATGCCTCATCGGGGTGTGTCCCGCATATTTTTCATAATTTCAGTTTCGGGTCTTTAAGGTCTATGAGGGCAACTTCCCTTCTGTCCATGAAGAACCCGATCTTCTTGTGGAGCATTATTGAGGGCGCGTTCCCTGTCTGGAGCATGCTGTGCGCCGCTTCGGCGCCCATGGACTGACCTTTTCTGAGCACTTCCCTCAGAAGTCTGTATCCGATCGCGTTCCTCCGAACATACTGATGGACGCCCATGTTCTCGATCCACACCAATCTATTGACGTCGAAAACATGCTCCAGCATCTTTGCGAATATGAAGCCGTATATCTCGCCGTCCTCCTCCGCGACAAAGCTGAGGCCGCTTTCCATGTATGAGGCAAAGTGGTTCTTGCTGCTCGCTCCGAGATTGTCCTTCCACTCTTTGGGAAGCTCTTCCCACTTGTTCTCGATCGTTTCCGCAAAATATTCCTTTATACACGATATCTCAAGCGCCCGGACCTTCTCGATATCCTTGAGCTTCATCTGCCGGATCTCCATCACATCTCCTCCGGACAATCTATACCCAGACAGTCAAGGACGTTCCTCAGTACCGTCCTGGTGCACTCCACGAGCGTCAGCCTTGCGTTCCTGTTCTCTCCGGATTCGAGGACGGGCACCGCCGCATAGAACTGGTTGAACGCAGATGCCACCTCGTGGCCGTATGCTGGCAGCACGTGCACGCGCTTCTCTTCTCCAGCCTCCCTTATGACCCTGCCGAACTTGGACAGCGCTTTTATCAGCGCCTTTTCATATTCGTCGCGGAACATGCCCGGATCCGTGCAGTGCCCGTATTCCCCCGCCTTCCTGATCATGCTGCAGGCCCTCGCGTGAACGTATTGGATATACGGCCCGCTGTTCCCGTCGAAATTGAGCGCCTCATCCCATTTGAAGACAAACTGCTTTTCCGGATGGACCCTGATTATATTGTAGCGGATGGCACCTATGCCCACCTTTTTCGCGATGCACAGCATCTCATCTTCGGACAGATCCTTCCGTCTGGATCTTATCTCTTCCGTCGCGCGGCTCACAGCCTCGTCGATAAGATCGTCCAAATAGACGACGACCCCTTTCCTTGTGGACATCTTCCCTTCGGGAAGGGATACGAAGGCATAGAACATGGCCTCCGGGACCTTTTCGCTGCCGAGGATCCCCAGCGCGGAGCATAGCTGCTTTGAGCCGAGCTTCTGATCCTCCCCCAGGACGTCGATCGCCCTGTCCGCTCTTTTGAATTTATCCAGATGATACGCCAGATCGCGGGTTGTGTAGAGGGTGGTCCCGTCGGACCTCATGAATGTGAACTTTGTATTTTTGCCCTGTATCCCGAAATCCTTAAGGTCAAGGTACCATGAGCCGTCGTCGGTCTGCCCCGCATACTCGGACCCTTTGAGCTTCTCCACCACCTCCCTTGCCGAACCGTCGGCGATGAAATCCGATTCCCATGTATATCTGTCAAGTTCTACATTGATGCCCGACAGTGTCTCCCTGAGCCCGCCGATCATCGCCTCCGCCGTTTCTCTGACGCTGCCTATGACCGTTTCATCCCCGTCCTCGAACTTTCTGAGCATCTGGGATATCTGATCTTTGACATCGTCCTTCTCTTCCATCAGCCTGTTCGCTTCGCGGTAATATGAGACGAGCTTATGATCCGTTTTGTCCCTCTCCTCCTCATCTGCGGAACCCTTCGGGACATTGTTGACCCCCCATGTGAGGATTACCACCTGCTTCCCCACATCGTTCACGTAGTATTCTGTCTGCACATCATATCCGCATCTCTTCAGGGACCTGGCCAGCGTATCCCCTATTATGGGGTTCCTGGCTCTTCCCACATGTATCGGTCCGGTGGGGTTCGTTGACGTATGTTCGACATTGATTCTGATGCCGTTAGGAGACGCCGAGCCGTAAGCTTCACCTTCCGCAAGTATACTGTCCAAGGTCTCTTCTGTCAGAGCGGCCGCATCCATCATGAAATTCAGATAGCCGTTGAGTGTGCTCACCGATGATATCATTCCGGACGGTTCGATGTGAGCTGCCAATCTTTTGGCTATTTCTTCCGGGGCGGACCTCAGCTCTTTTGAGAGGCTGAAGCACGGCACCGCAAGGTCCGCCTTCTCCGAGACCTCTTTCACAAATCTTAGTTTGGGGTGACCTATCTTTTCCAGGGCCGCATTGACCGCCGAATCGACCTCTTCCTCAAACCTCACTATGCATTCCACGCTCATCCCGCCCTGTATCTCAATATGGCCGCCATCCCTCCGAACGCCCTCATCAGCATATCGCCTTCCTCCGAATCTCCGGAGATAAGCTGCACCTTTGTATTGAATCCGTCGGCGGTCTCGAAGAACTCATCTATGATGTCCTCCTGCTTGAGCACTTTTGCGGCCAGTCCGCATTCGGGACAAGTTATCTTCTCTTCGGGATCGTCGACGGTGACCTTCATGTTGTGTCCCGATGCGCACTCGATCTCCGTCCTGTATTTGTTGAGGGACTCCGACAGAAGCAGCACCTCTACCGCGCCTGACTCCGTCGCCGTCCTCACGTCGTCCTCGCCGTACGCCGCCAGTCCTCCGTCGGGTTTCCTTATCTCTCTGAAGAGTCTCTGCATATACTCCTTCTCGATGGTCAGCTGCATATCCGACAGGGCCTCCTTGGCCGCATCCACCAGCTCCCTGAGGCCGGATTCGTCGGTGTAGCCGGTATCGAAGAGGGGGCTTACGACCTTTTTCCTTAGTTCATGGTGCAGGTACTCCTCTTTCACGAAGAAGTCCTTCGTCGAGCCGGGGCCGCCTACCAATATCCCCTGAAGCTCCTGCCTGTTGAGGAAAACCTCCGTAGCATGGTCCGCCACCTTTCTGTAGAACTCATGGGCGGCTATCTCTATCAGCCTTTCGAAACGGACCGAGGACTGCCCGCCCTGGTGATGCTTGCTTGGAACCAGAGAGTCGAAGTGTTTCAGAACGGTTATCCTGCTTCCCGACAGGAGCCCGAGGGTCGCCTCTTTTCTGTCTATGGTGATAAGGCCGTATGATTTCTTGTCCAGGAGCATCTCCTCAAGCGGCTCCGTAAAGAACTCAGAGTCGCATCGGTATAGGAACGCGGCCACCTCTTCCGGGGGTTCCAGCGTGTACTGGACCATCCTGGTCTGGTCTCCCGCGCGGGGCACCTCCCCGCAGAATATCACCACGCCGTTCGGCGGCGTCGTCTTATACGTTCTGAGTCTGGACATTATGGAATCGATCGCGCTTGTGACGTTCTTCATGGTGGACTTTGACTTGATGTTCGACGCCTGGGACTGCTCTTCCCTGAGATACGACATAACGTCCGATATCATTTTGCCGCTCGGTACATAGACCGATATGAGTTCCGTTCCTCTTCCTCGGTATGACATTATCTCCTGCATCGCTTTCTTGAAATCGTATCTGGCCCTGTCCAGAGCGTTAGCCTCACTCATTTTGTTCCACCAATAATATTTATCTCAATTGCGCATTCCTATAAAAGTATTGGTGAAAAATGAAAGAAAAAGTGGTCGTATCCATCGGCGGGTCCATTCTTATACCCGGCAAAGACGATCCTGCATACATAAAGAGATTGGCCGATACGATCAAAGAGGTCTCCGAGATGGTGCAGATCGTTATCGTCTGCGGAGGCGGCAGGATCGCCAGATACTATACCGAGACGGGAAGGGACCTCGGAGGTTCCACTTATCAGCTTGACATGCTCGGCATCGGCGCCACAAGACTTAACGCCCAGCTTCTGGCCGTCTCTTTGAACGAACTCTCCTCGACCGACATCCCGCTGACGGCGGCGGAGGCCGCAGAAAAGTCCACCCCTTACAACATCGTCGTGATGGGGGGCACCGTGCCCGGACACACCACCGACGCGGTGGCGGCCATGGTGGCCAGGGAGATGCGCGCGGACAGAGTGGTTAACGCGACCTCCGTGGAGGCCGTCTACACGGACGACCCGAAGAAGAACCCGTCCGCCAAGAGATTCTCAAGGATGACGATAGACGAACTGGGAGATGTGGTTTACAAGGAACACGGCGCGGGGAGGTCGAGCGTCTTCGACCCCCTCGGAATAAAGATCGCAAAAGAAGAGAAGATAGACATCCTGATGGTGGACGGCAGGAACCTCGCCGAACTGAAGAACGCCATATTGGGCAAAGAGATCAGCGGGACGTACGTCAGCTCCCGCTGATGGTCTCCAGGTCGGACGACGATATCAGCTCTGATCCCGCCGACGCTATCAGTTCGGACAGCCTCCTCTCCTCCGACCCTTTCAGGGATTTTCTGTGCAGGTACACCAGCTTTGTGTCCGACGCTGTGCAGGCGTCCTTCACCATTCTGACTATGTCCTCGTCGTCCCTGCCTTCCATGTGATAATTGGGAAGCATGTGGCCGAAGTTTATCTTGAATTTCAGCGCAACCTCCGTGAACCTCGGCGCATAGTGACCGCCGGCGACGCCGACAGCCGTATCGTAATCATTCTGTTCCATACCCAGAAGAGCATCGGTGAGTATGTCCGCCGCCCTCTCGTTCCCCCAATTCCTCTCATCGCTCCCTATCTCGATGAAGAATGTCGGCCTCTCAAGCCACGGCCCGTGGTGCGTCACTTCGAAACAAACTCTGAAACCGGCCAGGTCATTGTATGCGGATATCCTTCTCAGCGCGTCGGTCATAAGGGCGGGGTTTGATCTGACAAGCGTTCTCTCCTTTCCTCCGAACTTGTTATCATGATAGTTGCCGATGGGGTGCACGGTAAGCGAGGCCTCTCCGCTTTTCGCCGAATGTCTGGACATGAACACTACCTCGCCGATATCTAAGGAAGCATCCTCGATCCTTCTGTCAAGGTCCTCTAAACGGATGTGGAAGTCCGGAGTTGTCATCATCACCATATCGCCGCAGGCGATGAAATGGTCACTGCCGAATCTCCCGATCTCCTCCCATTCCCTTTTCTTAAGAAGCTGGGTCTTCATGTTCACAGACGGTATGTCGGTCTCGCTGCACACAAGCAGCCTCTTTTTTCCGGTCATTTTCAACAAACGTCTATCGCAAATAAGATATATATCTCTCTCCGGTTCATGCTCGTGTCAATCGAGAGCGCGACGATTAGGGAGAGGGCACTGCTTCATCTTAACAGATTCCCAGGTATGACTCCGAACGAGATGTTCAATGTTCCTTTCGATCTCACGCAGGACGGCATCGCGTCTGTGCTGGGGATCTCCCGTGCACACGCATCCCTCGAACTGAAAAAGCTCAAGGAGATCGGGAAGGTCGATGACTGGCAGGCGCACATAAAGGGTTCCGGCACTAAGAGAAGGGTTTACTACCTGCTGCCGGACGGCATGGCCGAGGCCGAGCTGCTGAAGAAAAGGTTCGAAAAGTCCGGCATTACCGTTGAGACCCTTCTTGATATGAAGAGGTGCGAACCGGAAATAATGTGGGACAGCCTCAGCGCAGAAGACAGGGAGACGTTCGGCGCCGCGTGCGTATTCAGGGTTAAGATACAGAGAAAAACACTTCCGCATACGAACACCGGTGTGATCCCCGCCGATTTTTACGGGATGACATGCATAAGCGAAGACGTCCGAGAGAAATATCTTTCATTGGCGGATCCGGGAAAAGCAAGGGCCTGGCACAGCTACGCGGCGGATTGGTGGATGGACCATGAAAAGGACTATAGGAAAGACGACGACGAAGATCAGTGCCAAGAAAGACTTTACCATTTGGTAGAGGCAGGAAGGAACACCGAAGCATGCAAATTCGTCCTCCGGTTATCCGATGAGTTCCTTGAGAACACCAACGAAGATCTCCTTTCAATAATGAAAAAGATGACTGTGATACCGAAGTATGCCGAATCGATCTACAACATAAGGGCGAGAGTGGCTTTGGACTGCGAGGATGTGAAAGACGCCCTCTCATGCGCGGATGTGCTTGCGGATTTCCTTACCGACGACGCCGATGTTATACGGGCCGAGGCACACATGCTCTCAGGAGACCCCCAGAAGGGCTTTGATATGGCAGCGGCCCTGTTCGATAAAAGCCGTTCTTCCAGAGCGGCGCTCGTCGCCGCAAAATGTCTGTTCAGGATGAAAAAGTATGACGATGCGTCCGGCTTCTTGGATTCTTCATACAGGGTGCTTTCCGATAACGGCGAAGCGGCCAGAATAGACGACATACTTCTGCTGAGAGCGGGCGTGGCATATGCTGCGGGGAAGACCGACGAAACACTCAGCTATCTGAGCAAAGCGAAAAAAGCCTCCAGAAAGAAAAGGGTCAAAGAGAAGATAGACGCCATGACCAAGAACATAAAGAACGGCAAGGGCGTAAATTTCGAATGATCAGAACACCGTGTTCCTTTTGAGATCATCAATGTCAGAGATGTACAGATCCCGTATGTCGCGGATGCCCCACTTCAGCATAGCCAGCCTCTCAAACCCGAATCCCCAGGCAAGCACAGGGTGGCTCACGCCGAACGGTTCCACGACCTCCGGCCTGAATATTCCTGCGCCTCCCAGCTCCATCCACTTTCCGTTGAAGAACACCTCCACTTCAAGGGACGGTTCCGTATACGGGAAATATGCCGGCCTTATCCTTACCTGATCGAATCCCATCCTTGCGTAGAACTCTTTTATCATCGATATAAGCATATCGAAATTGCCGTTCTCATCGATCACGATCCCCTCTATCTGGGTAAACTCCGGAAGGTGGGTGGAGTCTATCGATTCGTTCCTGAATATCCTGGATATGGAGAATGCTTTCTGAGGCGTGTCCGGGTGCTCGGCGATGTATCTTATGCTACTGACCGTGCTGTGTGTTCTGAGTAAAGCCGCCTCCGCTTTCTCTCTTGACCACGAGCCTCCCCATCCCGTGGACCCTGTGTTCCCGCCCCTTTCGTGTATGTCCTTAACTTTCCGCACGAGGTCCTCGTCCTCAAGGTCTATCCTGTCTGGGATATCAAGATAGAACGTATCCTGAAGGTCCCTCGCGGGATGGTCCTGCGGGGTGAACAGCGCATCAAGGTTCCAGAACGCAGGCTGCACGTACTCAGAGGACATCTCGGTGAACCCCATATTGGTGAATAACATCCTTATCTCATCGCCCAGCCTAGTCAGGGGATGCTTCTTTGCGGGGGCTATCGTAGGGGCGAATGTTCCCACGTCATACTTTCTGAATTTGACGTTCTCCCAGCCGCCGCTTTGGATCAGGCGGTCGGTCACGTCCGTGACCTCTTCCTTCAGTTCTATTCCCAATGAGACCGCCTTTATGCCTTCGTCTGTGACCCTTATCGTTCTCTTTGTGACTATCTTGTCCCTGATGAGCCCCTGCCTCCCCTTTAGGTCCCCGACGATCTTAGGATCGGCCTCGCTCTCATGGATAGGCGACGTCGCCATCCTCTCGATCAGGACCTCATAGTCCATTTTAGACCCGGCCGCCGATCTGCCTTCGTCGGTGAGTACCAGAAACTTGGTCCCGTCCTGCGGGACTATGTCGGCTAGACCTTTTCTCTTCAGCCACCCTACGGCGATCTTATCCTCGCCGCCGGGCATCTTTTCTGACAGGATGTTCATATCCAGCTTTCCGCCGGATGCGCCGATGATCGACAGGGCGCGCCTCTCTGGCAGCCCCTTTTCGACTACCTCTTTGTCGGACAGCTCAAAGAATTTCCGGACCTCTTCCTCTATTCTTACCAGGCCTTTCGATTCCAGCCACGACGCGGCGCCCATTATCTCCACCTCGAGGCCGAACTCCCCTGCTTTCATCAGGTCCGCCGGAGAGGCCGCCCCTTTGAAAACATCAAGCGCTATCAGAAGCTTCCTCTCATTATAGCTCAGTCCTTCCACGATGTCTGGAATATCCATCTGATCACCATTTGAATCCGTCGAACGTCATGCTGCCGACCACTTCTTTTGCCTCTTCTCTCTTGGCCTGATGTTTCTCAAGGAAGACGTTGATCTTCTCCGTGAGCATCTGTTTGCACTCTCCGCAGAGTATCTCGCCTCTTCTGCATTTGTCTGCGAGTTCGTTTATCTTCTCATCGCTTCCTTCGAAAAGGAAGTAGTTGTACTTGAACACTGCACAGACCTCCGGGTTCCCGCCTTTCTCCTTCTGCTCCTCTACGGACACGCATCCTCCCGTGAACGCCCTTCCGACCTTCTTCTTCACATCCTTGGGGGCGTCCGTTGTGTATATCGTACCGTATTCGTCGGATGACGACATCTTGTCCCCGCCTCCTAGGCCTGGGAACATCTTGCAGTAGAGCATGGTGGGCTTCGGATAGTTGAGGCCGGGCGCCACATCCCTCGCCACCCTGAAGTGCGGGTCCTGGTCGATCCCGCAGGGTATCAGGCAGGGTACTTGTCTCCCCTCTCTCTCCGTCGGAAGGAATGCGGGCGCGGCCTGGATTGTGGTGAAGAATATCGATCCTATGTTGGTCGAATTGTCGAACCCGAACACTGCTTTGGCGGTGGAGAACGTGACCTTCTTGGATACTTTGAGGGCTATCGGATAGAGGGTGCCTATGTTCTCTGTGTCCAGGATGATCTTCGTCCTTTCCGGATCGAACCCAAGCGCGATGAAGTCCAGCGCGTTCTCGTATGCGAGGGACCTGGTATCTTTCAGCGTGAGGTCCTTGAACAGGAACTTCTCGTCGTCGGTCATCTGGAACAGCATATCCACTTTGAAAACGTCCTGTATCCACTTGTTGAGTATCCACGGCATGACGTGCCCGAGATGTGTGTGCCCGGACGGACCTCTGCCCGTATAGAGGATGAATTTGTTGCCTTTGTCGTACTCGTCCAGCAGCTTTCCGAAGTCCCTGTGGGTATAGAATATCCCTCTCCTCAGCATAGGATGGAGTTCACCATATCCGCCGATCCTTTTCAGCAGCGGTTCGTCGATGGGCGTGGTGCCGAACCTCTCCATCAGGAGATCGTAGTCTATGTCTCCGCTTACCTCCCAGGGCGTTACCTTGAAATCATCTGCCATATCGAGTGACCTTACAGTGGAGAAGGATGAATCTGTCTTTAAGTTTTCTAACAATTACCTGGCGCAGGGACGGCGGAAACTCTGTTTACGGCCGGGTCGGGTGTACGCGGTCCGTCGTACTTTCGGCAAATTCGGAGACCCCCTTGTTAGGTATTTATGTGTGAGAGAACGTGAAGTATTGCCGTTAGGATGGGAAGCCCCGGGTCGGGTGTCTGTCCCTCAGACGGCTAACCCGGGACCGCCTGGCAGGAGATTATAACGTAGACAACAGCCCTACCGGCCCCTTAATCCGTACCTAATCCCGATGCGACGCCTGATCCACGTTACAGATCCGCCCCCTCCTGTGAGGGGACGTTAAACCCGCTGCCTGAGATACGATTGGCCTGCGTCCTTATAAAATCTCCCCTAAAACTGCATGGTCGAGCCTCTGACCCGGAAAGAATATCCTGAATCCGTTACTCTGCCGTCAATGCCGGATCCATATTCGGAAATAAACACGACCCAGATATGAACAGAAAAACCTCCGGTGCCTCTTACCTCGGCGCAAAGGCCCTTATGCTTACGCTGAATTGTTGCGGACAGCTAAGTAATTTGCTTTTTTGATGGGCCGTACTGTTCAAACAAGAGCCGATCATCGGAATCTCTTAATTATGCGAACCGCTTTGAGGTGGTCATGTGGAAGATACTCGGTATCAAAACGATCTACATCGACATACCCAATACCGCCAAGAACAGGCTCATCGAACTGACGGGCGACGACGAGAAAGGCGTCAGGTTCAAGGACCTTATGGAAAGGTCGGAGATCATGTTCCTGCTTAATGGCGAGACGGAGGAGTGTTCTTTTTTCATTACCGTCCCGGACGACCTCGGCCCCGACGACATACAGATAATGGCGGACGTCGTTCTAGATATCGCCAAAACCATTGAATTCCCGTTCATCACAGCGGACGGCGTGGAACAGAGGTATCAGGTCATCATAACGAATAACAAAGAGCCGGAACTGATCGGACTGAACAAAACTCCCGGAATATCATCCGGCGAGGTGTTCAAACCCATCATAAAGGCCCTGGACTCCAAAGGCAGGATGAATCCCGGATTCTTCGATTGAGAATGTTACTTCTCTTCCGGAAGAACGAGCTTCCCGAAGTCGCTCTTATCTCTCTTCGGAGTGCCGGGCAGGTCTTCCCGCTGCTGCCCTCTTTTGTGATCGTTCAGCCCCGCGAAGACCGATACCGGCCTGAACATCTTCCATTTGGAAATGATGTCGTTTATGGTCACCGCTTCGAATACCCAGTAGTACAATACGGATACTAGCGTCAGCGTGGCGACGATCATCGCCGCTGACAGCGCTATGTAGTATGCCACGGTGTATATGTCCGAGGTGTTTATCGCCACCAGAACAAAGAAGAGGGCCGCTATGACCGGAACCGCCATCCTCTGGAGGGTGGCCTTTATGCCGCCGTATACTTTGAAGTCCCTGTAGTTTGTCTCGATCCTTACGTTAAGGGACCTGAAGATCGACCAGGGCATCACCAGCACCGGGATGTAAAGTATTAGGGTGAACATCAGAAGCGGCACCGAGGTCTCCGAACTCAGGTCCATGAATGCCGGGTTCATGGATATGTATATCCAAATGAACATCCCCACCATCAGTCCCAGAGAAATGGAGTTCAGCACCTCCTTCCAAGGCATCTTCGTCCTGCTGAGCTCATAATCCATCGTTATGTTCCTTGTATCCATGTCCTCCGGGACATTGAACAAGAAGGCCGTCATCTTATCTTTGGCGGTTAGCTTGCTCTTCACATTGATATACTCGATCCGGCGAAGCACCTTATAGAAAATAGACCTCTGGACGGCGTCCACCACGGCCACTACTCCGGCGGCCCCTATCACTAAAAAAAGCAACAGGAATATCAGCGCCTCCGGGATGTTGATGAACCAAAGCACGGCCGCTGCCGCTGCCAGGGCCAGGAGTGTCCAGTACTTCGTCCTTATGTAGAATATTACGCCGCAGACGAAGAAGGGAAGCGCAAGCCAGGGCATAACGTCATATACGGACGAGCCGCCTCCTATCTCCTGATAAAGAATATATGCCAGAGCTATCAGGAATGATGCTGCCGCTGCGATCATTATACATTTATCGAACAGCCTTACCAACGATATCCCTTCCGGCAGCTGGTCCGCCCAGAAGTCACCGTTCCTTCCCTTTTCTATGCGGAGATTCATGACCTTTCCATCCATACCTCTACGCTGACTGTCGCCTTGTCCCCGGGGTGAATACCCAGGATCATTCCCATCTCTCTGTTGCCTTCGGTCGGGAACGGACCTATCATTCCCTCTTTGACCGCCTGCTTATAGCTGACGGACGATCCGTTTTCGTCTGCAACGGCAATATCCACGGGAACATCCGCCTTTATGTCCATTCTGATAGCTCTTCTTTTTTTGACCTTGAATGCGAATGTTTGGACGTTCTTATAGAAGCCTTCGGCGGAGGGGTCGAACTCCCCCAGCGTCAATCCGTCTATTTTGAAGACCAGTTCCGTCCCGTTGAACATCGCCATCACACTGAGAATGACCCGGTTGTTAATAGGCGTTTTCATACCGCGCGCTCAAAAAGAGCAGCTTAGCTCTCATTGGGGGCAGTGGTCTGCATCTCTTCCATATCTGTGGAGAATCTCCACATCTTCGGATAATGCCCCCGGTCCATGAACACCCTGTCGACATCCACCGCTTTCCCCTGATCGGAAGATATTATCCTTGACGTGGACATTGCCATCTTGCCTATGGCTATCAGTTCGCCCCTTGCTGTCATGAGCGCCGCCAGGGCATTCTTCCTTATGTCATCGTCCAGCATGTGTATCCCTTGTACATTGAGGTCCGCCCCGTGACATATGGCGTCGACTGCGGTGGGTTTAACGATCACCTTCGGCAGCGGCTCGACAAGGACCTCGATGGGCATCAGTAAGCTCCTCAGCCACCTTTCTTTGCCCATCTGCTGCCAGAATATGTATGCGTCGGTAATGTCCTGCAGTGTCGCGGCGCTGTCCTCTTTCATGGCACCGGAGCGCGTGCGTCTAAGCTCCGTCATATTGGCCCCGCATCCCAGCGCCTCTCCGACGTCCGTGCACAGTGTCCTTATGTATGTGCCGGCGTCGCAAGATGCTCTGAACAGCACCTCCCGCCCTTTTATCTCGATCACTTCCAGCTCGTTTATCGTTCTTATCCTGAGCTGTCTCTTCACTGCTGACCTGACCGGCGGCATTTGGTATATCTTCCCGGCGAATCTCCCCATTGTCTTGATTATCTTGTCTTTTTCGACATCTTTGTGGAGCCTCATCAGACAGACGTATTCTTTGTCCGATGACAGCACGACATCGGTCAGCCTGACCGCCTTACCCAGACAGATGGGGAGGACCCCGCTTACATAGGGGTCGAGGGTCCCTCCGTGGCTTATGCTCTCCGCGTGAAGGGAATTCCTTGCCCATGCGGTGACCTGATGGGAGGTCGGACCTTGGGGTTTGTCGAGAGCTATCACTCCCGCATTCAGAAGTTCGCCTACGGAGCGGTCCGAGGGCCTTTTCCCCCATTTGTCCGGCAGGGTGTTGGGATCTTTTACGAGCACGTGCTTTCCTCTATGTCCTTGATTATCCTATCCACGACCTGGTCCGCGTCCATGTCGTCGGTGTTGAGGACCAGATCGTACACGCTTTTGTCGTCTATATCTATATCGTAGTACATCTTGTAACGTTTTGCCTCGGATGATTGTCTCTCGATGGTGTGGAGGCATACGTCCTCAAAGGATTCCCCGTCCCTTATGCCGACCCTCCTCAGCCTTACTTCGGGGCTCGCCCCCAGATATATCCTGAAAGCCGGGATGTTGTTATTCGTCAGCATGTAGGCGGAAAGCCTGGATTCCAAAATTATATCCTGGTTCTTTCTTGCGATGTCCAGGATCATCTCGTCGATCTTCCCGTCTATGGAGGGGTCCTCCTCGGCGAGAGCGCTGAACTCGGCGAGGGTCATTCCTCTCTCCCGGGCAAGCTTGCGGAAGAATTCTCCGAAGACCACCGATTCAATGCCGAGCCTTTCCGAGAGCTTTCTGCACGCGGTCGTCTTCCCTGATCCTGGCGGGCCGCTTATTGTGATCCTCATGCCCGCCTCAGATTCTTTTCTCGATGCCGTCCAGTTCCGCCAGGCGTTTCCTCAGAAGATAGTATCTGATCGCTCTGTTCTCAAGCTGGCCTATGGGGAGGCTGATCATGGTATAGATGACGATCCATATCGGAAGGAACCACAGGGTCTCGTTGAGATGCACCGTGCCCCAAGGCAGGAATGCTGTGAGGAGTTCCTCCGGCACGGTGTTGCTGATGAAGTACCATACCCAAGCGTAGATCGGTATTATGACGACCATAGTGACGGGCATGATCTTCATCATCTGCGTGCTGGTTTCCATAGACTTTGCCATCATTTTGGGCTGTTCTTCCTGGAGCTTCTTTAATTTGTAAAGATTATTCTCAAGCTTTGCCTGCCTCATCTCTTTGTTGAAATCGCTCTGAATCTTCTGATTCCTGGCCTGAGCGACGAAATCCGTCAGGAACGATCTTATGACCGTGCTTACAGTTATCATTATCAGGCCGGCGATGACGAGCGTCAGCACGGGGCTCTGCCCGCCGAAGTCGATGACATGGAACACATAGTTCAGCCCTCCGCCTATCGCGTCTCTGAAGCTCATGACGACCAGCATGATTATCAGCACTGCGAACATGCCGATCATGGTGCCTTTCTGCATCGGCATCGGCATGTTCTGCCTGCTCTGCTGCATCGCCTGGGGGCTTCCGGGGTTGGGCATTATCATTCCTCCCTGCCGAAGAACCCTCTCAGAACGGGATTCATCTCCATCATCTGCTCGCGCCCGATCGCTTCATAGAAGTGTATCAATATACCTACGGCAAGCAACAGACCCGTTCCGGAGGCATTGCCTGTGGTACCTATCATGTCCGCTCCAGCCGCCAATGCGCCGATCATCGCTCCCGACATTATGGTCACGGTCGGAATATATCTTTCGAGCACCCTTTTCAGCACCCTCGGGTCCCTTCGGAATCCGGGTATCTGCATTCCGCTCTTCTGTATCTGTCTCGCGACGGCATCCGGCCCGAGGTTCGTCGTCTGCACCCAGAACTTTGCGAACAGTATCGCGCCCATGACCATCACCGTCCCGTATATCAGAACATGACCTACGTTTTGTATGATCGTATGACCGTTTGCGTAATTCACCGGATCCAAGATCGGCATTAGCCAGCTGGTAATGCCCATCGGCGATGAGAGATACCATGCTATGCCTCCAGATGCATGAGTGTTTCCGGCTTCAAAATAACCTATCGTGCCGTTATTACCTATGAGCGGGATGCTGCTGAGGAAGTCGTTGCTGTACAGCAGCAGCGCCACCATGCTCACGTTTGCCAGCAATGCGGACATCAATATGACCGGGATATTGCTTGCATACATCAGTTTGATGGGATATCGGCCTCTGGCTCCTCTGACATTGCCGTGCGATAGCGGTAGCTCGATACGTGTGGATTCGATGTAGACCACTATCAGGAATATTATCAGCGTACCCACCAGCGCGATCATGGGGTTAGGTTCCCCCAAGAATATCAATTCGTAGCCGCCGTTGGCCATTTCACCGGAGTTGGTATTGAATAAGACGTAGATCGCCTTAGGTATAGTCCCCGCCGGCGGATTGGAGAGGCTCATGGCCTCTCCCGCTGAGATGGGATACCAGTTCAGAGCTCCTGTGAACACTGACTGCGCCACGCCCGCCGCGATGAACAGGGATATACCGCTGCCTATACCCCATTTGGATATCACCTCGTCGAACAGGAACACCAGATACGATCCGACGCATAGCTGCAGAATTATCAGCAGTTTCGCTCCTCCCGCACCCCAAGTGGCCTCGAAGGGAGAGGACGGCACCAGGAAACCGAAGACCTGCGGCACTGCCTCCACGAATATCATCGCTATGACCAGCAGCTTCAGCACTGACTGGTAGCATGCCTTGTCATTCTTTGAAGTGAGATCAAGCTTTATGATCTTTGCACCGACGAACAGCTGCATTATGATCGAAGCTGTGACTATCGGCCCTATACCCAACTGTAAAATCGTTCCTGAGGCTCCCGCCATGATGGTCCTGTACTGCGCGAACAGATCCAGGGATCCGGCTTGGTCCAAGCCGTAGATGTATACGTTGGTCATCACAAAATAGAGGACAAGTATAACCACGACCCACATCATCTTGGTCCTGAAATGCACGTGGCCCTCAGGGCGTTTGACCGCTGGGAGCTTGTCGCTTATCGGTTTTATCTTGTACAACAAGCTAGGCTGTTCTTCCATCCCAATCTTCTCCTACTACGTCCTTACTCTGCTATCGTTCCGCCGGATGCCTCGATTTTCTCGCGGGCCTTGGCCGAAACTTGGGATACGGTCACTTTGACGGGTATGCCTATGCTCCCGTTCCCGAGCAGCTTATCGATACCTGCATCAGTGAGGTTGATATTATACATATCCCCTTCTTTGACCGCGAAGCCCATCGATATGAACCGCTCCATCTGCTGCGCGAGCTCGCTTACGTTGATCGAACTGTTCGCCCGCACAACGCATTGCGGCCTTTTGAAACCGCGCCTTCCGAAGTGGTCCCGGTCATATCTGAGCATGTACATCTTGCCGGTCTTTGCAAGACCCGCCTGTCCGTGTCCGCCTATGAGTCCAGCTCCGCGGCCTGCTTTCTTCCCACGTCCGTGGGTCCTTGATCCTCTCATCTTCCTTGTTCTGCTTGGCATTTCTCTCCACCTCACAGCATCCTGTTGATGAGGTCGTTGATCTCTTCCCCTCTGTAGCCAAGGGAGCCGCCGTTCCTGAACGAACGTTTGTTGCCCTCGTAGCCTTTTATAGGGGGGTGCAGGCGGAAGACCGGTTTTGCGTCCTCCATGTCCCTCATCCTGTAATCGTCATTGATCATCGCTTTGGCGAGCTCTTCGACGCTTCCGAAGCCTGTCCTCTCTTTCAGATAGTCCTCGGTTATTTCTCTATCGCCGATTATCTTTCCGCGGGTCTTTATCATTGCGATAAGGGTCTCCTCATCGATCTCACCCCAGGTGCAGTAGTCCTTGACCATCTGCAGCATCCCCTTTATCGAGGGGGTCTCGGGAAGCACGACGCAATGGTTGACCCGGGTAAGACCCAGCAGTCCCATTGTGTATCTTATGTCCTTGTTGACGTCCGCCTGTCCGCGCACGCGTACCACCGCATATGCCATGCTCATTCCTCCCCTGCGTTGACATCGGTCTCGGATATCCTGATCCCTACCGGGCCGGGAACTATCTTGAGCCTCTTCGCCTGCTCTTCGGTGACCCTCATGCGGGCGGTCATCTTCAGTGCTTCGAAGGTTGCCATGGCATAGTTGACCTTCGTCTTGGTGTTGCCGGTGGCGAATCCCCATGCGTCATGCACTCCGGCAAGCGTCAGGAGCTTCTTAGCAACGTCCCCCACCGCAAGCGATATGCCGCGGGGGGCCGGCTTCAGGTATACGGTCACAGACCCTGTGCGCCCCGACACCTCAAAGGGAAGCGTGTGCGGCTGGCCGCACCCGCATTCCCATGATCCGCATCCTCTCTTCACCTCGATGATGTTGAGCTTTGCGTTGTCGATCGCCTTCTTTATGGACGGTCCGACCTCCTTTCCCTTGGCCCTTCCTATTCCGATGAACCCGTCGCCGTTGCCGACTATGCATGTCACCGCGAACCTTACCCTCCTTCCGGAGTCGGTCATCCTCTGGACCATGTTCAGATCTATCACTTCGTCTTTGAGGTCCGGCAGGAGTATATCCACTATCTCCGCCTCGCGGAGAGGCAGCCTTGTCTCCAGTGCGTCGCTCATGGTTGTTACCTCGCCGTTGAGGACCATCTGCCCCAACCTTGTCTTCGGGATCCACTCCATCTTACTCAGCCTCCATCTTCTTCTTCATGCTGCTCACCGCTGCCTCTATGCTGTCATCGATATGCTTGCCGTCGATCCTCTCTTTTGCCGGAATGACGTCCTCGCTGTGAGGCACTTCAAGCCCCGCATCGGCCATACCCTTCACGGCGGCGAACAATACCCCGCCGCGCTTCGGGTTCTGCATACCTATATCCAGCACGGCGTATTCGATGCCGTCCTTCAATGCTCTTCTGCCGGCAAGGAACCCTACGAGGTACGCCGCCGGGATCGAAGAGCACGAGTGCTCCCATCCCATGCCGCGCAGCTCTTTGGTCGTTGCCGCGGCTCTCACTAAATCCCCTTCCATGTCGAAATCGACGAACTGGATGGTGATGTTCCTGTTGGACCTCCTTACCACGGCCCTCGGCTCGCCGCTCCTCAGGAGCTTCTTCCTGGCGTAGTAGTCGGTACGGTATTCTCTCCTTCTTCGGAACGCAACTTTATATCTCGGTCCTGTTGCCATCAGATCTCCTCCTCTTTCAGGTGGCCTGCGGCGATCATGTGCTGTCTGAGGTTCCTGCGGGATTTGTAAACTCCTCCCTTAGACCTCCTGTAATAGAGCCTGTAGATGGACGGGGTTATCTTCCCTTCCGACCTCAGGGTCTTCAGCTCGTCGCGGATGGGCCTTATGGTGGCTATCCACCTGCGCTTGTCGGGGACGCGTGCGTTTGCTGTTCCCTTCCTGCTGCCGGGGCCCTTCCTCTTCCCGCTTGCCTTCTGGTTGGCTGCATATCTAATCCTTCCTTTTGACGATCCCTGCTTGGGTTTCGCTTTTATGATCCCCGATCCGATCGCCATGCGGATGTCTGAGCGTGTTATGCAGCTTTCGATGTCCTCGAGGTTGTCCGGGTCCATCCAGACCCTGTTCTCGCCGCATTTGAGAATCTCAGCCGCCATTCTTTTCTGGTTCTTAAGATCCATGCTCACACCATCCTGTTGAGGACTCTGATGCCCAGTTCGGCCGCCCTGTCCTCTATCGCTATCCTCTTCTTTGTGCCCACGCTTCCGCCGATGCGCACCGCCTGTACCTTCGGGTCGATGCCCTCAAGCCCGTCCAGGTTGTACACGAGCACCTCCTCGAACCCCGACGGGTGCAGTCCTCTCACCGACGCGGGGCCCCTGAATCCTATGTCCGCCATGGGAGGGCGCCTCTTGAGCCGCCTCTTCATTTTGGAGTGTATGCCTTTCGGCTTCCTCCACTTCTCTCCCAGTTTGGCGTATCTGAACCATTCCTGCCTCTTGAACGCAGGCCTGCGCCCAGATATGATCGCCCTTTTTGCAAGGGCTTCCGCCGTCTCGTCGGAAAGCTCGGGCTTTATCTTCGCTACATATTCCCCGTGCTCGACTACGACCGCCTCTTCATCGGGCTCGTCGACTATCTCCACCTCTTTGGGAGCGGACTCGGCCTTCTGCTCTTGTGCGCTGTCCTGAAGCAGCGCCTTCCAGTTCTCTACCGTCTTCGGTCCCACTCCGGACAGGTTCTTTATCACCTCTTTCGCCCTGACGCTGTCGAAGATGGCGTCCCTGAGCTCCGGCACGGATGTTATCCCTATCTGTTCCAACTCCGGAATGTTATCATCTTTGAGGCCGGGAAGGTCCTTCAATGTCTTTACGCTCATTCTTTCACCTTCTGCGATCTGTGGACGAGGTATATCCCATCCTGGAAGATCCTCTTGTCGAACCCGAGCCTGGATGTCGCCCTTTCTATGTTGGCCGCGGTCTGCCCGCACGCCTCTATGCTGTTCCCTTCCACAGTGACATCCGCGCCGCTGATCGTGACCTTGCATCCTCCCACGATATTCGCATATCTGGGTGCATGGCCTCCCATGTAATTGTTGATCTCCACGCGGTTGTCTTTCACTGCTACTTTCATCGGGAAGTGTGAGAACACTATCTTAAGGGTATACGTGAAACCGATCGTGACCCCTTTTATCATGTTATTGATGTGGGCCGCGAATGTTCCTACCATTGCCTTATCCTTTGTCCTCGGGTATTCGCTGCTTACGATGACCGTTCCTTCTCCGATGGCAATACTAACGCGGGGGTACGCAAAGTTTCTGCTCAATTCACCCCTGGGTCCTTTGACCTTCACGGTGTTTCCGCTCATAGAGACGGACACCCCACCGGGGATGGCGATGGTGCTTTCGATTTTCCCTGCTATTGTCATCTTTATTCCTCAGTATATATACGCTAACAATTTTCCGCCTATGCCAAGTTCTTTGGCGCGGTCCTGGGTGATCACACCGGCCGTCGTGGTCAGGATCAGAACGCCGAAGTCCTGAGCGGGCAGATACCTCGCCTCGAACCTCTCTATCTCGTTCGCTTTGACCGAATACCTCGGCTTTATCACACCGCAGTTGTTTATGGCTCCTTCCATCATCACGCGGAACTTGCCTGCCTTGCCGTCCTCTATGTACTCGAACTGGTTGATGTATCCGTGGTCCTGCATGACCTTCAGCACGCGGCCTATAAGTTTTGAGGATGGCTGGATCATGCATTCGCTCTTTCCATCGGTTGCTGCATTTTTCATGACGCACATTGCGTCGTTAAGTGGATCGCTTTGCATTCTTCACACCTCACGAATATTTCTTGAATCCCAGTTCAGGGGCCATGTCCCTGAAACATTGGCGGCAGAGGTGCATTCTGTATCTCCTTATGATGCCCCTTCTGCGTCCGCAGCGGGTGCATCCGACTGTCCTGCCGTACTGCTTCTTCGGTTTCATTCGACCACCTCTACCTCGTAGTTGTCCTTCATGTACTGGATCGCCTCGCCGCGGTCGACGCGGTGTCCTTTCGGGATCCTCCTTTTGAGGACCGATCTCTGGGTGATCCTGTTCCCGGTCCTCCTCAGCACCACACTGATGTCCATGCCGAATATCCCGATCTCCGGATCGTATTTCATTCCCTCAAAGTCTGTGTAATCGGATATGCCAAAGGACATGTTGCCCTCTTTGTCAAAGGAGTACTCATAGACCCTTCTCTCCCTTATGGGAAGCGCTTTCTGAAGGAACTCCTCTGCGGAGTCCCCTCTGAGGGTCACTTTGCATCCGAGCGGCATTCCCACGCGGATCCCGAGGTCCCTGTTCACGCTCTTGGATATCGTCTGCACCGACTTCTGGCCGGTGACCATCTCCAAGACCTTCTGCGCTTTGACCAGCCTCTCTCCGGCCTCTCCGACGCCGATGTTGACGGTCACCTTTTCGATATGGATCTGTCTCGTCGTGTTCATTCTGACGCCTCCGGCAGTTTGATCTCCGGCTTCGATGAGCCTATGACGAACACGTTCCTCTTGACCGTCTCCTTTCCGCTCTTGAACTTTACCACATTGTCGGCGGGTCCTTTCACGACCACATATTCCGCGACGGTCTCGATCTTTCCGGCAAGCGCTCCGTTTATGATAAGCGCGGACGCACCGTCCGCCAGCGGATAGCGGTCAATGACCTTCTGATCCGCTACATTGATCTTAAGCGTGTCACCGGAATCGTACATGTTAGCGTCAAGGATTATGTTCCTTCCTCCGCTGAGGTTCAGCTGGATCTTTCCTCCGCTGATCTTGGTCTTGCCCTCGACCCTGCAGAGTTTCCACTCCGTTTCGTCCTCGCCTATCGGGACGAGCGTCAGCTTACCTTTGTCTGTCAGGAGCATACGGTAGCTGAGTTTCATCTTTGGTATGGAGATCACATCCATGAGGCCTATGGGCGCCTTTGGGTTCTTGACCGCTACGCCGTCTACGAACAGTTCGCGGTTCCCGATTATCCTCTTTGCCTCCCTTGCCGTGTCGCACACTTTTATCATATCCCTCAGCACCATCACCGCGGGCATGCTGCTTCCAAGCGAGTGCGCTCCGGGGGACTGTTTTGTCGCCCAGACGGCCACTTTCCTCTTCAGAGGCCATGTCCCGGGTGCGGCTAATCTTTTCATATGGTCGCTCATTCTTTAGCCTCCTTCTTCTTTGAAAGCGAGTCGATCCTCCACTGATCCTCCGTGTTGAGCTTGGTTATGATCAGGTTGGATGCGTGTACCGGGCGTACCGTCGCGGTCCCGTCCGCCTGGTTTATCGTTATGCCTTCGATGGATACGCGGCCGGTGTTCGTGAAGATATCAAGTACCTTCCCCTCCGTCCCGCGGACATCCTCCTCGCCGCGTATCACTGCAACTGTGTCTCCCTTGCACACCCTTGCGGTGCGTACCCCGTACTGACTGCGGAGTTCGTTGCTGAGGTGTGCCGAGAGCATCTTTCTTTTGACGTGAGAGGGGGCGTTCGCCTGTACCTTTCTCTGTACCCTTGCTTTGCTGCTTGCCATCCTTCTCACCTCACACTATAGTATTCGCGGTCGCTGCGATACGGGGCCACCTGTCGGCCGCCTCCCTTGCCACAGGACCTTTTATGTCCGTACCTTTCGTCTCGCCGGTCTCGCTCACGATGACCGCCGCGTTGTCCTCGAAGTACACCATGGTGCCGTCCGCACGCCTCGTGGGACGTCTCTGGCGGACTATCACGGCGAACACTATCTGCCTTCTCATTGCGGGCGTTCCTTTCTTGACAGATGCTATCACCATGTCCCCGATCCCCGCCGACGGCACTCTCCTTGCGACGCCGTGGTATCCCGGGACGGTTATGATCTCTATCACTTTCGCACCGCTGTTGTCGATCACGTCGATCTGCGATCCGTTCTGAAGTCCTCTTGTCTGTGTTCCAGAGATTCCTTTCATTCAGATTCGCTCCTTTTTCTCTATGACCACGAAAGAGACGGTCTTAGAGATCGGGCGGCACTCCATGATCCTCACTCTGTCCCCCGCCTTGAGCCCAAGGCAGGGGGATGCGTGGGATGAGTACCTATTGGATCTCTTCTCGTATCTCTCGTATTTCTTTTGGTATTTCAGGTAGTTGCGCTCTACTACGACGGTCTTGTTCATCTTGACGGTCGCAACCACTCCGTCGATGATCTGGCCTCTGACCGGAAGGCTGCCGTGGAACGGGCAGTTGGGGTCATTGCACTCTGCGGTCGGGGGGACCACGTCGATTCCGATGTCTCTTACTTTTGCTGTCATTTTGCTCACCTGACCTTTTTTATTCTGTCCTCTGGCCGGTGTTGTATGTCTATGCCTTTGATATCCATGTGTTCGCTTTCATAAGTGAACCTGAACTCGTTGCCTTGTTTCGGTACCATCTTTTCGGTTCCGGCCGAAGAGACGGTGATCGTATTCTTTGTTTCGTCCACCACTTTCCCGGAAATTCCCGAGTACGGGGCCGATAACACTGCCACATCCAAACCAATGAATTCTGATCTCATGAAATCGCTCCTTTTCATCTTATCTCACTTCTGTGCGGAAACCCATGTTCTCCAGCACGGCTTTTACTTTTTTCTTATGGTCTCCCTGAAGCTCTATGCGTCCGTCTTTGTATGCTCCTCCGGCGGCGCATTTTATCTTCAGCTGTTTGGCGAGGTCCTCGACGTCTATGTCATTCTCGTCGATACCCTCTACCACCGTGACCATTTTGCCGTATCTTCTGCTGTCCACGGATATCCTTACCATCTGTTGCTCGCGTGCGATCTCCTCGCACATGCAGAGCTCTTTAGGCAATCCACAAACCGGGCATATCTCGGCCATCAGATCTTTTCCTCCTCATTCTGAACGGTCAGTATGCGTGCTATGTTTGTTCTTATGGCGCGGATGATACCGGGATTGGAGGGTGCCCCTCCCATCGCCGATACACCTCTCTCATGCATGAGGTCGTTGCGGAGCTCCTTGAGCTTCTCGTTGCGTTCCTCTGTGCTCATTTCTCTTATCTCAGCGGTCTTGAGCAGCGCCATCAGTTGACCTCCCTGTCTGTCTCTGGGGACGCTTCTGCGGGCACCTCTGCGGGCACTTCCGCCGGCGCCGGGGCGCCGAACAGGTCCGGCAGTTTCGCCGCCGCTTCGGTCTTACTGAGGATCGTCGTGTCCGCCGGGAGTTTCGAGCCGGGCCTCATTATTTCGACCGTGACCCCGATCACTCCCATCTTCAGCTTCGCGATCGCGTATCCGCGCTCGACGAACAGCACCCTGGGCTCGCCGCAGAACTTTATGTAGCCTTCTTTGAACTTCTCGGTCCTGTGTCTCTGCCCGGTGAGCTTTCCGGCCACGATTATGTGGCAGCCGCGGGCTCCGGCATCCATCACTCTGCGTACGGTGGAGTGTCCCGCCCTGCGGAAGTGCCACCCTCTCTCAAGGGAGAATGCCAGCTTCTCCGCCATTATCTGCGCATTAAGGCTTGCATTCTCGACCTCCTGAACCTCGATCTGGGGGTTCCCGAAACCGTATCTCTCTTCGATGACCAGCGTCAGGTTCTTGATCGTCTGGCCGCGCCTTCCGATCACCAGCCCCGGTCTTTCCGTCGTTAATATGACGCGGGTTCCCATCGGAGTCCTCTGGATGTCAAGGCCTCCGAAACCGGCGCGGCTGACCTCCTTCATGAGGTACTCTTTGAGAAGAACCCTGCGGACATTCTCGGCAACGAATTTCCTTTCTGATGCCATATCACTCAACCTCCTCTATTATTACCTCTATGTTGGCCGTCTCCTGATTCCACTGAGTGGCCCTTCCCTGCGCCCTAGGCATGTGCCCGGGGATGGTCTGTCCTCTTGCAATGGTTATGGTCGAAATGGCCATGTTGGATGCGTCAAGACCTTTGTAATCGGCGTTGGACATCGCACTCTTTATCACTGCGAGTATAGCCTTCGACGCCTTCACGGGGTATCTCCCCGGCCCGACGCCTTTCTTGTGCGACACTCTCTTGTTGTATCTTTTCAGAGGTACCGGCCTTTCGAGGGCTATTACCTCCTCGAGCGCCGCGACCGCTGTCTCTACTTTCATGCCGCGCACCATTCCGGCGACCTCCCTTGCGAATTTAGGCGAGATGGGCTGATCCTTTGCCACGGCCTTTGCGGAGATGTCCGGGTCGGCCGGCGTTGTGTAGTATTTGTTCCTAGCCATTTTGACACCTCACTTCAGCGGCATGAACTTCGAGGACCTCGTCGCGCCCACTCCGGGTCCGGAGTGCTGGGGCGGCTTCCTCGTAAGTATGAACTCTCCGAGGAAATGGCCGATCATCTCCGGCTTTATCTCGAACTCTTTGAATTCCTTTCCGTTGTATATGCTCACTTTCTTCCCAACGAACTGGGGTATGATCGGCAGGTCCCTGCGGTGTGTCCTGACCGGCTCCTCCGCAACCTTCAATTTATCGAACAGCAGCTGCTGCTCGTAGTTAAGGCCGCGGAGGTACGTCCTCCTGGCCCTTGAAGGAAGAATGCCCAGTATCTCGTCAAAGGACATGGCCAGAAGCTCCTCCATCGTGAATCCGCGATAGAGGAATTCTTTCTTCCTCCTCGCCTGGATCGCCGATGCTTTCTTCCTGGTTCTCCTCCTGGTGGCCTTTGCCGATCCTGCAATTATCTTCTTTGCCATTCAGAATCACTTCCTCTTTTTCTTAGGCAGGAAACCTACCTTTTGTCCCGGCGATGCGGTCCTCTTCTGACAGTTCGGCCCGCCCACATGGGGATGGCTTCCTCCGCCGTGGGGGTGGTCCACTGCGTTCATCGCAACACCGCTTACTTTCTTGTTAGCGGTGGACCTTGACCTCAGCGTCAGGTAATTCTTTCCGGCTTTGGCGAGAGGCTTGTCTCCTCTCCCTCCACCTGCAACGACACCTATCACCGCGCGGCAACTGGGGTTGAACTCCTTCATTGCTCCTGAAGGCATGAGTATCATGACCTTCTCTCCTCTGGTGACGACGGTCGCCGACGACCCGGCGGTCTTGGCATATTTTCCTCCGTCGCCGGGTTTCGATTCGATGTTGTGGATAGCCGTTCCCTCCGGTATCCTGGACAGGAGGGTTATGCAGCCCGGTGCGATCCTGTCGCCCCCGACGTATATCTTCTGTCCGACCTTCATGCCGGCGGCCGCGAGCTGGTAGTCCGTGACCCCGCCGAAGTCTATGACCGCAAGAGGGCTTGTCCTTCCGGGTGCCTGAATTAGGTCTTTTATCGTGCCTACTCCCTCATCGAAGCTGGGGAGTCTGACGTCGTCCACGTGTCTGTGGCTGGGCGAGCGGTATTGCGGTCCGCCGCGCCCCCTTCTTTGTGTAATCAATCTCTTTCCCATTCGATCACCTCAGAACACTCCGACCCTCATACCTACATCCTCCGCAGAGTAGCCTTCCGCGAGCTTGATGATGGCGTGTTTGCCGTCTTTCTGTATCTTCGTCCACACAGCTTCGACCTTCACTTCGAAACGCTCCTCGAAGGCCGTTTTTATGTCCGCTTTATTGGCGTGCCTGTGTACAATGAACTCTATCTTGTTGCCGTCCCTGAATCTCTGAGTGGGGGTGCCGGACAACAGATTGAGGGTCTTTTCCGTAACGTACGGTCTGATTAGTATGTCGCTCTGTTTCACTGCGTCCACTCTCCTATCTCGGCGATGGCCGATCTGGTGTATACCGTGAGTCTGCCTGCGTCCCCGCCGGGTGCGAGTATGCCTGCGTTGAGGGTGCTGACCGACTCGATATCCACTCCGGGGAGGTTCTTTGCTCCCTTGAACACCGGCGCGTCCCTGTCGGACACCACTATCAGGATGGAGGTCGGAGTTCTGTATCTCCTGTTCCTCATCTTCCCTCTGCCTGCGCGGATCTTGCGGCCTTCCTTTGCCCTCTCCACATCGTAACCTATGCCGATGCTGTCGAACACGTCGTTTATCTCAGACGTGCTTGCGATATTCTGGAATTCGTCATCTATGACGATGGGGAACGAAACAGAGTCATCGAACTGGTGACCGCGCTCTCTGACACAGTCGGCGCAGCCTGTTGCCGCAATTGCGGAAAAACGCGCCACTCTCAATTCCTTCTTGTTGACCTTCTGTTCCCATTTCCTCTCCGGGCGCGGAGGGTGGGCCCTCCTTCCGGTCACGTTGTTGGGGGACTCCGTCGCCCTCCTTCCGTCATGGAGCCTCTGGACACGGGCTACGCCCCTTCCTTTGCCCCATGTGCTCACCGAGTGCCTCATTCCCGATCTCTCGGCCGGTCCATAAGGCTGTCTCTTGTTCGCCGCGGCGGCCAGGATCGCTTTCTTGATTATGTCCGGTCTGTACTCGGACGAGAACACCTCGGGGACGTCGATGGTTCCGGAGACCTCTCCTTTTACGGAATAAACATTAGTCTGTGCCATTTCTCATGCCCCCTGCTTTGACTCGGTGGAGATGTATGTCACATCTGCGGCCGAGATGTCGGCTTTCTTGGGCGCTCTTGTGGCGTCCCTGAGCCTTATCAGTCTCTTTGTGGGTCCCGGAACGGATCCGTGTATCAGGACATATGTGTTCCTTACTTCTCCGTAGTTGAGGAAACCTCCCTTGGGGTTGACCTCCCCTCCGTCCTGTCCCACTTTTATTATCTTCTTATTGAACTCCGTTCTCTGGTGGTATCCCATCTGACCGGATGCCGGAACGGTGCTTCTTACATAACCGGGCCTCTTGGGGCCTAGGTTCCCGATGCCGCGGCGGTGCTTGCTGTTCTTGTGCGAGAGCAGCTTGACCCCCCATCTCTTGGTAACTCCCTGGAACCCTTTTCCTTTCGTGACCGCGATCACGTCTATCAGTGCGCCTTCGGCCGCAAAATCCTTGAGTGCTATCTCTTTTCCCAGGATCTCCTTTGCATACTTGACCCTGTCTTCGGTCTTCCCGCCGCCGATCCTGAGCTCCATCAGATCGGGGACCTTCTTCGGAACCCCCGATACCATCTTCGGCTGAGTGTATGCGAGGATGCGGACGTCTTCGACGTCAAGCCCCTCATACCTTCCGAATGATGACTCATCATGGTTGGTCGGCGTGTTCAGTCTCCTTGAAAGCAGGGGGTCGATGTCTTTTGCCCATACTTCCCCTGCCGTCTTGAGACCCATTATGCTGCTCTCATAGAATCTTACCGCGGCCACCTTCATGGGCGGCACTTCGACAACCGTGACCGGTATCTGAAGCTCCATGCCGGACGTTGTGCTCTTGGCCCTCTTGTCGACGATGAACGCATGCGTCATCCCGACCTTATATCCGGCGAACCCCTGTATCTTAGGTGCTCCGCCGATCTCCGGCCACGAGTCCAGCCTCGGAGTCTGCGACTTCGCTCTTTTCCTAGGGCCGAATGCCCTGGATCCTCTCTTTGGACGTCTCCTCTGTGACATTTATTCACATTCCTGCGAGGGTGTCTTCGCTAACCTCGCGCTTTATTGACGAACGCGTCTTGATGTTCCGACCGTGACGCCATATTCATCTCGAGAACTCGACATGAGTGAACTTGGGTTGCTCAAGGCATTGCCCGGTGCGTCTGGTCGGACATGCTGCATGTCCAATCTAAAAGTGGTATAATTGGGTTATATTTAAAAGCTACTGATAAAAGCGGCTTATGTTCTCTTGATCGGGCATGTTAATTACACCCCCGCTTGCCTATACATGATCTTAAACCAATGCGGAACTTATGCTTAAGAGGACGGCTCCGTCCTGATCTGCTGGAGGAGACCTGTTCCCAGAAATGTTGAGGAATTATTCCCAGAAATGTTGAGGAATTATTCCCATGAATATTCGAACTATCAAAGATCAGGGGGTCCGACCGACCCGGGTGAATACTGGCCTTCAGAGCTCACCGCTCTTCGCCTTTGCCTGGGCCCTCTTCATGCGTGCCTTCGCGTCGAAGCCCGTTGCTTTCTCCACGAACACATTCAGCTTCCTCTTGCTGTCAAGGATGTCGCTGTCTGCCATCTTCCCTTCCTTGCTGGCGGTGACCACTTCAAGCTTATCCTTGCCGATCACCTTCACAGTTATGCTTTCCAGCACCCCGTATGACGAAACGAGCGCATCCCCTTTCTTGGACGCGTTGCCGAAGACATCTTTCATCATATTTTCCAGAAGATCCCCTTCTATATTCTTGAACCATCCTTTTTTAATATCGTACTCAACCATCTTTCGCACTTCCCAAAGCAAGGTCGTTGTCGAACCTTCTGTCAAGGTCCGCCGCCGTACCAAGTATCCTTTCCAATCCCAAATACGTTTGCCAATCCTTTATACAGTCGCATTTGACGTCAAGGTCTTTCACGTCCTGCGAGAATGAGAACTTCTCGATCCCTTCCAGAACGTTCCTGTCGCATTTACCGCAGTTGTGCACGCCCCTCATGGTCCCCCCTCCGGAGGGAGAGGACATCAATCTGGCGTTCACGGCGCCGGATAGTTTCCTCAGAACTTCTGTCAGTGACCACACCCACGGCGGCCTCAGTTCCCCCGCCCTCCACAGTCTCTCCGCATACGTTCCGCGCTGAACGTTCAGAGGATTTATGGATATCTCGTCCGAGAACTCATCCGCGAACAGAGCCGATCTGATCGTATCCTCCATAGCCACCGATTCCGTGAGGAAGGGCGGCTTCAGCAGAAGGTACGTTCTGACGGTCAGGCCCGCCCCTTTGATGATCATTCCGGCGTTTCTGCTGTCATCCGGAGTGAACCCTTTGCTGATCGAAGTTGCCAAGACATCGGGGTCGGAACTCTCAAGACCCAGCGCGATCGTGATCGTTTTGGGGAGCGCTGCTATCGTCTCCTCTTTTACAAATTCGGGGCGGCTTTCGAAAAGGATCCTTTCACACCCGGAAAATTCTTTCAATATCCTTTCTCTTATGGAGAGAGGTATCTCGTTCTCGTCAAGAAAGCTGCCGGAGGTGTATATCTTGACGAATCCCTCTTCATTATATTTTGACAGTGCCTCGTCGACCTGTCTGTTGAGATCGTCCTCCGTCACCCGGCTCAGGGACGCCTGCCTGTATCCGCACATTGTGCAGCCCCCTGTCTTTGCCCAGCAGCATCCGTTCGTGCGCATTATCATTACCATCGCATCGGACACCCTGCCGGATATCAGGTCTTTCTCTTTCCAGCACGCCTCAAGCTGAGACGGCGATCTTTTTTCTTTCATTTCCGTGCCTGTCCTGAGCATATGCTCCTGATTATTAATCATTATCAATTCCGGCCTTGACGTTTCATAACTTGGGTCTTGACACGAAGATGTAACGGGGGGGTTGACTGATGAATATCGGCGGCGGGCGTATTTTTGTTTCGCTTCCTATGCGCTCAAGATCATCCTTGGCTGAAAAGTGCCTGCAGCCCATTTTATTGGGGAGCAAACCAGGCTTTATATGCTGCCCAAGCCTTCGCTTCCGCAAGCCCAAGTCCTATGTCCCCGTCATTATTTTTGACAAAGAGTTCAACTGCTTTGGCAAAGCTTACGCCGTAAATTGCCAACACTGCGTCGACATAATTCTGTGCATTGCTTGTTGCTATCTCTTCGCCATTCAGTTCAACAGTGAGGTCCGTGAGGTTGCCATTGTGCAGGAAGTCTTTCCAATCGTCATATTCGTGTATCAATCCTTTGTGCGTCTCGGCGGCGCCGGAGACCATTTCGCAAAGGTCTCCAAGCTCGGATGATACCCGCTCGGAGAAATCACTTCCATCATGGTAATAATCTTCGTATAGCATGTTTACAGCGATGCAGTCCTCCATACTAACGCCGCCGTGCATGAACAGCACCTTCTTAGCCAGATTCACTGTGCCTTCGGGATCCAACGGCATAATTATATTGTCGAGGATAGAAAACTGTCGCTCTCTGATGGCATCCCTTACCTCATCTATGTTTCCGCATTTGCCTATTATATAGTAATCATATAAGAGGGCCTTCTTGTAAAATGGTAATGGATCAAAAGGTGGAGGGTATTCAGCTGCATAGGGCACACCATCAGACAGCGGTGCTTCCCCCATGTCCCAGCGTAACGCATCAGGAGGATGTGACATGTCTTTGTAAAAATCTATAAACGCGCCTGCAGATAGTGTGCTAAAGGCAGCGACCACAGCTACGACTTTTTGGCAGGTTTCTTTTGGAGATGTTGACTTCTTATCAGTTATTATTGGTTTTCTGCATATGAGTGTGCCCTCATTAGCTTTCTCTCTGTATCCCCAATTGGCAAGGATGTTCGATGTCTCGCCGCCCGTTGGCGTATCTTCAACAACTTTTTTTCGAACTCCAAAATTTATCTCATTCTCTCTTTGAGGAAGCGGGTCGGGTATATATTCCATAGCTTTTCTTCGTATTCCAAATATCCCTTGTTCAGAGAGTGCATCCGCCACTTTATATTGTGTAGCCCTTACATTAACTGTTTCGCCATTTGTAGTTCTTACTTCCATTACAACTTCATCCAACGCAGAGTCATGAGATTCACTAATTACTGTAGGCTTTTGCGGGGCTTCTGTTTTAGCTTTTTTAACTTCAGCGGATCGGACCAAATAACCAACCTCGGTCTGTCGCCAGCCTTTTTAATTTTATGGCTATTCTATCGGATTCTTTGCTTGATTTACTGTTGTAAAGTATACTAATGTGTTCGGGATATGGAACCCTGTCTTCTATTACCGACAGCCCTTGGGATTCACATTCTCCTTTGGAAACCGCAACAACGCCACAGGATGCATTACGCAGAACCTTTGTGTAGTGGTTGTAGGCATCGTCAGGCGTGATCATCTCGCCATCATATACGGAAAGTGATGACCCTCCTTTTGGGAGCGTGAATACTTGGGATGTTATATTTCCCGCTTGAATGAAGCTTGGATGTACCTGGCGCAACAAGAGGGCATCATTTTCCATTGACCATCTCCGATATAGACGAATTGATGCGGTCCCAGCTCAACTTTTCAGACAAGTTGCATTCATATTCTTTTTCAGAATCATTTTCAGTGTCTATCGCGACAACCCGTCCAATCAGCGTTTCGAGATTGACTCTGAGTATCAACTCGCTGACGCCGATAGACCACTCTGCCTGAAGTTCGCCATCTTCGGTTGGAAATATGTGAGGCGTTGGAAGTTTTTCTTCATAGCATAGGGCGAAAAGCTCTGCGACTCTCTTCGCCCCGTCCTTCAAAATCCCTTTACCAGTCCCATCGAGCCAGCCATCCTCCAAATGAGAGAGTTCTTCGATCCTAGCTTGTATATCCAGTGGGTCTAACAGCTGAATATCTTTTACCTCTTCTATTGAAAGCAATTTACCGACACCGCTGAAGTTGCCGATTCCTTCTATATAGATCTTTGTCTGACTTATTTTGTTAGATACCTGCCCTATGAGGTAATTGGACCAAATATCCATATCAATATCCACGGGCAGTGATACTCCCCCCTCGGAGGAGATAACTATAATCTTATCATGTTCCAGATCTATGTTACTGACTATCCCCCATAGCTGTATTTCATCCGTAAAGGGTTTACGGGTTGTAGCCAGTATCCTATGGCGTCTTGCTTTGTTGAATTCCGCCTTTCTTCTGCCGCTCTGTATTATGACTTCTTCGCCTTCCTTGAGGCTGCGCCCAAACTTATCAAAGAAAGGCGCCCACTCTTCGGGCAGTTCCGAGTTGCCTTCCTCTATCACTTCGATGGCGTTTATAATCTCATCGACTGCTTGATAATAGCACGCTTCCTCATCTGTCAGAGATATATGCTGCTGTCCATAAACTGTGAAAGAGAGTCCCACCTCTGTTGATCCTGGCGATATCTTAGAAATACCTATTGAAACCTGCTCTTTGAACCCCCTTGGTAACCGCTCCCTTTGAGGGTGCTGTTCCATGTATTTTTTTGCTGCACAATGTTTTATCAGTTTTTCAAATGCAAGGATGTCAGGGAGTATATCTATTGGCAATGTGTGAAAGTCGAACCTCTTTCCTCTGAAGACAAGCGTTGTACTCTGATCCATATGTTATTTCAATATATCATATTGGTCAATTTATAAATAAAATCTTGTTTGTGTTTTTCTTCTTTGCCAAATATGACTGATAATTATCAAACGAAGTCCATTCGATGGGAAATCAATGGATAACACTCGAAGCGGCAGAGCGTATGGCCTGTGTCAAAAAATTGCCCCGGCAAGCTCATCCGGTATGCGGTGGAGCCCTTGATGTCCCGCACGACAGTGTCCGCACCTATCGGCAGTGGTGCGAGAATCCCCATCGATGAAAGCATATATGCCTTGTCGATGGAGCCTTTTGGACTCTGAACGCATCTTTCAGCGCGAGAACGCGGTCGGCCGTGACATTCAACAAATCTCAGGGGCTCGCTGCCGCAAATCGAGCTACAAAATCGGAAGTTGATACCGGGCCGTTATCTTAATTTTCCGTCGCTGAGGAAATATTAATATGATGCCATTCAATCCAGCCGACAGGTAGATAGATGGTCAGAGAGATTGTCATAATAGGCTCGGGCGCGGCGGGGATCACAGCGGCATCCTCCGCCAGAAAGACCGATCCTGACGCAAAGATAACCGTTTTCACAGAGGATGCGGACATAGCTTACTCTCCCTGCGTCATACCTTGGGCGGTGGAGGGGAAGATCGCGTGGGAAAACGTGATCATGCGTACACCCGATCACTATTCCAGAGAGAAGATGATAGATGTTCTGACACAGACCAAAGTAGACTCCGCGGACGGTTCCGCGAAAACTGTGACCGCCGGAGGTAAGACCTACGGATACGATTCGCTGGTCATAGCCGCCGGAGGGAGAACGTTCATACCTCCGATAGGCGGCGTTGATCTTGACGGGGTGTTCGGCGTAAGGACCCTCAGGGACGGTCGGAACATACAATCATATGCCGAAGGCGTCAAAAGCATCGTGATCTGCGGGGCGGGGACAATAGGACTGGAGATGGCCCTTGCATTCTCGCATCTCGGGAAGGATGTGACCGTCGTCGAAATGCAGGACCAGATCTTACCTCGCATCGCCGATAAGGATATGGCAGACGAGGTCCAGAGATATCTTGAAGATAAAGGGATCGTATTCGCGCTCAATTCACCGGTGCAGTCTGTCAACGGCGCCGGAAAGGTAAGCGGGGTCACCGCAGGGAACAAAGAATATCCCTGCGGCATGGTCATATTCGCTACAGGCGTAAGAGCCAACACAGAGATCCCCAAACAGCTGGGTCTTGACATCGGCCAGCTCGGAGGGGTCATCGTGTCGCCTTCGCTCCAGCCTTATAAGAGGGGGCGCATCGTCCCGGACGTATACGTCGCGGGAGACATAATACAGTGCTCGTCCGCCGCCATGCCCGGTCCGACCGTTAGCCAGCTCGGGTCGTCCGCCGTCAGGCAGGGCAAGGTCGCCGGCAAGAACGCCGCCGGAGGGAAGGCTCTGTACGGGCCGGTAGCAAGCCCGTGGGTGAGCGTGATAGACGAAATGGAAATAGCCGGCACGGGGCTGTCGCTGGGCCTTGCGTCCTGGTACGGAGCGGATCTGGTCTGCGGAAAGGCCGACGGCCTTACCCGCGCCAGGTATTATCCGGACACAAAGAAGATGACTGTGAAAGTGCTTGCCGATGCGGCGTCGCACAGAATAGTGGGCGCACAGATAATCGCAGGCGAAGGGGCCACCGGCAGGATCAACTGGCTTACTTCTGCGATAATGTCGGGAGTGACAGCGGAAGACCTCCTTGTGCGCGCCGAGAATGCTTACTGCCCGCCCACATCGATGGTGAAGGACGTGGTCATCTCGGCTGTGGAAGACCTCTGCGAGAAATTGAAGTGATCCGATGGAATACGACGAATACAAGAAGCTCTACGACTCCCTGAACAGGCCGGACGACATAGAGAGACTTCTCGAGAAAGGTTACGATCAAAGGCTGCTTGAAACACTGTACACCCAGAAGACAAGCAGGGACGTTAAAAAGCGCTTCCATTTCATCAAACAGAAGGCCCCCGATATGCTCAGGGAATGGAAGAGGGGGAGGACGATCATGAACATCTCCGACAAATACAGGTTCCCTCCCATACTGACCGCGATGTTCATTTTTCTGGAGGACGGGGCCAGCAGGAAACAGTTCTGGGAATTCATAAAAACGCCGGAACTGCTTGAAAGCCAGCAGACGGCCGACGAGGTCAGGGATGTGGTCAGGAACGATTTCGTATACTCACCGGACGCCAACGACAGGCAGAAGGAGCGGGGGGTATGGGGAGAGACGCTGCTCCAAGACTGGCTGGACGAGCAGAACATCAAATACAGAACGGAAGAGGATCTTCGCGGCGAGGGACAGAAGACCCCCGACTGTCTGCTTGACGAGCCGATGCTCTATGACGGGAAGAAGATATGCTGGATCGAGAGCAAGGCGTCGTTCGGCGATAATGTCGAGTTCCGTTTCAACTCAAGAAAGCAGCTCTGCCCGTACACAAATCTCTTCGGCCCGGGTCTCGTAGTGTATTGGACAGGCTGTCTTAACGATATGGAATGCCCGGAAGGCGTTTACATCTCCGACATATCCGTGCTGGAGAAAAAACTTGAGAAGATCACCGAGTGATCTTTCTTTTATATTCTTCTCTGAGTTCACCCAGCGTCGCGGTCCTCTCCGCGAATGCGTCATGCTTGTGAATGGATTCCTCCGACTCGCTCTTCACCGTTATCTCCACGTTGTCCGGGAGCTTTTCATACTTTTCGACGATGGATTCCAGAACGCTCCTCACCACATCCTCCACGAACTTCGGGTTGGCGTGGGCGTTGATCACGACCTGCCCCTCGTCGTCTCTTTTAAGAAGTTCGAACGTGGGCGAAGAGAACGCTCCCTGTATGATGTCGATTATCTCATCCGCCTCCACATCAGTGCCCTCATCCGTGGTGAACAGGGCTGTGCATACGTTCCTCTGGTTGTGGGACATCACCGCTGTCCCGCCGCAGCCCGTCATCTCCGACACGGTCTGCTGGGCGCACGGACACGCCGTCATCCCTATCACCTCGGCGCCGATCGTCTTCCGTATCCTTTCCCCTCTCACGGCGGTCCCGCCCGCCAGCAGCTTGTATATCTCCAGCGTTTCCCTTCCCAAGGGGGTCCTGCTCTCCCGGAAGTACTCCGCCTCTATACTGACATTCGCCGTTCTGGCATATTCATGGTGGACGAGCAGTTTCCTGCACATGCCGCATGCCATGTTCTCCAGGCCGGTCACCGGCGCCCTTATGCTCTCTTCCACGATATCGCTGAGGACCTCCACGTTCCTGGACAGGTGGGATCCTTTCTGCTCTGCCGGAAGATCCACAAAAATGTCTATTGAACAGTTCAGCGCTCCGTTCAGGGCGCTGCTGATCCCTTCTCTCTTTACGACCACCGGCTTCCTTACGCCGGTAACGCCTACTTTTGTGAGCTTGGACCACGTATCGCCTTTCCGATACTGCACATCGCACTTCAAAGTCATGCGGCGTAATATCCGTTTTAACTTAAAAAGTATAGAGTTACAACAGTTCAGGTAGCAACAAGAAATATCATATCGTATGTTCTATCGGAACGCATGCTGTGCGGCGTCGACGAGGCGGGAAGAGGCTCCGTGCTCGGCCCTTTGGTGGTCGGAGCCGTCTGTTCGGTATCGGACAGGGCGCTCATCGACATCGGAGTGAAGGACTCGAAGAAGCTCTCTCCCAGAACAAGGGAACGCATGTATGACCGGATAGTCAGCGTCTGCGGGGTCAGCGTCGTCTGCGCGTCCGCGGCGGAGATAGACGGCAGGAGGAAAGAGATGTCGCTGAACGAGATCGAACTGAGGATGTTCGTCGAGGCCTGTTCGGCGCTGTCCCCGTCTTCTGTGTACGCGGACTGTCCGGATGTGAACGAGGAGTCCTTTTCAAAAGAGATGCGCAGAATGATGAAAGATGCGGTGATAATAGCCAGACACAAGGCCGACGATATATTTCCGATAGTCTCCGCCGCATCCATTGTCGCAAAAGTGACCCGGGACAGGATGATCGCCGATATTCAAAATGAACTGGGAACCGATATCGGAAGCGGCTATCCGAGCGACCGTTGTACGATGGAGTTCATAGAAAAATGGATAAAAGATAACGGAACTCCTCCCCCACATACGCGCTGTTCATGGGAGCCGGTGAGACAGATGATGACCGTTTCGAAGAACACCAAGATCAGCGACTGGTGAGATCATGAGCATGGAAGCATCGATTCAGACACTTATTGACAAGTTCCACGGGAAGATGGAGAAGGATGAACTGGCAAGAGAAGAGATAATGCCATTGAAGAAAACGTTCAACATCGACCTCGGTACGGAGCATTACTCAATGAGGCTGGAGAATGCCCGGATAGAGGATTTCGTGCCGCAGATGCTTGACGAGGCCGACGTGACCCTCTACACCACACCGGAAAGTCTCCAGGGGCTCATAGACGGCACCCTCAGGCCGATGAAAGCGTACATCACGAAGAAGATAACGATAAAAGGCAAGATACAGGACCTCCTGTTCCTGAAGAAGTTCTTCTGACGAAGGGATACGGTCCTTCGTTACACGATGCCGATAAACCTGCCGCACACTGTATCAGACGGACCGCGTGTGTTCTAGCTACGGAATTCGTGAACTGTGCAGTCAGAGCAGGCTGTGCAAAGTTTTTATATCAAATAGCAGTAGGAGGGGATAACAGCGAGGTGGGGTAGCCAGGATATCCCGTCGGGCTCATAACCCGGAGACCGGTCGTTCAAATCGACCCCTCGCTACCATCCTTTCTATCACTTTTCCGCACTGGGTCTTTCTTTGACCTTATAACAGGCCCTTCGCTTCTTCGGGAGATATCTCCAGCGCCTTGAGCATGTATTCCAGAGCTTTCTTGGCATACGGCGCCCTTGCCTTCGGGTCCTCCATTATTTCTCCGTAGGTTGCCATGACATTGTTGAAGTACTCGATGGCGAACTCAGAGTAAAGCGACGATTCCAGCGACTCGTCGATCTGCGCTGCCTCATTGTATGCTTTTTCGGCCTCGTCGTACTTATTCACGGAGATACAGAACGAGCCGTATGACTGGTAGTATTCCACCTTGTCTCCGTCCAGCTCTATCGCTTTCTTATAAGAATCCATGATCTCTTCGGGGGAAACCTTAGCACCGAACATTCCTGATGCATAATTCCCGCATTCCGCTTTGTAATACCAAATCTCCGCATTCTTCGGATACTCTTCCGCAAGTTTTTTGAAGTGCGAATATGCCTTCTTGAAGTCCCCCTCGTCCATTGCCTTCATTCCGGCCATTATCTTCTTGTCCGGCGTGTCTTCTGCCATAGGCATGATAAGGAAGAGCCGATTTTAAATCTCTTTCCTTCTACAACAGCGCTGCGGCATACGTCCGACTGCCGTTGCGCTCCCGGACAGAGAAGATGACACAGAAGCCGGCCTCATCCGGGAAATAAAAATACCGGGGACGGCGCCCCGTGACCATAAAGAAAGATTGTTAAGTTGTTTAGGGGTGTTTTCCCTTCCGCATGCTCTGTCCGTTGCTGTCGGCTTCGTTCTTCTTACGAGTTCTTTCTCCCGAAGATAAGGAAGGCCGAGATCAGCAGTATCAGCGCGACGGCTATCACAGCAGCTATCCATATCCAGTAGCCGGCGCTGTCGCCGCCGGAGAAGCAGAGGACCATGTCCACACTTTCCGCGTTGGAATAGAAGGTCACCACGGATGTCTTGTAGACGTCGCTCCCTTCCCTCCATTCTTTGAACTCGTATCCTCCCTCGGCGACGGCCCTGATGATGAGGTCCGTGTTTTCAGAGAGGACCACCGTCGATGTGTACCTCGTGAAGCTCACTCCTCCGTCCACGCTGTATTCGGCGTAGCCTCTGCCTTCTATGGCCCCGATGTTCAGGGTTATGTCCCCTCCGACCCTTGTGGTCCTGCCGGTGACCTGTATGGAGTGGTTCATATCCACATTATAGAAGCTGTACGACCCGCGGCGGATATCCGTCTGCGAAAGTTGTACGCCGTCCACTATCACCGCGTCGATGTAGAAACCGGTATTGGCGGAGAAGACGAACGTGATATCGTTCCCCTTCTGTACGGCCGTCTTCCCGTTGGGAGATATGGAGGTCATGGAATCGGAGGTTGCGGTTATGACGTAATTCATCGTGACGACCGGAATGAACACCTCTGCGATCAGCTGGTCGCTCACAACCGATATCCGGAGGTCGTATCCGCCGACAGCGAGCGTCGGGTTCGCCGGAGTTCCGGACATCGTTCCGGCGCTTCCGTCGATCAGGATCATCTTGCCGCCGGGCAGCATTCCCGCCGGCGGACCGGCCGAGTCAATGTCCACAGCCGCGGCGCCTATGTCCGCGGCGCCGTTGACCGTTGCGTATACCATTGTGACCAGGTTGGGCGAACCTATGAAGTCCAGCGCAGAGTTGGCGTTGGAACCGATAGTGAAGTTTCCGTCTATCACGCTGTCGGCGGCGAACGCCGCTCTGTTCACGTCGTTTGAGAGAAGGACATCTCCGGTTATGAGGTCCCAGTTCTCAATCACCGTTCCAGCGTTTGCGCGTATGCCATATGTGTTGCCTTTGATCTCGCCGCCGTAGTTATAGACCTCTCCTCCGGCGACAAGGTAGATGCCGTCCCATACGGTACCTTGGATCAGACCGGAGTTCTCTATCTTATCGCCGGCTGAGCCAGCTCCGATATACACTCCGCTGGGGCCGGTGATCACGCCGCCAGTATCGTTTTCGATGTTTGCGGACGCCTCAGCGTAGATGCCGTAAAGGTTGCCGGCGATGCCGCCTTCGTTGTACACAGATCCGCTGACAAAGAAATATATGCCGTAGCGGTCGCCTGAGATTATCCCGGCAGCGTTGTTGGTTATCAGGAAATCACTTCCGGCATTGATTTCAATGCCGCTAAACATCGTACCTTGTATCAGACCGGAGTTCTCGATCTCGTCGCCCGTTGAGCCGACCCCGATGTACACTCCGGTGGGGCCGGTGATGATGCTGGCGGCAGCGTTGTCGATCGCGGCGGAGGTCACGGCGTAGACACCGCAGAGGTTGCCGGCGATGCCGCCTTCGTTATAAACAGAACCGTGGACATTTAGACATACACCGTAGCGCTCGCCTGAGATTATCCCGGCAGCGTTGTTGGTTATCAGGAAATCACTTCCGGCATTGATTTCAATGCCGCTAAACATCATACCTTGTATCAGACCGGAGTTCTCGATCTCGTCGCCGCTGGCAAAGTTCCCGATGTACACTCCGCTGGGGCCGGTGATCACGCCGCCAGTATCGTTTTCGATGTTTGCGGACGCCTCAGCGTAGATGCCGCAGAGGTTGCCGGCGATGCCGCCTTCATTGTGCACCTGACTGCTGACGTTGAGATATATGCCGTTGCGTTCGCCTGAGATTATCCCGGCAGCGTTGTTGGTTATCAGGATATCGCTTCCGGCATTGATTTCGATGCCGCTAAACATCGTACCTTGTATCAGACCGGAGTTCTCAATCTCGTCGCCGGTTGAGCCAGCTCCGATATACACTCCGCTGGGGCCGGTGATCACGCCGCCAGTATCGTTTTCGATGTTTGCGGACGCCTCAGCGCAGATGCCGCAGAGGTTGCCGGCGATGCCGCCTAAGTTGTGCACAGATCCGCTGACATTGAGGTATATGCCGTAGCGTTCGCCTGAGATTATCCCGGCAGCGTTGTTGGTTATCAGGATATCGCTTCCGGCATTGATTTCGATGCCGCTAAACATCGTACCCTGTATCAGACCGGAGTTCTCGATCTCGTCGCCGCTGGCAAAGTTCCCGATGTACACTCCGCCGGGGCCGGTGATCACACCCCCCGTATTGTTTTCAACATTGGCGGATGTCACGGCATGTATGCCGTAATAGATGTTCCCGGTTATCCGGCCTTCATTGTCGATATTGCCGGCCACATCGGCATCCAGGAATATTCCTCTGTTCCCGCCTTCTATGGTGCCGCTGCTGGCGTTGGTAACGGTAACGCTGGGAGAGATGCCTTGGCCGTCATATGCATATATGCCGTTATAGTTCCCGCCGTATATCACGTTGTTATTGATGACCGTTCCGCCGGAACCGAGGTTTATGCCGTTGTTGGGGCCTTGGATCGTTCCTCCTACTTCATTTGTGATGTGCACGTCAGCGAGTTCCGCATAGATGCCGTTGTAGAGGTGGCCGGTGATGGTGCCGGAGTTGACAACTGTGCCGTTCCCGTTAACAAAAACTATGCCGCTCCCGTTCCAGCCCTGTTGTGTAAACCCTTCGATCGTACCGCTGTTATTGACATAGCCGTCTTGATCGATCAGGATACCGATGTCCCCTCCCTGTATGAGGCTGCCGAAGTTATTCGTAACAGAGAACGGGGTGCCTTCGGCGAAGATCCCGTAATAATCATTACCGACTATCGCGCCTGAATTTGTGACGATGCCGCCGCCGAGGGTGTGTATGCCGTATTGGCCCCCTTGGATCGTGCCGCCAGAGTCATTTGAAATACTGATGCTACCGCCGGAATAGATCGCATCCCAGTTCGTCCCGTTGATCGTGCCTGAGTTAACGACAGTGCCGCCCGAGTCAAGCCAAACGCCTTGTTCGGTGCCTTCGATCGTGCCGGTGACCCCGTTAGTAACAGTGACAGCGGATGCAGAAAATACTCCTTGCATCAAAGCAGTGACCGCCGCCGTATTAGTAAAAGAAGAACCGCTTTGAAGAATAATGGCTATGCCGGCCGATTCGTCCGCTCTGCCAATATCATGGCCAGCCTCCTCGGGCTGAGAGTATATCCACAGATTGCTTCCGGGCGTGACGGTAAAGCCGCCTTGGCCAAAGACGTAGAAGGTATTCATCGTGCAGTCGTTCGCAATGATCAGATGCACGTCGCCGCTGACGTTGATCGTTGTTGCGTAAGTGAATGTCGTCCCGTCGGCATAATACCAGCCGGACGTAAGCCCGGTCTCGCCACCGGTGATGGCCGTCGGTGTTACCGATGTGTAGCCTGTGCTGCCGTCCACATCCACATATGCGACCCTTTTCCTTATTAACGTTATCGGGTAAAACCATTGTCTGACGGAACTTGGAGTACGTAAACTCACGCCGTAAATAACGTGCTTCTTTGTTTGCATCATTACTGTCATTCTTTTTTTCCATCGTAATCACCAAATCGTTATCGTCATCGATTTGCACAGAAAAATCATCTTTTGTCATGCCGGCAGCCGCTACTTCGACGATATAGGCTTGCTCTGATTCTTTAACATTGATAGCCGGAACGGTTGCGCTTGTTCCGACTTTCCAGTCGTCTTTAAAAAAATCGTTGAAAAACAACGGGAGCCATTCCTGATTCTGATTTCTTCTCATTACTGTTGTCATAATTTTTATCTCCTATCTCTTTATAAATTAAAAAAATTGAACTTTTATTTTGCTTGGACTTTTTTATCTTCGCATCTATTGTAAAACAAATCTCATGCCAATCACCCCAATACGCCATTTTGTCATATATTTTTCATTTATTACTGCAATTTAAAGAAATATCATGTCATTATGTCATTTTTTGCTATTTTATTGTTTATCTCCGATAATGTAATGCACCTCCTTTTACGGCTATTATTTTGAATTGCTCTTAACTTGTATTGCTTTCACATCCGATGTAAGCGCCGAATTAATGAAAGTAATACACGTCACATTCATCTTGTTCGCCGTGTGAAGCGCTGCTGGTGTCTACACCCTGTCAGCCCCCGCGATAAGCATCTTTAACCGCCGTTATATTCCAACCACAGCATGTAAATCTACGTTCTAGGATTTGTAGTTTGGCCGGGTAAAGGAACATCTTCATTAAATCCGGGAATAGGGCCAAACTCATAATTATCTAAAAGCAGATTTTGTGGAGAGGCCATGATTTCGTCCCAGGTAATGAATTTACCGGTATATGCCGATTCACGCCCCATGATGGCCATGAGCGTTGAGTGGGCAAGAATATCAGCTTCATTAATAGGGTTATCGGTTCGTATGGCATGTATCAAACGGACGTGTTCCTGTACCATGAGGTCATGTGTTTTCAGACGCGCCGAATCGTCGTCACTCCGTTTTGGTGGTTCCCACATTACTGAACCGTCCAAGTTATAAATCTTAC
>Ga0099364_10000194_pt1 | contig 102666 bp, 76 predicted proteins | sample TergutTh196P3_FD_73070 | JGI IMG/M metagenome (GOLD analysis project Ga0099364, IMG submission 73070) | Microcerotermes parvus P3 segment gut microbial communities from Pointe-Noire, Republic of the Congo - Th196 P3 | ecosystem: Host-associated > Arthropoda: Insects > Digestive system > Gut ...
AACGGATTTTCCAAGGCTTAACACACTAGATATGGCCTTTGTAGACAAAACTCAATGGGAAGAAATGTTTTTCCCGACGTTTACGAATATCATCGGCAATTATGCCGAGCGCGAAAACGAAATCATGCTGTCGCGGCATGTGTTAAACGCGATGGGGATTGCTCATCCGAGCATAGGCATGGAAATTCCGCTGTCATATACCGTAAACGGCTCGGACGAGGTATACGCCGAAACATTTATACTGTCGCAAATATACACGGAATACGCGCACAGCGGCATGGGCGGCGGCGGGTTTGTCGCGGTATATACGTCACGCGCCTTTGCGGAAAGATACAATAAACTCACGCCGGACAATACGCCCGTCAACATTCTTTTCAAAGACGAAAAAAATGTCGGCGCAAATGTTGAACGGCTTAAACAGGATTTATCCTTTGCGGAGAATCAGCCTTATATCATATCGCCGGCGTTTGAGACCCGTTACGGAAGCGGCACAACCTATATGGCATTGCTTATGATAACCGCGTTTTTAATGCTCACGGGGTATCTGCTCATTTATAACGTGATGGTTATATCCGTTGCGAAGGATGTGCGGTTCTTCGGGTTGCTTAAAACAATCGGTACAACGCCGAAGCAGATACGGCGTATTGTACGCGGTCAGGTTCTGCGGCTTTGTGTCTTCGGATTGCCTCTTGGCTGTGCCGCGGCGGCGGCGGTTTCGCTCTGGATTGTCCCCGCCGTTATCTCAAACAGCGGCATAGAAACAGGCGCTGTTGTATCGTTTTCGCCGCTTATATATGTAGGCGCGACCATTTTCGCCCTCCTTACCGCATTGTTGGGAGCCGTGACCCCCGCGAAAAAAGCGGCGGACATTTCCCCCGTGGAAGCGTTGAAATACACAGAGGGCGGGGTTCGCATATCAAGCGTTCGCTCGTCCGCAAACGGAAAGCCGCATAGAATGGCGCTCCGCAATATTTTCCGTGACCGCAAGCGGGCGATTGTCGTACTCCTATCCCTGTTTTTAAGTATCGTGGTGTTTACGTCCGTTATGACAATCATTAAGAGTATGGACATCGAACATCGCGTGCAGCGGGAATATGAGTTTGATTACGTAATCACGCCGAAATGGGGAAACGCGATTGAGCTGACGGACGATTTTGTAAGCAGTGTAACAGCATTAGAGGGCGTAACCGAATCGGGGATAACTGCGCTTGGTACTGCTGAACTTATTTATTCAAGCGCACTCGATAAAATCATCGACTTCGACGCGGGGAATATCCTGTTTGTGGTCAAGGGTATAGACCGATTAACGCTCGACCACATCAATCAAACCCTGCCCGCGCCGATTGACACGGCAGCCTTTGAACGCGGGGAAATCGCGCTCATCAGCACGAAAGGTACGGAGGAGCATATTATAGCCGCGCTTACACCCGGCTCTGTTCTGAACCTAAAAAGCGGCGGCGGCGAAATTCCTGTCACCGTTGCCAACGCTCCTGATATTCTGCTTCGGTCGTCCATTACAATTACATTCTCCGACACCCCCGGACTGGAACTGATTGTATCAAATTCTCTCCTGCGGCAAGTTTTTTCGCCCGGCGGAATAATCCACGAACCTCAAATTGTCCGGCTTGATATGAATGTGGAAAAACACCTTGACGAGCAAATCTTTACCGTGATTGACAAGATGGCTGGCGCGGATGGAACGGATGAAATTGAAATGGTTACGCGCCATGAAGCGCGTAACGCCATGCGGGACGCGGAAGTCATCATGTATGTCCTCGGCGGCGGCATTTCCGCAATCCTCGGATTTATCGGTATTTTTAACTATATAAACGTCATGTCGGTGGGCATTATGGCGCGCAAACGTGAACTGGCTACGCTTGAAAGCGTTGGCATGACAAAACGTCAGATGCGCTCCATGTTATGCGGAGAAGGATTGGGTTACGCGGGTATAACGATTTTCTGCGCCTTGACCGTCGGCAATATGATGACCTATGGTCTGTTCCTGCTGTTTAAGCGTTTTGAGGAACACGCGCTGTTTACCTATCCCTTAGTGCAATGCGCGGCGGTGTTCGCCGTCATCATGCTTGTTTGCATTATGACGCCCGGAATTGTGCATAAGGGCATCAGCAAAAACACGCTCGTCGAGCGGTTGAGGGAGGTTGAATGACAATGAAGGTAGCCAACAAAGGCATTATCCGCAAGCTCACGGCGCGTTTTCTCAAATCGGGCAGAACGCGCAATATTGTGGCCATTGCCGCCATCGTATTAACGTCGGTGATGTTTACGAGCGTGTTTACCCTCGGGGTGAACATGATAACCACAATTCAAAACCAAACCATGCGCATGGTCGGCACAAGCGCCCACGGCGGCTTGAAGTATTTAACGCCGGAGCAGTATGAGCATATCGCGGATTCGCCGCTTTTGCGCGATATTTCGTATCTGAAAGCTCTCGGCGTCGCGGGCAACGCGGAATTGGAAAAGGAGTATACCGAATTGGGCTATTCCGAGGCTCAAATGGCGGGCTGGCACTTCGCGCTGCCAAGCACGGGCAGGATGCCCCTCGCGTTTGACGAAATCGCGACCAGCACGATTGTGCTTGACGCGCTGGGCGCCCCGCGCCAAATCGGCGCGCAGGTGAGCATTGAATACACCGTCGGCGGCGAAGAGGTTTCCGGCGTATTCACCCTCAGCGGGTATTGGGTGGGCGATACGGCAATCCCGGCGCAGCGCATCTGGCTGTCCGAAGCCTATGTGGACAGCATCGCCCCCCGTTACGACCCAGAAACCGATTTCATCGCCGGGGCGGTCATGGCGGATGTATGGTTTCATAACTCAATAAACGTGGAAAACAAAATCCTACGCTTGCTTGCGGAACGCGGTTACGCCGAAGGCGATATAGACTATGGCGTAAACTGGGGCTATGGCTTTTCCGGCGACATTGAGCCGGGGACGGTCGCAATCGGGCTGCTCATTATTGTGCTGATTTTGCTTTCGGGATATTTGATTATCTATTCCGTGTTCGCCATTTCCGTCAATACGGACATTCATTTTTACGGTCTGCTCAAAACAATCGGCACAACAGGCAAACAGCTTAGGCGGGTCGTTCGCGGACAGGCGCTCATCTTGTCGGCGCTCGGCATACCGATTGGACTGCTGCTCGGCTATATCTGCGGGGTACTGCTTATGCCGGTGCTGATGAATACAATGAGCGGCGTAGATAGCGCGATTAGCGGCGCAAATCCGCTTATCTTTATTTTCGCGGGCGTTTTCAGTCTGCTGACGGTGTTCATGGGCTTACGCAAACCGGGGAAAATAGCGGCGCGGGTGTCGCCCGTGGAAGCCGTGAAATACAGCGGCGCCGGCGGCGGGAGTAATAAGAAATCGAAAAAGACACGGACGGTCACGCCGCTGTCGATGGCGTGGGCAAACATCACGCGGGAAAAGCGCAAGCTCTGCATCGTCGTCGTGTCGCTGTCGCTTGCGTTGATTCTGCTGAACAGCGCATTCTCCGCGTCGCGGAGCTTCGATATGGACGAGTATATGTCTGGATACGCGGCAAGCGACTTCGCCGTCGCCCACAGCTCACTGTTTAATAACGCCTACCCCAAAATAACAGACGGCCTCAGCCGTGATTTTCTTGACGAACTCACGGCGCAGGGCATTACGGAAATGGGCGTCACATATTACCGCGCCGACCATGAACACGAACTGTCGCCCAACGCACAGGCCAACTTCAAAGCGCAGTTTGAAGACGAACGCGCTGAGATAGAACGCTACTGGCGCTGGTCTATCACTGATTATGAACGCCGCATTGCGGAGGGTATACTGCCAACACAAGTTTATGGTTTCGGGCAACTTCCGATGGACACCTTTTACCACGATTATGACAAGCTATCATCGGGTAACTACGCGCTCACGCAAACGCACAGCGACATAGCAGTTTACGGTGTGGGCGATGTAATCCTGCTGACGAATGACGCGGGAGAGAGTCGTGAGTTTGAAATCATCGGCGTTGTAAAGGATTTTTCCTATCACCTTTCCGCAAAATACGGAATGATACCCGGTCAGACCATCATGCTTGCGGACAATATATTTGCCGAATTTTTCGCGCCGGAGGGCGCAATGCAGGTAAACTTTAACGTCGCGGAAGAAAGGACTGCCCAAATCGAATCATGGATTGCGGAATACACGACCCAAAACACTCCCATACTCGACTATATATCCCGCGATACGCTCAAAGCGGACTTTGCCGGATTGCAGACAACTTATCTACTCATGGGCGGTTCCATGTCGTTCATTTTCGCCTTGATTGGCATTTTGAACTTCGTCAACGCCGTCGTCGCGTCCGTCATCGCCCGCCGCCGCGAGTTTGCCATGCTCCAAAGCGTGGGCATGACGGGCAAGCAGCTACGGCGCACATTATTCCTTGAGGGCGTTTGCCACACCGCGCTTACGGCGGTGTTCACACTCACGGCAGGGTTGGGGTTAAGCTGGCTGATTGTCAGGGTGATGGCGGGGCAGACGTGGTTTTTCAAGCCCTACCTCACGGTCATGCCGTCCGTGGCAAGTCTTGTTCCGCTTCTTATCATCTGCGCCGCCGTGCCGATTGTTTGCTATGGATGGCTGACAAGGGACAGCTTGGTGGAGCGGTTGCGGGTGGAATAGGGAAGCGTTAAGGAGGCGGCAAAGCTCCCCCCTCACAAAACGGCACAAGCCAGAACCCATACTCAATGCGCTTCTCGGTCAGCTTGTCTTTCTCGAAGGTGTACGGCCCGCAGGCGCCGCTGCCGATACCGCTCACCTTGTAGTCAATGCGCAGGAAGGTTTCCTCTCTCGGGGTCAAATCGCAGGTGTGCGCAGCTTGGGTCAAGTCCTTCGCCGTATAGTGGGACGCGGCGAACTCAAAATGGGTCTTCGCCTTGACCAGTAGCCCGCAGCCCTGCTCGTTGCTGACGGCCAGCCAGCGGGTGTTGGTGTGGTTGCCGTGTTCCTGCGGGACGATGTAGGGGAAATACTGCTCCGTGACCGTGGATGTGTGACGCCCCATCCAAGCGTGGCGTTGGATGTCGGCATAGCACTCGTCCGGCCCCATGCCGAACCATTCCAAGCGTTCCATCCCTTTCGGCAAGACCAGCTCATAGCCGAACCTCGGAAGCATCTCCACGCGCTCATTAACGTCGGCGTAACCGTCAACGCCGATGGCGCCGTCCGGCGTGACGGTATAGACGGTTTTCATCCGTATGAGCGGCTCCCGTCCCGAAGCGGCCAGCGCGCTTTTGACCGTGATGACGCAATTCCCGCCCTCCCGCGACGTTTCGGTTGAGTATATCTTTGTCTTAACGATATCAAGGTTCCACGACTTGCGGTTGCCGACGCCGGCGATCCATTCATTCTGAATCCACATATCGTTGTCGGTGGGTGCGCGCCAGACGCCGAAGGACGCGGGCGCGGCAAGCAGCTCGGTTCCGCCGATATGGATGGAGGTCAACGTCCCCAAGGCTTCGTCAAACGTATAGGACAATCCCTGCCCGGATATGGGAGCCGCAACAGCCCGCGCTGCGGGGATTTCCAACTGGAGCCGCACCGACGGGGCGGTTATGTTGAGATAGACGCCGTACAGAGCCTTCGCCGGCAGCGGCGCGTGCAGCGTGACGGCGCGGCTGTCCTTAGGCTTCAAGCCGGGGACGCTGAAGGTTCCCTGCGCGACGGCGTCTCCGTCGGCGGTCACTTCCCAGTCAAAGAGATAGCCGTCAAGGGTGATGAAGTCATGCAGGTTGCAGACCTCAACGTCAATCCTGCCGTCTCCCGCGGATAAAAGGTTTGCGGACACATACTGATAGACGGCTTGGATGTTCTTCGTGCCGGGATACGGCGTGCGGTCGGGCAGAACCATCCCGTCGCAGCAGAAATTCCCGTCGTGGGGAAGCTCGCCGCTGTCTCCGCCGTAGCCGTAGTACGGCTTGCCGTCCTTGTCCCTGAGAATCACGGCGTGGTCGGCCCACTCCCAGATACAGCCGCCAATCAGTCGGGGGTATTGGTTGAATAAATCCCAATAGTCACTCAGACCGCCGGGGCCGTTGCCCATCGCGTGGGCGTATTCGCACATGAAATAGGGGCGGGGGTCGTTGTCTTCGTTGATTCCGTGCTTCTCCACCGTCTCCAAATCGTGATACATTGAGCTGACCACGCCGGTAAGCGTTTTCATTTTGTCGCTTCCCGCCTGTTCGTAGTGAATCAGGCGGCTGTCGTCGCGCGCTTGAATCCATTCCGCCATTGCCTCATGGTTGACGCCGCAGCCCGCTTCGTTGCCCAGCGACCACATGATGATACAGGGATGGTTCTTATCCCGTTCCACCATCCGTCGGGCGCGGTCGATAAACGCCTCCCGCCATTCAGGCATGTCGGTGGGCCATTCGGAATCGTAGTAGCTGTATTCGTACCCGCGCCGCCACGCGCAGAAGCCGTGCATCTCCAAATCAGCCTCGTCGATGACATAGAAGCCGTATTCGTCGCAGAGATTGTAAAACTCCGGGTGGTTGGGGTAATGGGAGGTGCGGACGGTGTTGATGTTGAGCTGTTTCATCAGCTCCAAGTCGCGGCGCATATGGTCTGCCGGGGTAACATAGCCCAGCTCTGGGTGGGTGTCGTGGCGGTTGACGCCTTTCAGCTTGACAGGGACGCCGTTGATCAGCAGCTCGCACTTTTCCGATACGCTTATTGCGCGGAACCCCGCGTTATGCGCAAGGGCTTCTCCCTCTCGGGAGAACACGGCTTTATACAGCTTCGGCGTCTCCGCCGTCCACTGCTTGACGTTTGGTACGGTGAACACATGCTTTTGCCCCGCTGTGAGCGCCTCGCGCAGAATACTGGCGTCCCCGTCCCACAGGGACAGCTCGCAGGCGGCGTCCGCCGTGACTTCCAGTGTGCCGTCCGCGCTTGCCGATAGGAAGATATCCCGGATATGCCCCTTGGGGCGGGAGAGCAGGTAAACATCTCGGAAGATACCCGAAAGGCGGAAGAAGTCTTGGTCTTCCAAGTAACTGCCGTCGCACCATTGGAGGACTTGCACGGTCAGGCGGTTATTCCCCGGCTGTATATACGGCGTCAGGTTAAACTCGCTTTGGCAATGCGAAACCTTGGAGAATCCGACCCTTTGCCCGTTGACATACAAATAGAAAAACGAGCTGACGCCTTCAAAGACGAGATAGGTCTCCCTGTCCCGCCATTCTCCGTCTATTGTGAAATCCAGCGCGTAGACCCCCGACGGGTTATCGTCCGGCACATAAGGAGGGTCTACGGGGAAGGGGTAGTTCACATTGGTATAATGCGGATGGCCGTACCCATGCATCTGCCAGTTGGACGGCACAGCCAGAACATCCCAACCGGACAGGTCACAATCGGCGGCGAACAGCTCCGCGGGGACGTCGGCGACGCGCTCATAATACCGGAACGCCCAATCGCCGTTCAGCAGGCGGTATCGGCCTGATTGGCTTTTGTCCCCGGCAAGGGCGGCGGCTTCGCTGTCGAAGGGGATGCTGTAAGCCCGTTCCGGCTCCAGATTTTGGTGCAGCGCCTGCGGGTTTTCATAATCTCGCATGATTTGCAGCTCCTCTTTATTTATTCTCAGCCCTTGTCAACAATTCTTCCGCCTCTTCCTCCGTCTCCGGCGTGACCGACATCCACAGCCCTTTTGGCGAGAGGGCTTTACACATTTTCAATACATTCTCCGCCGTCCCAAAATCAAGCAGCACAAGGTTCTTTCCGGCCGCTTGGATTTTCTCATACAGCGGGAACCATTGCTCGTCCCATACCGGCGGATTCCCGTCTCCCGGCGTCCATTGGATGCCGTCCAGCCGGGGAAGGGAGAGCAGATGGTCTAAGTGAACAATCTGACCGGGGCCGTCCCAGTGAAAAATGCTGTGGTCTAAAAACTCGGTGATACGGGTTAGGGATGGCATAACAAATTCTGCGAAGTCGTCGGGGGAAATCATGGCGGCAAAATCACACTGAAGCGGGTAGTAGGACGTCTCGCACCAAGGCCCGAGCCATGTGGTATGACCGCGCTGACCGGACGCCTTCAAGATGCCGCGCAGCTTTGCGTAATACACCTTCCACGCTTCATCTATACTCTCCGTTGCCCGCAGCACCATGTCGGGGTGGTCATATAGGTCAGTCAGGAGAGTCATCGTCCCCCGCAAGGAGGCGAGGATGTCCAGATTGCCGCCCAAATCGCTGATTCCGGTAATGTAGCTGCCGTCGTTCCTTTTGGTCAGAAGCCGGGTCATATCCGTCACCAGCGTACACATAGGCGCGTCTTCCAGTAAGCGCAGTTCCCCAATGTTGCTCCAATCCTTGAAAAAGGTCTTCCCCTCACCAAACCATACGGTGTTCCAGTCAACAATATAATCGCTGCCCAGCATCGCGGCCAGACAGCCGGGGCCGAAGTTGACCCAATCGTGCGGGAGCGCCTCCCCATAGTATTTCGTATTCGCCATACAAAACCGTGAGTACGCGTATCGGGTCTCAAGGTTCTCCCATTTGTCACCCGGCGTTTTCGGCGCGTGTTCTTCCCACGCCGCGGCCTTGTCCGGCACGGTGATATGCAGAATCGGCCTGTCGGTTTCCTCATGCGCCCAAAAGGCGTTGTATCTGGCAATGGTTTCTTGCTTCACTTCGCCACCCCGTATTCTCTTGCGTATTCAAACATCGTCAGAACATTCTCAATCGGCGTGATGGCCTGTACGTTATGGCACGGCGCTAAAATATACCCGGTGCTGTCGGAATACAGCGCGTCAATGCACGCCCTGACCTCGGCCTTGACTTCCTCCGGGCCTTGAAAGGGCAGTACGAGCTGGTTGTCAACGCCGCCGTGGAAGCATAGCTTTTCACCATGCTCCGCTTTCAGTCTGTTCAAGTCCCATCCAGACAGATGCCATTGCAGGGGATTGAGGATATCGCAGCCCTTTCCGGCAATCCACGGCACAAGCTCCATGATGGCCCCGTCGTCATGGTGGAAGACCTTGGCGCCGAACGCTTTCGCCATTGCAATGTTGGAGTCGTAATACTTGCCTACATACCCCTCAATCATGGCCGGACTCATCAGAAGCCCGTTCTGCCAGCCGAAATCGTCCGTCACCTGCGTGAGGTCAATCAAACCGTCTCCGGCTTCCAATATTTTTTGCGTATGGGCGGAGGCGAACTCGTTGATTTTGAGCAGTATGTATTCCGCCAGCTCCGGGTCGCCGGCAAGATCAAGGAGCATCTGCTCGGTTCCGCGTATAATTTCATAAAAATAGGTAAGGGATATATACCCGCCCTCTACCGCAAATCCTTCGCGGTGATATAATTCGCACTGTTTTTTTATGTTTGAGTAATCAAACATATCGGTCGTCGGCCACTCGTAGCTGGCTTCAATCTCGTCGATTGTTTCATAGCCGCCAATCGGATGTCTGACCGGCTCGTCGTAAAACCCCGACCCGTCCGGTAACGGGATTTTTTTCATCTCAACATCCCATTCGCCATGACGGCCGGGCTTCACCAAAAACCCGCCCACACCCATAGGACAGTCAAGATCCATCGCTTTTATCAAGTCGAGATGGCCGCGGACGCCGAAGTGTTTCATCAGCTTTTCGGTAAACTCCGGTACACCCCAGTAGTCCAGCGGCACTCTGTCGGTGGGCTGATGGTTGACTGCGGCCAGAAACCGCCCCCGATGCGTCATCTCAGGCTTTCTAATGTGGTTCATTCCTTAATCCTCCGGTTCAGCAGGTTTTCCAATCCTCGGTTTTTTCCAAGGCCTTTTCCTGCTCGTAGTTACCAATATTTAATTTTTGGAATCAGGATATCGACTCGGGTTCCGATATCGAGCTCACTTGCGATGGTTACACCGTAATCAGCTCCAAATTGGAGTTTAATGCGTTCATTGACATTGGCCACGCCATAGCTGTCCGAGCTTTCTGCTCTCAACAGTCCTTCCAGCTTTTCGGGAGGGATTCCTACGCCGTCGTCTTGAACGGTAAACAATATATGTTTATCGGTTGACCGGATGGCAATCTGAATATTGATGACAGAATCGTCAAGCCGTAAGGCGTGCTCAAAAATATTCTCAACAAACGGCTGTATGATGACCTTTAACGTATGATATGGCAGCGCGTTTTCATCTATGTTATAGGTTACGCTAAAGGTTTCGCCCTTGCGTACGCGGAATATTTCCATATAAGCCTTGACTTGCGTCAGCTCATCCTCCACCGTGATGATTTCCCGTCCCTTGCTTAAAGTCATCCGGTAAAACTTCGCGAGGGCGTAAACCATGCATTTAATTTCATTTGTTTCGCCGGATTCAGCCAGACGCACGACAGCCGACAACGAATTGTACAGGAAATGCGGGTTAATTTGAGCCTGCAGCGCTTTTAACAACGCCTCTTTTTTATCGATGTTTGATTGGTAGTTGCATTCTATCAAGGTGGATATCTGCTCGGTCATATCATTAAAGATTTCCCCGAGCAAGCCAATCTCATCTTGCCCGACCCCGGAAATTTTTGCGTCAAAGTTTCCGGCTTTAAAGTGATGCATTTTTCTGGCAATAATATTGATTCGGTTTGCGAAGGAGTTTGACAGCAAAAAGGTCAATAAAAACAAAAGAATCCCCGAAAGCACAAAGGAGAGGATGATGATATTCGCCATGCTGGTTACATTGTCGGTGATGTGGGTCATAGGAAAGACGCTGACGATGTACCAGTCGTTGGCAAACGGTTCGCTTCTGAGAAGCAATAAGTCCGAGTTGTCGAGAATCGCTTCATTATCGGAGCTTTCTGAGAAAGAACGCAGAAAGCTTTCATGCTTTTGAAAGAACGCGATTTTTTCCGGCTCCCCCGATAAAAGCTCCATTTGACTGTTGAAGACCAAGTTAAAGCCTTTTTCGGCGCCGCTCATGTCTTCGCTGTAGAGGGTGTTGAACATAATCGTCAGTCTAAGCAGCCCGATGGCCTCTCTTGAAAAGCTGGCGGTGTCGGTGATTTCATGCAATAGCGATATATAGTTGTATTCGCTGTCATACCCAACCTGCGTCCATACGTTTCCGGGAAGCCGGTTCATCACCTCCTGAACCCACGGCAAGCCTTCAACCCGTCTGTAATTAACGATTTGGAACTGCTTTCTGCCGTCGTCTATATAATAATCTAAAAAGCGGACGCTGTCCAGAAGATTTTCAATATTGCCGGGGATAATTTCACTTTTAAGGTTATGATACCGTATCAGTTGTATATTGATTCCTGCCTCTGAAGCGTCGAGAATCGCGCGGAGCGTCGGATTGAGTAAGGTTATAATGGTTAGATATTCTTGATAGGGGTCGACATAGTTGTGTGAAATCAGCCTCTGGATGCCCGTGTTCCGGTAAATGGTATTAGCAAGCAGCTCATATCGGTTGATGCTTCTGAGAATTTCCGCAACGGTGTTTTGCTGATACTGATTGATGATGTCATAGCTCTGTTTTTTCAGCGCGCTGGTTGAGGAAAGGTAGGAAACATACCCGACACACAGCACCAATATCAAAGGAACAAGAAAAAAAGACAAAAGAAGCTTGTGCTTAATCCGCAGATTACCAATCAACCGTACCGGGTTCATCATGGTATCCTGCGCGCTCTGTATTCCGAGGGGGTTACGCCATGAATGGATTTGAAGTTTTTGATAAATGTCGGCATATCCCTATAGCCTACAGACAGCGCGGCCTCAAGCACCTTGATTTTTCGTCCCCGAAGCATTTCCGCCGCTTTTTCTATCCGGTATTCGGTTAGATACTCGCTGAAATACCGGCCGGTTTCCTGTTTGAATACACTTCCGAGGTAGTTGGGTGTATAAAACAAACTTTTAGCGATAACATTCAAGGAAATATCCTCCTTATATTTTGCCTCGACGACTCGAATAACCTCCCCGGCGATGATTCCGGCATGGCTTTTCCTTCTGACATCTAAATGCTGAATGGAGATGTGTACGATATTTTTCATCCATTGCCGGATATCGAGTATGGTCTCAAATTTCAACAACTTTTCAATTAGATTGATTTTTCGGCCAAATAAACTTTCCGCCTGTACATTCAAGTCCCGCAATGTGATTTCCATCCTGCTGATAATGTTGATGCAGTGATATTGGATGGCGTACGGGTCGCTGCCCTTCCGCTGTTCAAAGTAATCGAACATATAATCAAGCAGATAGGTCGCTTTGGCCCAATCCAGCTTTGTCAGACAGTCCGCTATTTCATAGTCAATGGTCTGCAAATTATTGTCGGCGTCTTCCGTAGGGTCGCCGGCAAAACGCAAGACCTTTCCCTTGCCGTTGTACAGCTTGCTGAGAACGGCCTGTACGCTTTGGCTGTAAGAGCCGTTGAGGCCCCGGTAGTTTTCGACCACATCTCCTATGCCGATGGTTACGCTGCAGAAAGGCGTCATAAGGCCCAACAGTTCCTCCGCCAAATCGATGATAACCCTCTCCATCTCCTGAAGAGGCATATGGATGCGCGCGTTGACCAAAACCGCCAGCCGTCCTCCTTCTATGCGCACCGACTCAAGCCCGTACGGGTCACGGGCCGGTAAAGAACAGATGATTTTCAGCAGTTCTCCCGTTTTTCGCTCGTTTTCTTCGGGAGACGCTTGGCGGTCGTCTATCTCAACAAGCAAAACGGCCATGAGGCCGGTCGCCAGCGGCACATTTAATTCATTCATCCTGTCCTCAAATTGATTGCCTATGCCGAACAGAAGGTCGAGCATAAGCCGTTGCCGCAGCAATGGCAACCCCACGTTGGCCATACGAATCAGCTTGCTTCTCTCGTTTTGCTCCTGCCTTTCGGTTTGTATGCTATTGACCACGCCGGCAATACAGGCCGCCAAATCGTCGGTCTGCACCGGCTTCAAGAGATACTCGTAAGCGTTGAGTTGAATGGCGGACTTCATATATTCAAAGTCATCGTGCCCGCTGATAAAGATGATTTTGACCGACGGGTTGATTTGCCGCGCATGTTGGGCCAATTCGATGCCGGACATGGCCGGCATTTTCATATCGGTGAGCAGAATGTCGATGTCGTTCCTCCGAATGCTTTCAAGGGCGGCCGGGCCGTTTTTTTCCAAAAAGACGTCAACAATAGAATATTTTTCCCAATCCAGTTGCCTTGAAAGGCCTTCCCGGTCTAATTTCTCGTCATCAACGATCAATACTTTCAAGTTCACGACAGCACCTTCTTTCCTCCCTTACACCTTCTATATACAGCATAAATCCACGTCCGCTTTCAGTCAATGAATTCCGTTCAACATCGTTGTTTTGCAATAACAAATCGATGATACGCCATATTTTGTTGTGTCCGGGAATGCTGTACAATAAACACATCAGTAGAGAGAATCGAAAAATCTATTTTGTTGTCGACTGAACAACTGGAAGGAGAGGTAAGCATGGAAGGCTCTATTGGCGCCCGGCGTGCGCGAAAACCGTTTCAGCAGCATTTGCGCGAACTTTGGCGGCAGCGGGACTTGCAGGTGATGATTTTTCCTTGGATGCTTTTGGTCATCGTTTTCGCTTACATACCGTTGTACGGGCTGATTATTGCCTTTCAAGATTACCGATTGGGCGACGCGATTGGGTTCAGCCGCTGGGCTGGGCTTGAAAATTTCAGGATGTTTTTCAATTCCCCTGACTTCTGGCCCATTATGCGGAATACATTCGCCATCAGCTTTTTGAAAATGCTTTTCGCGTTTCCCGCCCCCATCATACTGGCGCTCATGCTCAACGAGGTGCGGGGCATCAAGTTCAAAAGGTCGGTGCAGACGATTTCCTATTTGCCCTACTTCATTTCTTGGGTCGTTGTCGCAGGGCTTACGCTTGACTTCTTAAAACCCGACGGTTCCATCAACTCCCTTCTTATGAGCCTGAACATAATCGACTCGCCCATCGCGTTTATGAACGAGGCCAAGTATTTTTGGGGCGTCATTGTCGTCACGGATATCTGGAAAGGCATCGGCTGGAACGCCATTATTTATATCGCGGCTATCGCGTCCATCAACCCCGAGCTTTATCAGGCGGCAGATATCGACGGCGCCGGCCGGATGAGGAAGGTGTGGCACATTACGATGTCGGGCATCAAGCCAACGGTCGTCATCCTGCTGATTCTCACAACGGGCAGCATCATACAGTCCAGCTTTGACCAAGTCATGCTGCTGACGAACAATCTGCAGAACACGCTTGTTTATGAGCGCTCTGAGATTCTTGATACGCATATTCTGCGGGTCGGCATGAGAAATATGAGGTATTCCTATGCGACCGCCGCCGGGCTGTTCAGGTCTTTTGTCAGTGTGGCGCTGCTCTTGTCCGCCAACTTCACGGCAAAAAAACTCAGCGACGAGAGCTTATTTTAGAGGAAGGGCGGGGCTTTAGTAGTGTATTACCGCAGAAAGATGTCGGACTGGGTTCTTGATCTATTGATTTATGTGCTGCTGTGCGTGCTGGTGATTGCGACGCTCTATCCTTTTATGAATGCGCTCGCCATATCGCTCAACGAAGCCGCCGACACCACGCGGGGGGGGATTACCATCTTCCCCAGAAAGTTCACGATAGAAAACTACAGAACGATTGCGCAGAATCAAGCGCTGTACCGAGGGTTCATTGTCAGTGCCCTGCGAACCGTGATTGGCACGTTCGCCGGGGTTTTGATAACGGGGATGATGGCTTACGCCCTGTCGAAAAAGTCCCTGAAAGGGCGGAATATTTACATGACGCTGTGCGTGGTCACGATGTATTTCAGCGGCGGGTTGATTCCTTATTTTCTGTTGCTTAGATCCATCAATTTGCTCAACAGCTTCTGGGTCTATATATTGCCTAACCTTGTGAATGTATGGAACATGATTATTATGAGAACCTATTTCAAAAGCCTGCCGGAGGCTTTGGAGGAATCGGCGAGGATTGACGGCGCGTCAACCTTCAAGGTGTTTTTCAGGATTATTCTGCCGACGTCAGCCCCCATCATCGCCACCATTGCCTTGTTTTGCGGGGTGTTCCAGTGGAATTCATGGTTCGACGCCGCGGTATTTGTCACCAGAAGAGAATTAAAGCCGGTGCAGTCGATTCTGAATGAAATAATCAACAGCAGCCGGTTTGCAGAAGAAATCGCGAAAGCGGGGCCGGGCGCGACGCGGTTGGGCAGAATGAATGTCATCAACCCACGTTCCATCACAATGGCGACCATGATTGCCGTCATTGTCCCGATTATCTTGGTCTATCCGTTTATCCAAAAATACTTCGCCAAGGGCTTGATGATTGGCTCGATAAAAGACTGACGCCGCGGTTATAGCAGGGGAGACCCTGTTGTAATAAATTTATACTTTATTAGGAGGAAGAAAAATGAAAAGTCGCAAACTACTGTCCTTGGCCCTCGCCTGTCTGATGCTTCTCGCGCTTGCTGCCGGCTGCACCGGAGACAGCCCTTCGCCGAGTGAACCCGGCACGCAGACCCCGGGCGGGAACGATACTCCGAGCGGAAACGGCGGAACGGACACATCGCCTGCGGGAACAGACCCGTACACCTTCACGTACTACTGGAACTATGACTGGGCAGACACATCTCTGATATGGGGCGAAGACGCCGTCTCCGCCTATATGAGGGACAGGTTCAACACAACGGTTGTGATGGATAAGCCCGGTACGTCCCCCGAAGAGCAAATCGGACTCTTTTTCGCGATGGATCAATTCCCCGACGTTATGATGATTGAACGGGATTCCACCTACCAACAGCTTATAGAGCAAGGCAAGCTGCTGGCGCTGGACGATTTGCTTGCGGGCTCTAAGTATGCCGAGCTTCTCAGCGAAGGCACCGTCAATATGTCCCGCGCCGCCGACGGCAAGGTGTACGGGCTTCTCAACTGGGCCACCAGTCAGCCGACCGGGAATAACGGCTGGGCCATCAACAAGAAAATTTGGGAAGAAATGGGTTCTCCGTCGCTCAACACCACCAACGACCTGTACAACTATCTGGTCGCCGTCCGAGACGCGAATCTGACCGTCGGCGGCATGTCCGTCGTCCCGCTCCAGTTTTCTTCCGGCGCGGATATCATCGCCGACCAGATGCTGGCGTCCTTCGGCGTCCGCCGCATCAGCGGCGTTGCCGAGGTGGGCGGAGAGCTGAAGCTCCATTACACGGCCCCCGGCGCGGAAGACGCGTTCCTGTTCCTGAACAGGCTGTGGAATGAAGACCTGATTAACTCCGACGCTTTCGCGGAAACCACTGAGCAAATAAGGGAAAAACTGTCGGTAGGCCGCGTGGCCGTATACTGCGGGAACGACATCACCTCCGCGCTGGCCACTGAAGTCCGTCCCGTCTTAATCGCGAACGACCCGGGCAACGATTACATCGCCATCCCCTCGCCTCGGGCTTCGGGCGTTACCGATGTATGGAACTCCGTCTGGTACAGCCTTGGCTGGAACGTCATCGTCATCACGAAAGACGCTGAGAATCCAGAGCGTATCTTTGAGCTGATTGACTTCGTCCATTCCAATGAAGGTTCCCTTCTGGTCAGCTACGGCCCGCAGGGCGTGCTTTGGGATGAAATGGACGCCAACAGCTTCCCCATCCTGTCGCGGGCGCTGAACTCGCTTACCTCGGAAGAAAATGACGAACTCGGCGCCAACGGAAGATGGACTCTTTTGGGGAACGCGCCCTATGCGGATCAATCTAAGGTGGCCATCAACGCCCGTCTGCCGGCCGACGAGCAGGACTGGGTGACCAACGCCCAGACCAACATCACTTGGAGACACAGCATGTATGCCGACGCCTACCTGAATATCTCCACCAATCCGCAGGAGCCGGAAGGCATAGCTTTCAGCAACTTTGAGCTTCAAGACTCAATTTTCATCCCGCGTATCATCACCGCTCCGAATGAAGCCGCCGCCGCGGCCGCTCTGCGGGAGGCCGTCGACACCATTTACGGCCAAGACTTTGCTTTGGTGGAAGCGTATAAAACCGCTGTGTTCCAAGCCAACCAAGCACTTCTCAGGTAATTGCGACGCTTGTGGGGGCGCGGGTTTCCGCGTCCCCGCAGACAACTTGGCGAAAACTTTTTATACCCGTGGGTGGTGTAAATGAAAAATCAAAAAAAGCCGGCAAAGAAAAAAAAGAAAGCCGAAAAGACGGTGTGGTGGATTGTCGCCGCGGGCATTTTGATTGTCGCGGCTTCCACCGTTATCGCGTATTTCGGGATGGCGCGTCCCGAGATTGAGGATCCTGTTGTGGCTACCGTCAACGGGGAGCCGGTCACCTTTGACGAAATGACTATGGTCATGGGGAATTTCAGGGTTGAAACGGCCGCGTATTTTTTCAGCAGATACGGCCTTGAATTTACGCAAGGGTTTTGGGAGACGGAGGTTGACGGAACCACTCCGTTAGAATACATCAAGGAAAAAGCCCTTGATTTCCTCGTTGAGAAGAAGGTTCAGCAGCAGTTTATCCGCCGCCGCGGCCTCATCGGGGATTTTTCCCACAGCGCGTTCCTGAAGGCGCTTGAAACCGAAAACGCGCGCAGGGGGGAGACCATCGCTCAAGGCGGCGTTGTATACGGTGTGGAGCGGTTTGACCCGATGACCTACTACGACTATCTGTTTATCAACCAAGTGCAGAGCTTGCTGACGGAAAGGGGCGACGAGCTTTTTCCCGTCTCATATAGTGATATCGAAAGATTCTATGAAGAAAACAAGTCAAATTTCAAATTACCCGACAATCTTTTTCTCGACGCGATTATCATCCCCCTCAACACGGCGGATGAAGACCCGTACGAAAAAGCCCTGAGAGCTGAACAAGCCTTGCTCGAAGGCAGGGACTTTGACAGCGTTATGCGGGAGTTTAACCCGGACAATGAGCCGTACCGCGTGGACTTATCAGGCGTAGACGCGCAGAGAGCATACGACGGAATTTTTGCCGACATGGCATGGGGCCTGTCGGAAGGTGAAGTAAGTGTGATTTTTGAATGGAGAGGCACGTGGGTCATCCTTAAATGCGCGGAACGGATACCCGGAGGATATACAGGAATAGAAGGGCGTGAACATTCCATTCTGGTCGAGGTCAGATGGGAAATGTACGACGCCTTCGCGGAACAATTAAAAAAGGAGGCGAGGGTGCGGATCCAAAACAAAGCGTTTGACCAGTTAACCATGATATAGCGTGAAACGAAAACCAAAATGCAAAAAAACAAGGAGTGGGTACAAATGTCTAGCAGTAAAATTTTACGCGTTTCCAAAAAATCTTTGAGTCTGTTTCTGGCGGTCGTGATGCTGCTAAGCTGCATCGCGGTAACAGGCGTAGCCCCGGCGGCTTTCGCGGACACCGTGGGAGCGCTGTCCGTCAGTTTGGCCGACGCCGACGACGTTGACGACGGCAAGATTCGGCCGGTCGTCGAAGACGACACGGGCACGTTGCATTTTTCGCTCTCCCTGTCGGAGGGTACGACGCCGCAGGTAGGCGCCAAAATCACCGATTTGCCCGCTCCGGGGCCCGCCCCTCTCTCAGGAGACGTCGAGGGTGCAGTCCCGGGCCAGTGGCTGCGCGTATATGATGTCGATGCGAGCGGCAATATCACCGGCTACGGCGCGGTACAGATTACATGGGACAAAATCGGGAATCGAATGGCGACACACAGCGGAGGATCACCGTTCACAACGAGTTTTAACTTAGGCAATGATACTTGGACTGACTACATAGTAGAGTGGTCAATGAAGTTGTCTGATGACGCTTCAGGCTGGGTAAGCACTTTGTACCTGTACTTCCGGCGTAATAATGCCGGAAACCAATGGTACCGAGCGGATTTTCAGCAAAATGATAACTGGATTCCGTTTTTTGTTGATAATCAAAACTGGGGCAATGATAATTACCGGGGCGGATGGGATTACGTCCCCGGAAGTACAGATAGGTATATCACATATGATTTTCGCCTAGTCGTTGAGGGAAACGACATTGCATTATGGGCAAAAACAGAATTGGAAACAAGCTATACTCTGAGGAGTATGACTGTTAATGCATCTTCGACAGCTCCGCAAAGAAATAGCGGTGGAGTTAGGTTTGAAATCCAAGGAACCAGCACAACGAACATCACCGATGTAATCGTCCGTTCCATCCGCTCGGCTCCTACGGGTACCCCCGTCACAGACGTAACAATCGGCGAAAGCGGAACCACGCTTTCTGCGAATGTAACGCCGGACGAGGCGACTGTTATGTATGAGTGGTCGATTGAGGACGAGACTCTCGGCAGCGTAATCCTCGGTACGGGCGCAGCACTGCTGAACGCGCCGCTAGACGAAGAAATCACCTTGACCGTCCTCGGAACCGGGACTTATACCGGCACGCAAAGTCGTATACGGTCTGCCAGTTCCGGCGGCGGCGGCGGCGAATACACCGTTACCGTAACCAATGGGACTTCGGATAAAGCCACAGCCGACGCGAGCGACGAAGTGACCGTCACCGCCGGCACGGCTGCGCCGGGCAAGGTTTTTGACAAATGGGAGGCGACCGGCATTACGCTGACGCCACAGCAGGAAGCCACCAACCCTCTGACGTTCACCATGCCGGCGGTCAACGTTTCCTTTACCGCGACGTATAAGGATAGCGACGGCCCGCCCAGCGTCCCGGGCGGCACGCCGGGCACCGGCTCGGAGGAATTTCCGCGCCCGACGGCGACGAGGACATTCTACATAGACGGCAACGCCGCAACCAACGGCGACGGCTCCGAAGGCTCGCCTTGGAATACCCTTGCGCCAATCGGCGGCGGCGGCGGGCATACCGTTCAGGCCGGCGACCACTTTTACATCAAAGCCGGCTCAATTTTCCAAGGGACGAACGCCAGAATCACCACCGACACGAACGGCACAGCCGCGGCGCCCATTGTGGTGGATATGTACGACCCGGATGACACGGGCGTGAAGCCCGTAATCAACGGCTATGTCAACGCCACAAATACGGGGACTCTGGTTGCGATCAACCGCGACTACTGGGAGTTCCGCAACCTGAAGCTTACTTGGTGGGACGGCTCGACCTTCGACGGCATCAGCGGCACACGTCAGGCGTTCGGCATCTCGGGCGGCAGAAACCATGTGTACATCCTTGACTGCGATGTTTACAACATGGACTCCAACAAGTCACACACAACCGGCATAGGCGTCGCCAACTCGGGGGTGACAAAGGATCTTGTCATCGCCGGAAACACCTTTATAGGGGTCAGCCGGACGGCTCTGCGTATCGCCGGCGGCAGCAACAACAACAATATGAATTGGCAAGCGGATCTTTCCCATGAGACGGCGATGGAAACGAACAAAACCACCGCGCTCATCAAAAACAACTTCTTTGACCGGATTGGCGGAGACGTCTTTATCAATGACTACACCTACGGTACGGTCTTTGAATACAACACGGCGCTCCGCGCCTGCCACGACCTGCCGCAGGTATCCACCGGGAATCCGGGTGAGAACATGTTCAGCGCCGGGATTTGGGGCTGGCACTCCGTCAACGCTATCTACCAATACAATGAAGTAGCCTACATCCGCGACGGCGGCGTTGGCGACCGCAGCGCCTTCGACTTCGACAGCAACTGCACCGGATACACTGTCTTTCAATACAACTACACCCACCACAACTCCGGCGGCCAAATGCTGTACTGCGCGGCCGGGCGCACCGCCAGCGACAACAATCCGGGAAGCGGATACATTCAGGATACCCGCATCATCCGCTACAACGTATCGGCGTTCGAGTCGGTAAGCTGCGGCCCTTCCGACACCGCAGAGCTTACCTTCGTGTATAACAACATCTATTACAAATCCACCCCCGGCAGAACCAACGCCGCTATGAACCAAGGCTGGGATACCAACATCTATGACGATGCAGCAAGAAGTTCCGGCGAGCCTTGGGACGATTGGGCGGTTTCTCCCCTCGGGCATATGCAGAACATGACCTTCGGCAACTATATCTTCAACAACATCTTCTACGAATGTGAGCGCATTACCATCAACAGCGCCACCAGCTTCAGCAACGGCGGCAGGAATTTCACCTTGATTCACACCTTCAACAACAACATCGTTTACAACACGCCTATTTATCAAATCAACAACACCACCACCCCGGTGGCGGAAGGTGTGCTGACAGGCTCTACCGGGCTTATCAGAGACAACATCCTCGCCAACCCGAAGTTCTTGGGCGACATCGATCCAAGGAACGCCGACGGCTTCGCCGTGCTGGAAGCCCTGCGGGTCGCCCACGACTCCCCCGCGAAAGACAACGGAATCACCATCCCGGCTATGCTCTCTTTTATTGAGGAGCAAATAGGCGTTGCCAACGCGGCGGCGGGGGGCGGCCGCTGGGCGCTTAATTACGCCCATATCAACCAGCGTGTATTTGACTATAACATTTCCAGAAGCATCGCCCCCACCGTGGATTTCTTCGGCAATCCGGTGGATGCGACCTCAAACTTCATCGGTATCGCCGCTCCTGAAATAACGACGGGGCTGCCTCTCATCTTGGATCTTGACATATCACCCCGGCGTATTGTCATGGAGCATGACGAAGACCTCACCGACTATACGGATGACGTTACCGTCACCGTTACCGGCGAGAACTTGGTGGGGAATGAAGTGCTGACCGTCTTCGGCAAAGAGTTCAGCTTTACCAGCGGGACGCCGATTACCATCGACTTGAGTGACTCGGAGCTTGACCTGACTGTCGGCTTGCGCCACTACGCCTCTGTTGAGGCGGCCGACGGCTCCCTGATGAAAATCAGTTGGATGGGGTTGTTCCAAGAGGAACCGCCGTATGTTGAGCCCATCATACCGGGCCTGATTCTCAACCTCAAAGACGACGCGATGATGGGAACGGTCTCCGTCAAGTCGGCCCACGAGGTCGGCGACCCCGGTGACAACCTCTACTACGTACTGGCCATGAGCGAGGGGACGCGCCCGGAGGACGGGGCCAACATCAGTGACTTCCCCACAGCGGCTCTGCTGACCATAGGGGCCGAGCTGGAAGTTCCCTCCTATGAAGACTTTTGGCTGCGCATCTACACAGCAAATTCCAGCGGTCTGATTACCGATTTTGCCTCCGCGCAGATCAAGTGGGCGAATGTCGGAAATCTGCTGCACAGGTCGCAGCCTGGCAGGGTTGTGGGTAATGGCCAGTTTGTCGCGATTGGCGACGAGGAGTGGTCTGACTACAGGCTGGAGTTCGATATGCAGCGAGTTTCGGGCAGCGGAACAGTAAATTTCTATTTTCACCATCTCGGCACCGGCTCCGGCTCCGGAAGCTCTTGGTGGAGGATTCCCATTACTCTTAGCAACGCAGGTGATTGGTATGATTTGGGAAGCAGAACTCCCGCAGGGACGGAACGTAGTGGCGCTTCCGGCTGGTGGCATTCTTTTATGGAAGACCCGGAGGAAAACCTGCACTATCGAATCGTTTCGGCTGGGAATAATAGGGGTAATACCTCAACCGCTGAGGAGTGGGACATACCCGCCATGTATACGAGGGGCGTACAGTTTGATGTGGAGCCGGTCAACGCCACAAGGGCGGCGGACGGCTCAAGGCAGTACAGCTTCTTTGGCAGTGCCAAGGGTAACTACGGCGCTGCGGTAACCGGCATCACAAGCGGCAAAACCGGCTACAGCATCCCAACCGGAACCACGGTTGATCTCTACAACTGGAGCATACATAAAGACCTCGCCGACACCTACGCCTCCCGGACGCCGCTACCCTCCACCGGCGTCGGGATTGCCGCCTTGGCGGCGAAGGAAACCCTGTTCGCGGTGACGCCCGATACCCTTCAGGTGGCCTACGAGTGGTCGTATGAAGACGCTGACCTCGGCAGCGTTGTCCTCGGCTATGATTGGCAGCTCGAGGTTCCCACTGGCGTGGACGCCGACGACGTCATTCTGACCGTCGCCGGCATGGGGACGCACAAGGGGACGGTTGTTGTCAATACCATTGACATTGTAACCGTAGAACCTGACGACCCGGCCAAAGCGCTTGCCGAACATCAACTGGAAGAAGCCATCACAACCGCGAAAGGCTTGACGCAAAACGACTATATGGCGGCGGGATGGTCTAACCTCCAGACGGCCATCGGCGTAGCCGAAGACATACTGACCGACGCCGCCAACAAAACCGCAGGCGATCTCGACGATGCGCGGGGTGCCTTAGAACTGGTCGTCGGCGCATTAGTGGAAACCTACACCGTCACCTTCAACGCAGGCGGCGGCAGTGTGTCGCCTGCGAGCGCGCGGGTGCGGCCGGACGGCACGCTGGCAAGCTGGCCCACGCCGACCAACGCGGATTGGTTTACGTTCGACGGCTGGTTTGCCGCGGCAAGCGGCGGAACGGCGCTGCTGGCAACCCATGTGTTCACCGGCAATACGACGGTGTTCGCCCAATGGGAACAGACCGGCGAGCCGCCCACAATCACCGGCGGCGGCCCCCCGAACGGCAACACGATAAACACTTGGAGCACTCCCGGCAGTGGGCAGTGGCCGAATATAACGATTGGCATGTTGGATTACATCTTGGAGTTTGACGTGGTATTTACCACCAATAATACCGACTTCAACCTATTCTTGAGAAGAGCTAACAACACCGACACGATTCCTCAAAACAACAATCAACTCAATATCAGGGCGGGCAGAACGAGCGCCGCTCGGTTCCAAGAAACGGGCAACCAGACATTTACCGAGCTCGCGCAGAATGTAACGCATCGGTTCCGCCTCGTCGTACAGGACACGGGAACATCCGCTTACGCCGTGGACGTCTATGTGAACAGAAACGGGACGACCGAGTGGGTTCTCGTCGGCACACGCACCGCCACGGGAGCCAACTACCGCACCGGCATCGAGCTCGGTTTTGGCTTCAACAATCTCACCGCGCAGACCATCTCCAACATCGTCGCTTACGAAATCGGCGAGATTGTGACCGACCCCAGAGAAGAGCTGGAAGGCTTGGTTCAAACGGCGGAAGGGCTGCTGCAAAACGATTACATGGCGGCTCAATGGGGCGCGTTTACGCAAGCGCTCGAGGCCGCGCAGACCCTTCTGCTTGACGCGTTAGCCGACGAGGGCGCCTTGGAACAGGCGTACACCGACCTCGACGACGCGATGAAAGCGCTGGTGCAGACCTATACCGTCACCTTCAACCCCCAAGGCGGCACAGTCGATCCCACCACCGCGCGGGTGCGGCCGGACGGCACGCTGGCAAGCTGGCCCACCGCGGACAGGGGAACCACCCATGAGTTTGACGGCTGGTTTGCCGCGGCAAGCGGCGGAACGGCGCTGCCGACGAGCCATGTGTTCACCGGCAATACGACGGTACACGCGCAGTGGACGGAAGCCCCGTCGTCCGACTTCCCCGGCATACCGTTAGACCGCACCGAAGCCCGCAGCTTCTACATCGACTCCATCGGCGGCAGCGACGATAACCCGGGCACGGAGGCCCTGCCGCTGAAGACGCTGGGCTTCATCAGCACCAACAGAGTCCTGCCGGGCGACAAGTTCTTCCTCAAAGCCGGCTCAATCTTCATGGCGCAAAACATCAGGCCCTTGGTCAGCGGCGCGGACGGCAAGCCCGTTGTCGTCGACAGCTACGGCTCCGGCCCCAAACCCGTCATCAACCCGCAGGGAATGACGCCGACGCCGAATGAAGACAATATCTCTCTGAACAACGACAGGGGGATGAACGGCGGCTACCTCGCGGCGGTCGACCTGCAAAACATCTCTTACTGGGAATTCCGCAATCTGCATATCTCCAACTTCGACCCCACGCTGAACAACGGAATCGCGCATAACACCACACAGCCGACCTTCAACAACAACGCCGGAGGTCAGGCAAGCGCGACGCCCCCGAACAACACCGTGAAGCGGCTGGGCTTCGTCGTCTCGGCAGACAACCCGTACTGGGATTACTGGGGACAGTCGCACACCGGAGGTATGGGGAGCAACAGTATGCCCAATGACCTAACCAGCCGCGCGGGCGTGTGGCCCCTGCGCGACGTAATCAATCCCGAAACCGGGAAACCCTACAAAGATTTGGTGAATTACCGGCACATCTACATCATCGGCTGCGACATCCATGACATCGACGGCAACCAGAGCGAAAAGGACAACGGCGGCATCATCTTCCTGCTGCAGGATGAAGACGTGAAATACTCCCACGTCCGCATCGAAAACAACTCCCTGCGGCGGATCAACCGGATGGGTCTCCAAATGGCCTACAACTGGGTGCATGAGTTCTACTTCCACGGAAGCGACACAGACCCGCACCCGCAGTGGGCCAACGGCAAACTGACGGAGTGGGAGATGGGCGACGAGGCCGATTACTACTCCAACGACATCATCATCCGCAACAACTTCTTCGACGAAATCGGCGGCGACGGCATCGACCTCACCATGACGGTGGGCGCGCTGGTTGAGTACAACACCTTGTACCGTATGTGCCACACCCTGCCGACCGCAAACAACGCTCTCGGCCGGCCGAGCGACGGCCATTTCAGCGCCGGCGTCTGGACATGGAGCTCCCGCGACGCCATGTTCCAGTTCAACGAGGTCGCCTTCATCCGCGACGGCGGCACCGGCGACAAGAGCGCCTTCGACTTCGACAGCCAGAACACCGGCTACACCATCTACCAGTACAACTACACCCACCACAACGCCGGCGGTCAGTTGCTCACCTGCTCGGTCGGACGCGAGGAAAACTATACGATGGAGCGGTACTACCTCGACACCCGAATCGTGCGCTACAACGTCTCGGCCTACGAGCCGCTCGCGCAGGGTCAGTCCAACTCCACCACCAGCGGGTTCCTGTACAACAACGTGTACTATAAGTCAATCAACGATACGCGCCCGATTTTTGACAGCGTCGATCCGATGTGGCATATCCAAGGGATGGGTACCAACGCCGGCGACTCCGTCCTCTTCTCCAACTATGTCTTCAACAACATCTTCTACGAGGGCGAGCGTATCACGATTGATAACAACACTGTCCGAAGCCATAGCAGCAGGAACTTCGTCTTGCACAGCCTGTTTACCAACAACCTAATCATTGATACGCCGGTACGGCTGAGAACCGGCGGCAGCGGAACAGACCTGACCAAAGCAGCTCTGGAGGCCGGGGGCGTTATTTCCGGCGCCAACGCCTACGTGGATATGCTCAACGGCAACACCGTTATGACGGTGGCGGAGTTTGAAGCCGCAGGCGGGTTTGTCGGCGAGATTCTCCCCGGCTTAGACGCCAGAGGCTGGGAACATGTCTATGAAGTGATGGTTCCCGAAACCAACACGGCGGCTGTGGGCCAAGGCATCTCCATCGCGGACGTCCTTACGTGGATTGAAACGGACATGACACGCGCCAATAATGCCGCCACGACGACCCCGTTCCAAGGCGACAGAGGCCGGCTGATTTACTCCGAACTGGATATGAGGCCGTTCCTCGCCAGCACCCCGACGCTCCCCACCGACCTCAACATGGATCATCTGGTCATCACCGAGGATATCGCCGGAAACCCGATAAACGAGGTCACTCCAAATATCGGCGTCGGCATTGTTCCCGCCGCGGCCATCTCGGAAGCCGACGCGTTTAGGAGCGCCCATGCCACCGTCCTGTCACTGACAGAGGGCACCGTAGCCATCGGCAACAAGACCGCCGTGCAAAACGCGCAGAGCGCATTTGACTTACTGAGCGGCGGCGCAAAGGCGTTGTTATTAACGGAAGATTCGATCAACGCCGCGTTCTTCACGGAACTGCTGGCCAAAATCGCCGAGCTGGAGGACGAACTGGAGGTCACCGCGTTCAAGAGCGCCCATGCCACCGTCCTGTCACTGACAGAGGGCACCGTAGCCATCGGCAACAAGACCGCTGTGCAAAACGCGCAGAGCGCATTTGACTTACTGAGCGGTGGCGCAAAAGCGGTGCTGCTGGCGGAAGATTCCATCAACGCCGCCTTCTTCACAGAACTGCTGGCCAAAATCGCCGAGCTGGAGGACGAACAGGCGGCCGCCGCGTTCAAGAGTGCCCACGCCGCCGTCCTGTCACTGACAGAGGGCACCGTAGCCATCGGCAACAAGACCGCCGTGCAAAACGCGCAGAGCGCGTACAACGGATTGAGCGCCGGCGTAAAAGAGGTGCTGCTGGCGGAAGATTCCATCAACGCCGCGTTCTTCACAGAGCTGCTGGCCAAAATCGCCGAGCTGGAGGCGCTGGAGGACGAAGATCAGCCCCTGCTTCCGCCCATCCCCCCGCCGACAGAGCCTGAGCCGGAACCCGACCCCGAGCCTGAAGACCCCACTCCGGTAGAGCTTCCCCCAACGGAAGCAACCGTGGACGAAGACGGCGTAGCGTCTGCCGAGATTGATGAAAAGGAACTCAACGACGCGATTGACGAGCTTCTGGAACTGCTGGATGACGATGAAGACGGCGTCGCCAATGAAATCGTCATCACCGTCAATCTACCGGACGACGTCACATTGGAAGACGTGGAAAGCGTAGAGGCCGTCATCCCGTCCGAGGCGGTTCAGCGAATGGCGGAAGAAACCACAGCCGACCTAACCGTTGTGCTGGCGGAGGTAGCCATCACCTTTGACCATACCGCCGTTGAGACAATCGCGGCGGGCGCGGGCGAAGAGGAAGAAGGCGTTGTCATCAGCGCCGCCCTCGTAGCCGCCGCGGACATTCCCGAAGAATACGCGGACATCATAGGCGACAGGCCGGTATTTGAGTTCAGCGTGACAAACGGCGGCTCGGAAATCTCCTTCTTTGGCGGCGGATACGCCACCGTATCCATCCCGTATGAGCTGCGTGACGATGACAGAAACCCCAACGCCATCATCGTCTACTACATCAACAGCGACGGGAACCTAGTGGTTGTCCGCGGACACTACGACAGCGAAACAAAAAGCGTCATCATCAGAACCGGCCACTTCTCGCAATTCGCCATCGGCTACAACTATGTGAAATTTGACGATGTCGATGGAAGCCATCCAAACTATGACGCCATTGTGTTCATCGCGGCGCGCGAGATTACGGCAGGCATCGGCGACAACCTGTTCGGGCCGGAGTACAATTTGACCCGCGCCGAGCTGTTGGTGTTGATTATGAAAGCGTTCGGCATAGACGTCGAAGAGGGACTTGAGGACTATAAGTTTGACGACGTCGAAGGCACATGGTATGACGACTGGACGGCTACGGCCAGAAAGCTGGGCATCACAGCGGGTATAGGCGATAACCAATTCGGCGCAAACGAGGCCGTGACCCGCGAGCAGATGCTGCTGATGGTGTACAACACGCTGAAAGCCATCGGCGAACTGCCGGAAACCGAAGACGGGATAACCTTGGGTGACTTCGCCGACGCCGACAGCTTCTCGGCTTGGGTTGACGCTGACGGCAACGCGGATAAGATTGCCGCAGTCCTGTCATGGGGCGTCTACGCCGAAGCCTCCCTCAACCCGCAGGACAGCTACGAGCGCGCGCTCATGGCGCAAATGCTGTATCTCCTGCTGATTATGTAACCTGTTTGCCGAAAAGGCAGCCGTACGGCGCCAAAACATGGAGGGGCCGACCCATAACAAACAATAAGGGTCAGCCCCTCCCGCAATACCAAAATCAAATACTGGAGGTAAATGCCATGCTGGACGCAACAAAAATTATGAAGCGCCATCCGAAAAACCCGCTGATAACCCCGGATTGCATCCCGGGAACATATGCCGTATTCAATCCCAGCCCGGTGATGTACCAAGACAAAACAATCCTTGCGCTCTCCATTTATCCGCATGATATGAGAAAATTCGAGGCCGGCGGCATCTATATCGCGGCCAGTGACGACGGCATTCACTTCGATATCCGGCATGAGAAGCCCTTTATCGACATTTCGTCATGCGAATACCCGTTCAGCCTCATCAAAGGGATCTTCATAGACTGCCGCATTACCAAAATCGAAGATACTTACTATATCCTGACGCCAATGAGCATAGACGGGGAAGGCCCCTTCGCCGTGATGGGGTCGACGAAAGATTTTGAAACCTATACCCCGATTGAAATCGTTTCCCTCCCATCCAACAGAGGGTCGTCTCTGTTCCCAGAGAAAATCAACGGCCAATATTATCGCCTTGAGCGCCCGACCGCGGATTCCAATCATCCGGGCTCCATATGGATATCCTCCTCCCCCGATTTAATCCACTGGGGATGCTATAGACCCATTCTGCAGCCCGGCTACAGTATTTGGAACATCATCAAGATTGGGCCGACGCCGCCGATTAAAACAAAAGACGGCTGGCTGGTGGTTATTCACGGCGTGACGTCTTGGATGCACAGCGACTATCATTATCACATCGGCGCGGTTCTGCTGGATTTAGAGAACCCCAATAAGGTGATTGGCCGCACGCGCAGCTATTTGCTCGCGCCTGAAACGGACTATGAAATCAATGGTATCGTCGATAACGTATGCTTCCCCTGCGGGGCGATTGGCGACCTTGAAAAAGACGAGCTGAGGATTTACTACGGCGGGGCTGATAAATGCATTTGCTTGGCTGCCGGCGCATTAAGCGAAGTGGTTGAGGCCTGCAAGCGTGAGCTATAGGGGTTATCGCAAAGGAAGAGCGAACGGGTTCGTCAAAATATCGGGAGGGTTATACGATGCCGCTTGAATTGTTGATGGGCGTTGATATCGGCACCACGAACACGCGCTGCGTCCTCTACTCCCCAAACGCCGAGCCGGTTGCCGTGAGTATGTGCGGTTCACAGGAAGCGCTGGCCGAAGATGGCTCTGTTGACGGAGATTTGCTTTTTGCCGCCGTGCTGCGTGTATGCCGGGAAGTGCTGGAAAAACCGGAGAAACCCTTTCATCTGCACGGGATCGCGGTTGCCTGTGTAGGCACAAGGCATATCCTTGTGGATAAAGATAACCGGCAAATCCGCTTGCATCCACGCCGTGATGCCGTTATGGACACCTTCAACAAGTTTATGGAAAACCGGGACTCTGCCGATTACTTTAATACAACAGGTTACCCGCCGATTCCAGATTTCCCGGGGTTCTTGCTTTCAGCGGCGGCACGGAACGGCGAAAGCAAGAGCGTGGACGCCATGCTTTCGGTGGCGGACTATGTAAACCTGCGCTTGACGGGGATTCGGAGCAGGGAATACAGCACCGCGTGTTCAATGGCGTTATGGAATCATAAAGCGGATGACTGGTGGGACGACATACTGCGTTTTGCGGAGATTGACCGGCGTGTGCTTGGGTCGCCGACGGACAGCGCAAAACCGATTGGCCCTGTTTTAAGCAGCATTTGTGCCGCCGCCGGAATCCCGGAGGGAACGATGGTATATACGGGCGGCCATGATTTTCTGTGCGCTTCCGTTGCCGGAAACTGCCGGAACGATTTTTTGAATATGTGCGGCACCTATGACCTGATTGTTTCATTTCAAGATAAGCCCTTCCAAAAAAGCCCGGGCGACTTGACCCATTGCTACGCGGACAGGCACATGATTCCCGGCAGGTTCAGCTTGCAGTATGAATCGGCCGGGGCCGGGCAGACGGAATTGCTTAGGAAACATTTTTTCCGCGCCTCAAACGCCGAATGGGATGTGTGCTTTGCTAAAATGAACGCCTCGGCGTATATCGCTCCGGGAAAAACGCTGTTCATACCAAACGCGAAGGGCGAGTTTTTCCGTTCAGACAAGACCTTCGTGAAGACGGTTGGATTGCGCGGCGGCGCCAGCCGGCCGGTCCTGCTGAGTGCCATGATTGAGTCTCTGTCGTATAAAGCCCGCCGGATGCTGGAACGCCAGCAAAAAGCCTTGGGCACAAACGCAGCCCGGCTGATGATGCTCGGCGGCGGCAGCAGAAGCTCCCGATGGGCGCAGATAAGGGCGAACATCTTCGGGATTCCGGTGATTGTTCCCAGAGTTTTGGAAGCGACCGCGCTTGGCGCCGCCTTGATGGCCGGTATCGGCGCATCCGTCTATACGGGGTTTGAAGACGCCATGAGGCAAGCGGCTTTGCGGGGGACGACGGTATACGAGCCGGATTTGAAAATGACGGAGCAATACGCTGAAATATATAAGACGTATCTTAAAGAGTACGGCATGGAATATGCCGAATATGGACGGCCATGAAGGGGGATTGACCATGTCAGACGCTTTGAAAATCGGCGTTATTGGGGGCGGAAGCCTTTTCACGCCGGAGCTTGTAGAGCTCTTTGCGTCAAACACCGGCATAACCGGCCCGGTTGAAATCAAGCTGATGGATACCGACAGGGAGCGGGTGCGCGTTGTCGGAGGGTTTTGCGAAAGAATCCTGAAAAGGGCAGGCCGCCCCCTTACCCTTACATATGCGGATACATATGCGGACGCGGTAAAAGGCTCCGACTTTATCCTCATACAATTCCGCGTGGGCGGCGAAAAAAGCCGGGTGGGCGACGACAGGCTGGGGTTAAAATATAAGATACCGTTTGTAGAAACCGTCACGGTTTGCGGGCTAGCTTCTTTTTTGCGCACATATTACCAAATGGAGATGATCGCTGAACTGGTCGGGAAATACGCCCCCAATGCTTGGGTGATGAATTTTTCCAATCCCTCCGGGATGCTGACCGAGGCGCTGTATAAACTGGGATGCAAGAAGACAGTCGGCATTTGCAACGGCTCCCTGAGCCTGCTGGAGGGTCTGGCGAAAAAGCTGGGCGCAAAGCCGCAGGATATGTTTATGAACTGGCGCGGCTTGAACCATCTCACGATCGTAGACTATATCTCATATAAAGGCGAAAACGTCTATGACCAAGTCGTCGAACAGCTTGGCGAAGAGAGCGATGAACTGACTCCGTTTCCTAAAAGGCTGATACAAAATCTTGGCTTCATACCCAATCCTTATTTGCGGTTTAACTATCTGAAGGAAGAAGCAACCGATAGGCTGCAAAAAGAAGAAAAAACGCGCGCGGAGACAGTTTGCGAGGTAAACGCGGAGCTTTTAGACATATACAAGGATGAAACATTAGATACCTTGCCCGAACTGCTGAAACGGCGGGGAGGCTTTGGCTACGCGTATTCGGTTGTCAATTTGATTCGAGGGATGGTCGCGAATGAGCGGACAATCCATTACGCGCAAATACCAAACATATCGCTGTTCCGCGATTTGCCTCCCGACGCTTTTGTGGAAGTCCCCGTGCTGTCTATGGAAAACGAGGTGCGGGCCATTCAAGTGGAAGACCTCCCGGAGGTGGTGAAACCGCTCATTATTTCAATGAAAAAATATGAGCAGTTGCTGATTGATGCCGCGATGAACCGGAGCCGCCGGGGAATGTATAACGCCATGCTCGCCAATCCCCTGTTTGGTTCCGACTGCCTGTCGAAACCCCTTTTGGAGGATGTGCTTTCCATGAACCGCGCGTTTTTGCCTGAGATTAACTGATTAAATATATTGCATCTAACGGTAATGAAGTAAAGAGAGGGAAAACAATGTGCAGCGATAAAAGGTTTTTTGGACAGGAAGACGCTTACTTCGAGGAAAAATCCTGCATACTCACGAGTGCCGAAATAGCGGGGCAGCCTACACTGTGGAAACGGCTGGCAGAGGAGCTGCAAGCCAAAAAAACAATGATTTTAGACTTTCTTCATAAAATCGGCGATTTACGAGAGCTAAGGATTGTCTTAACGGGCGCCGGAAGCTCCGCCTTTGTCGGGGAAGCGCTGGCGGGTTTTGCCGCCTTGAGCGCCGGCTTGGCCTGCGAAGCGATACACACAACAGATATTGTGTCCGCCCCCGAAACCGTGTTGTTTCCTGAAAAACCCACCCTCCTGATTTCGTTCGCCCGATCGGGCAACAGCCCTGAATCAGTGGGGGCGGTTCAATACGCGCGGAGCAGGGTGAAGAACCTGTTTGAAATAGCGGTTGTTTGTGACGGAACCAGCGAATTATACCATACCACGCTGGAATCAAAAAACAGTCTCGCTCTGGTGATGCCGGAGGGCTCCTGCGATAAAGGGTTTGCCATGACCTCAAGCGTCACCTGTATGCTGCTGGCAGGATACGCGGTACTTAACCCGTCAGAGATAGACCGTCTCGCGCGGGATATACATATCCTTTCGGAGAACGTCGCAAGGAGCGGTTCGGACTTATCGGAAAAAGCGTTGGAAATCGCCAAAAAACCTTTCGACAGAGCGGTGTATTTGGGCAGCGGGGCGTATAAAGGGCTGGTTCACGAGGGCGCGCTTAAAATGATGGAGCTGTCCAATGGGGCTGTTGCCGCGAGTTATGACAGCGCGGCGGGATTCCGGCATGGCCCCAAAACGGTGATTAAGAGCAATACCATCACATTTCACCTGATTTCTAATAATCCCTTCACCGCGAAATATGATATCGACTTATTGAATGAGCTGTACCGCGAACGCGATACAAACCGTGTCTTTGCCTGCTGTCCAGACTCGGCGGATACCCTCAAAGCCGACGGTGTGCTTGTCGTCCCTTCCGGCGGCTACAGCGTTGCGGCCGACCTTTGCGCAGGGATTCACGCGCTGGTATTCTTTCAAACCCTGTCTATGTACAAATCGTTGGAATTAGGCGTCCCCACCGACAACCCCTCCCCCGGGGGACAGGTAAACCGTGTGGTCAAGGGCGTGACCGTATATCCCCTTGTATGATTCACACCGTTATTTTTGACGTAGACGGAACCCTTGCCGACTCGGCTGTACTGACCGTCGCCGCGCTTGCCCGTTTCGCGCCGGAGTATGGGCTTCCCGTACCGGCGAAGGATGCGGTGAAAAGAGCTACAGGGTATCAAAACCCCGAATTCTATTATAGATTATTTCCAGACGCGCCCAGAGATATTGTAGATATTGTAGGCGCTTTGGTTGAGCAAGAGGAGCTGCGGCTGCTGCCGTCCGTCAGCGGCAGCCTCCTGTTTAAGGATTGCCGCGAACTGTTGGAAGGCTTGAGGAAGAGGGGCGTTCGTCTATATATTGCCAGCACCGGCAGCTATGAGCATATCCACTCAATCCTTGCCGTAACAGGCATCGCCGGCTTGTTCGAGCAAGTCTGCTGCGGCCGTCCCGATAAAGTTGAAATGCTGCGGGAACTGAGTCGGGAAGGCGGCAAAGACGGGTATATCATGGTGGGGGATATGAAGAAAGACTGTGATGGCGCGCGCGCCAATGGAATGACCTCCGTGGGGGCCTGCTGGGGATACTGCTTGCGGGAACAGACCGCTTTCGACCTATACGCCGGCAGTCCGCCGGAGCTGTTGAAAATGATGGATACCTTATGATTCCGATAGCAGGGAGGAGGATGTTATGTCTGCGTATGATCTGGCTCGTCATCTGGCCCAAGGCCGCCCCGTCTGCTCCGCTTGCACCTCTCATCCGTTAGCGGCGGAAGCTGTCCTCGAGTATGCTAGGGATACAGCCACCGTTGCGTTAATTGAGGCCACGGCCAATCAAGTCAATCAGTATGGCGGCTATACCGGGATGACCCCTAAAGATTACATGAATTTTATCTGTGCGCTTGCGGAAAAAACAGGAAACACATCGTTTGTTTTGGGCGGCGACCATCTTGGCCCCTTGGTATGGACGCACCTGCCGGAGCGGGACGCGATGGCGGAAGCGGCTGAGCTGATAACCCAATACGCTGCGGCGGGCTTTGGCAAGATACACATTGACACTTCGATGCGCTTGGCAAACGACCCGCCGCGCCTGACAAACGACATCATTGCCCGCCGCGCCGCCGAACTGTGTAAAGCGGCCGAAAGGGCGGCGAAGGCTCGGCCGCCCCTGTATGTGATTGGCTCTGAGGTTCCCGTGCCGGGAGGCTCCGCGGAAAGCGGGGACGGCGTTTCGGTTACAAAGCCGGAGGATTTTCTTGAAGCGATCAAAACATTTAAGCAAATCTTTTACGCCGAAGGCCTGCACGGCGCTTGGGAGCGGGTCGTCGCGTTTGTGGTGCAGCCCGGGGTAGAGTTCAATGACAGCCGGGTGTTTGCGTATCATCCAAACAAAGCAAAAAAACTGATTGAAGCTCTGTCTGCCTTTGCGCCGCTGGTTTTTGAAGGACATTCCACAGATTATCAAATGCCCGAATCGCTGCGAAGCATGGCCGACGACGGCATATCCATCCTAAAAGTCGGCCCGGCGTTGACCTTTGCCCTGCGGGAGGGGCTGTTTGCCCTGTGCGAAATGGAAAAGCATCTTGTACACAGCCCTCGTTCGGATTTTGCGGAGGTTCTCGACAAGAGTATGCTGGACAACCCGGAGAATTGGCAAAAGCATTACCGCGGCACACCGGAGGAACAGGCGTTTAAGCGCAAGTTCAGCTATTCCGACCGGGCGCGGTATTATCTCTCGGTTCCCGAAGCAGAGAGGTCTATGCAGCGCTTGATGGCCAATATAAACAATAATCCGCCGCCGCTAACCCTGTTAAGCCAATATATGCCGGAGCAATATCGGAGAGTCCGCGAGGGGGCTATCGAGTTGACCGCAGAAGCGCTGGTGAAAGACCGAATCAAGGATTGCCTGCGGACATACCCGCGGTAGGATTTCAAAGAAGGGCTTCGGCATACGCCTCCACAGCCTGTATGCCTAGAATCAAAAAAATAAGGAATGGTGACGAGTATGCAAAAAGCGATTGAATTTGTTTGTGACAACCTTACATTGAGAGGAACGGCGCATATACCGGATACCCATAAGGGGAAGTATCCGTTTGTTATCATGTATCACGGCTTCACGGGCGACAAAACGGAAGTGCATTGGATGTTTACGCGGCTTTCAAGGGAATTGGAAAAGCTCGAAATTGGCAGCATCCGTTTCGATTTTTCGGGAAGCGGCGAAAGCGACGGCTTCTTTTATAACACGACGATAGCGAGTGAACTGCGTGAAGCGCTGTCTATCTACCGATTTGCCTTGGCCTTGGACTACGTGGATGCCGACAGGCTTTTTATGTTAGGAATGAGCGTCGGAGGCCTGATTGCCGGCCTGACCGCGCCTAAAGCCGAAAAGCTGAAAGGCCTGATTCTGTGGGCCCCGGGGGGCAACATACTGGAGTATGTTATCAATATGCGGAAAAGAGAACCTGCGGACAGGGCGGGAAGAATTGATATGGGCGGCTTTTTGTTAAGCCCGGACTTTGAGCGCTGCCTGTACGATATAGATATCTATCAAACCGCCTCCGCGTTTCAGGGGAATGTATTGATTGTTCATGGCGACGGCGACGAAACCGTACCCTTTGACATTGGCCTCCGGTATAAGAAAATCTATGGGGAACGGGCAGAGCTGCTGAATATAGAAGGCGCCAATCATGGCTTCTCACGTCCCGCGTGGAAGGACGCCCTGATGGAGGCGACAAAGACGTTTCTGTTAAGGGAGCTGGGCGCTTAACCGCGCATTGGCGTCCGTTGAAGGGAAAGCAAAAAGCCGCCTATGGCGGCTTTTTCGCGCTTGCGCCGTGTTACTTTTTTGTCACGGGATAGCAGACCTCCGTCACCCATTTCTCTGGGTTCGGGTCATGGCCGGGGCTGACATGGTAAATGTTGAACATCGCGCCGTTAAAATCATACCCGTTGGCGGCCACCCAGCTCGCAACGGTTTCGCTGATGGCGGCAATCTGCTCAAAGCCGCCGTTGAACGTAACGGAAACCATCGGTATAGGCGGCACGGTCTTGAACTTTATGTTCTCCGTGTCCTTGTATTCGCCGACGACCGACATTTGAATCTCTACGTCCACGTCTTGGTTCACATGCGCCGGGTCATGGAATATGGCGATGCAGTATTCGGGATTCGCCGGCCGTATGGCAAGCGGCTCGGATTCCTCGGCGTACTGCTTCCACAGCACCCCCTCGCATTCGTAATTGGGAATGATTTTGCGCACGCTTGCCACCGTCCGCCGCGGCATTTCCTTCAGGATAACATCGTATTTCATTGCATCTTCGTCCTTTCCGAGATTTTTGATGGTTGTCTCCAGTAAAAGCATCTGCCGGCTTGCCGTCGCCGCCTGTTCCTTGATTTCCTCTAATTTGAGCGCAAGATACGTCTTCAGGGTTTCCCGATTGTCATATTCTTTTAGAATCTCTGTAATCGCGGTGAGGCTGAACCCCATACTCTTTAAGGCGCTTATGCGATTGGCAAGCGGAAGCTGGGCCGCGCTGTAATAGCGATAGCCCGTGAAATCGTCAATGCTGACCGGAATAAGCAGGCCGATTTCATTGTAATGCCTGAGCATACGGATACTGATTCTTGAGAGCTTTGAAAAGTCGCCGATTTTAATCATGGCCGTTCCCCCTTTCACATATGATTTTTGAATTCCATCCTTATTGTAAAGTATACCACAATGAGAGAGTCAATAGGGCCTGAAAAAAATTTTTCGAGAGGCGTTGTCCGGGTGCGGAAACCTAGCGGCCGCGCGGCGCGGCGCGGGAAGGGAAAACGCTTTCGCATTATTTTCTTGACACGCTTCTCCTTTTCTCCTAAAATTAGGATGTAGAGGCTCTGTGGGAATTTTTAGAATTTAGGAGGAGGTTGTCAAAATGAAAAAAACAATCGCATTGTCCGCGGCGCTGCTCATCTTCGTGTCGGCAATGGTTTTCAGCCCGCAAACGGCCCTCGCGAACCCGGACGGAATGGTTGTCGTCTACGTCCATGTCCCCGATGATTGGGAAGCGCCGCACCTTTGGGCGTGGGACGACGCGGGGAACGGCGCTTTCAGCTCATGGCCCGGCGGCGAAGCCGAAGCAGACCCGAACAACCCCGGATGGTACTACTGCTATCTGCCGAACTGGGCTGTCAACATCATCGTCAACGCCAATGACGGCGCCATTCAAACGGACGCGCTGAGCTCGGACGGCGGCGACATTTGGATAACGGTCGCGTCCCCCGAAGAAGCCGGCATTGCCTACGCCGCCTTAACCTCCGGCGAAGCGCCCGCGTATGTGGAAAAGATAACGGTCTACGCGAGAGTGCCCGCCGATTGGGACGCCCCCTGCCTGTGGGCGTGGCTCGACCCGGACGGCGCCAACGCGTTTGCCGCGTGGCCCGGCGGCGAGATGAAGGCGGGCGGCGAATGGTACAGCGTCAGGGCGCCGAGCTGGATTAACTCCGTCATTGTCAACGCCAACGAAGGCACGGTGCAGACCTCGGACTACAAAGACTTGGTTCAAGGCAAGGATATCTGGGTCGTTGTCGCCGACGACCTCACCGCGGCAATCTATTATGAAAACCCCGACTTGATGGTGCCCAATATCACTGTCCGCGTCCAAGTCCCCGCCGATTGGGAGAATCCCCACCTGTGGGCATGGCTCGACCCGGACGGCACCAACGCGTTTGCCTCATGGCCCGGCGACCCGTTTGAGCGAAACGGCGATTGGTATGAGCTTGCGCTTCCCGGCTGGGTCAACTCCCTGATTGTCAACGCCAACGGCGGCGCGGTGCAGACCGGCGACATGAAAGGCCTTGACGTGGGGAAGGATGTATGGATTGTCGTCACGGACGCTGAAACCTATACGTACGACTATGCGGAAATAGCGTCGTCCGGGACGGGCGAAACGGCGCCGCCCCCCGCGGCCGCGTCGCCCGACCGCTCGCCCGCGCCTGTGGACGACGAGCCGGACAGCGGCAATGCCGTTCTGTGGATTGTGCTGGGCGCCGCGGCCGTTGCGGCCGCCGTCATCGTCGTCGCGGTGGTTGCAAAAAGGAAAAAATAACGGTATGCCGTAAAGGGCGGGGTTCGATGATGTCCCCGCCCTTTTGATTCAATGGCAGGAGGCTTGATGATGAAGCGTTTATGGCTGGCTCTGGCCGCAGCTATATTCATAATTCTCCCCTCGTGCGATTCCGCCGTCGTCCCGACCGGCGAACAGGACGGGCCGGTGGAGCTGACGATTTGGCACGACAAGGAGGAAGACGTCGCCGCCGTTTTGCAGGAGGCGCTGGACAGGCTCCAGCCCGGCGTCGCCGTGCGGCTGGAACGGAAAAGCGGGCTGACGGAAGCCTTGAAGCTGGTTGGCAACAATCCGGGAGCCGCGCCCGATTTATATTTCTTCGCCCATGATAAAATGGGCGTATACGCCGAAATGGGCATCCTTGCCCCGATTACCGGCTTTGTGGACGCCGAAGACTTAAACGGGTTTCTGCCCATGACGCTTGAGGCGGTCACCTACAAGGGCGCTATATATCAGTTGCCGATATACTTTGAAACGCTGCTGTTCATGTACAACCGCGCTCTGATGAACGACAGCCAAGTCCCCGCCACCACGGAAGACCTGTATCAGTTTATGGCAAGCGGGGCGGGCGGCAGATTCGGCTTTATCGAGCAGCACAGCACCGCGTATTACAGCGCCGGCTGGATACACGGGTTTGGCGGGGGCATTGTGGCGGACGACGGAACGCCGCTGCTGAACACGCCGGAAACCATTGCCGCGCTTGAATATCACTTAAAATTCGTCAAGCGGATGCCCGGCGAGGGCGAGTACGCGACGGTCAATACGCTGTTCCGTGAAGGCAGGGCGGCGTCCACCATCGGCGGGCCGTGGCTTATCCCGGCCGTGCGGCAAAGCGGGATTGATTTGGGTCTTGCCAAGATGCCGGCCGTCGCCGAAACCGGCTTGCCCCTCGCGCCCTACTCCGGCGTCCAAGGGCTTCATGTGCTGCGGGTGGCGGCTGAAAACCCGGCCAAAAGCGCCGCCGTCAAGGAGGTGCTGGCCCTGCTGCTGAATCCCAATCTCGGGATTGCGATGGCGAAAGCCAGCGGCTGCGCCCCGGCGCTCCTCACCAGCTACGACGATGACGAGGTGAAAAACGACGAAATGGTCATGCTGATGCGCGAAACCGCTGAAAGCGCCGTCCCCATGCCGAACATCCCGGAGATGGACGTCATGTGGAACGTCGTGGGCAACCTGCTCGCGGATGTGAACATGCGCGGGCGGGATGTGTCCGAAGCCGCCGCCGACGCGCAGAAGCAGGCGGAGGCCTTAATTCTGGCAATGAGGTAAACGGAAGCCCTGTAGGGGCGCGGCGGACAGCCGCCCCCGCCGCGAGGAGGTGTCCTATGGGCAAACGAAGATACGGCGCGCTTTACGCGTGGCTTGCCCTCGCTCCGGCGCTGGCGCTTATCGGGCTGATTGTGGTCTTTCCGATACTGTACACCGGCTATATCTCCCTGACGAATATGAACATCTATCACTGGTTCACGTTCAGGATTATCGGCTTGAGAAACTATATCAACGCCCTGTTTGTCTTTGATTCGGGCTTTCTGTCCGCGCTGGGCGTCACGGCGCTGTGGACGGCGCTGAATATGGTCTTTCAGCTTACCGTCGCGTTTGTCATGGCGTCGCTGCTCAATATCGAAAAGCTGAGATACCGCAAGGTGTACAAAACCCTGCTCATGTTCCCGTGGGCCATGCCGGGGTATGTTTCTATTCTGCTTTGGAGAAACGGCATGTTCAATTCCCAGTTCGGGCTGCTCAACCAATGGATGGAGCGCTTGGGGCTGGAGCCGGTGCGCTGGCTGTCCGGCGACGTTTCCGCGTTTTTAAGCAGTATGTTTGTCAATCTGTGGCTGGCGCTGCCGTTTATGATCCTGATTATGGACGGCGCCCTGCAAAGCGTTGACAGGAGCTACTATGAAAGCGCCGTCATAGAGGGCGCCGGGTGGTTTAAGCGCTCCGTCAGCCTGACCATCCCGGCGATAAAGCCGATAATCGCCCCCGCCGTCGTCATCACGCTGTTTACAACCTTCAAGCAGTTCGACGTGATTTACCTGCTGACGCGGCAGGCGGGCGCGAGGACGGGGGCAAACCTCCACACCGTGCTGACCTACGCCTATGAAAACGCCTTTGTCACCAATAACTACGGGTTTTCGTCAGCCGTCTCCATGATTCTGTTCTTCCTGCTCATCGGCTTTTCCCTGACGACGAAGCTCCGGGCAAGGAGGGCTGCCCAATGAACAAAACCGCCAAACGCGCGGGACTCTTGCTGCTGAATGTGTTTTTCATCGCCGTCTGCTTCGGCGTGCTGGTTCCGATTCTCTATGCCTTTTCGGTTTCGCTGAACGCGCAGAACAGCATCCTCGGAACGGATTTCAGCTTCATTCCGAGAGCGCTGACGCTGGAAAACTACCGCGCCGTCCTATTCGACCGGCCCGTCCTGCTTTGGCTGGGCAACACCGTCACGCTTGCCCTGTCCAGCGTCTGCATTGCCATGCTGGTCGCCGTGCCGGGCGCGTACAGCCTGTCCAGACTTCGGTTCAAGGGCCGGAAAAGCGTCTTCAACGGCCTGATATTATTGTACTCCTTCCCCGCGATACTGTCCATGTTCGCCATCTACAGGCTGCTCTCCCCGATAGGGCTGATCAACACAAAAGCCGGGCTGATTATAGTATACGTCGGCACAATGGCCGTTTTTGGGCTGCTCAACCTCAAGGGCTATTTTGACAGCGTCCCCGTCGAGATTGAGGAAGCGGCTCAAATCGACGGCGCGAACGGCCTTCAGACCGTGATGCTGATCCTCCTGCCGCTGGCCAAGCCCGCGCTGATTGTCACGGGGATGATGGTGCTGATCTATGTGTGGAACGAGTATATCTACGCCATTACCTTTATGACGGGGGCGGACAACTACACGCTGGCGGCGGGGCTGTATTCCCTGCAAGCGACTGAAATGAGCGGGAGCTGGCCGGTCTTCGCGGCGGCTTCGATTGTGGTGTCGCTGCCCATACTGGCCGTATTCTTCGCGACGCAGCGCTTTATGGTTTCCGGCCTGACCGCGGGCGGGGTGAAAGGTTGAAAAAGATGAACAAAGAGGCGATTTTGCATATCCCCATGTCCGAATACGCCCATGCCGTGAGCGAAACGCGGGTGCTGTTCCGCCTGCGCTCCGCCAAAGGCGGCTTAACCGCCTGCACCCTATGGATTGGCGACCGCGCCAGCCGCCGGAACCCCGTGGTTTTTGCCCCCGCGGCCATGTCGGTCGCGTACAGCGATTTGCTGTTTGATTGGTGGGAAATAGAGCTGGACGCGCCGTTCCGCAGGATGTGCTATTACTTCGAGCTGGACGGCGGACGGGAGAAAACGCTGTATTACGCGGACATGTTTACCGATACGGTTTCGCCGGAGCGTTCGGAGTTTTACCAACTGCCCTATGTCCATCGCGCCGACGTCGCCAAAGCGCCGGACTGGGCGCGGGACGCCGTCATCTACAATATCTTCCCCGACAGCTTCGCCACAGGCAGACGCGCCATAAGCCGGAAGCCGGCTGAAAAGGAATGGAACGGCGAGGTGACGCGCGGCAAGCACGGCGGGACAATCCGCGGCGTCACGGAAAACGCGGATTACTTGCTGGAGCTGGGCGTCAACTGCATCTACATCAACCCGCTGTTTGCCGCGGGCGAGTACCACAAATACGACCTGCTGGATTATTACCATGTAGACCCGTGCTTCGGAACCGACGCCGACTTCGCCGAAATGACGGAAACCTTGCATAAAAACGGCATCCGCGTAATGATTGACGGGGTATTCAACCATTGCGGATGGCGGTTTTTCGCCTTTGACGATGTGGTCAGAAACGGAAAAAGCTCAAAATACGCGGACTGGTTTTACAGGCTGGAATATCCCGTCATCCGGCCGGACAACGGCGACGACATCCCGGGATATGAATGCTTCGCGTATGAGCGGCTGATGCCCAAGCTGGACACCGCCAACCCGGAGGTCGCCGCGTATTTCTGCGATGTGTGCCGGCACTGGCTGCGTGAGTACAAGATTGACGGCTGGCGGCTGGATGTGGTGGACGAAACGAACAATGCCTTCTGGCGGGCGTTCAGGAGCGCGGCGTTAGAGGTAAACCCCGACGCGTTTCTCATCGGGGAGATATGGGTAAACGCGAACCACTGGCTCGACGGCTCCATGTTCCACTCCGCGATGAACTATGATTTTCGCAAGCATTGCCGCGATTTTTTCGCAAAGGGCGCCATCGGGGCCGAGATGTTCAGCGCGCGCGTGACCAATATGCTGACGCGGTACCGCAAAAACTTGACGTATACGCAACTGAATTTGCTGGACAGCCATGACGTGAGCCGTTTTCTCTCCCTCTGCGGCGGCGATACGCGGAGATTGAAGCTGGCGCTGCTGTTTCAGATGTGCTTTGTCGGCGTCCCCTGCGTGTATTACGGTGACGAGCAGGGCTTGCAGGGCCTCTTGGAGGAGGAATACCGGCAGCCGATGAGATGGGACGGAGATGGGGAGCTGTTTGCGTTTTACCAATGGGCAATCAGGCTGCGCAGGGACAATCCGGCGCTTACCCGCGGTGATTTCAAGACCGTTTGCGCGGACGGAGGGCTGTTTGTCTTCCGGCGCGCCTATGAGGACAGCCGTGTGACCGTCGCCATCAACGCGGGCGGCAGCCCTGTCCGTTATGAAGACAGTGAGCTTGAGGCTTATGAATTCAAGGTATGGAGGTAAAGGCAATGCCGGTGACAATCCATGACGTGGCAAGGGAAGCGGGAACCACCATCGGGACGGTTTCCAAGGCGCTGAACAATTCCCATTCTATTTCCGGCGAGAGAACCGTCCAAATCAAGACGATTGCCGAGCGGCTGGGGTACCGTCCCAACGCGCGCGCGCAGACGTTCGCGAGGCAAGCAAACAGGGAGATTGTCTTTTTGACGGGCTTGCCGCGCGACATTGCGTTTGCAAACCCGCATATGTTTGAAATCCTTGCGGGCGCGGAAGCGGCGCTGACCTCGAAGGGCTATGGGCTGAAGCTGCGCGGATGCGGTGCGGACACCGTATGCTCAATGATGAAGGACGTCATGGAGCGAAAGCTCGCGGACGGCTTATTGCTGCACGCGTCCATCGTGACGCGCGAGCTGGCCGTTCATGTCACGCATACGGAAACGCCGCACCTTGTAATCGGAAAGCCGGGCTTTTCCAGCTCTCTGTGCTGGATTGACAACAACAATCAACTGGCCGGCGAATTGGCGGCGGGGTATCTGCTGGATTCCGGGAAAAGAAAAATCGCGTATATCGGCGGCGGCGACGAGGACAGGATATCGCAGGACAGGCTGGAAGGCGTGAAGGTCAGGATAAAAGAGAGCAGGATGTGCCTTGACCCGTCGCTTGTCTTTAAGGGGGAGTCTACGATGGCCGAGGGAACAAGAATCACAAACGGGCTTCTCAGCCGCGTGCCGGACGCCGCCTTTGATTCCGTGATATGCGCCAACAACCTGCTGGCCTTCGGCTGCCTAAACGCGTTGCAGGCGCGCGGCGTCAGGGTGCCGGAGGACATCGCCCTCATTACCTTTGACGACCATCCCCTCGCGCAGCTAACAAACCCGATGATGACGACGGTAAGCATTGATATGTACGACCTTGGAGAGCAAGCCGGAAAACTCCTGCTAAGCAAGATTCGGAAGCCGCAAATGCAAATCCAGACGTACACCACCATCCCGCGCTTGGTCGTCCGGGGAAGCACCGCGTCAGCCCCCTGACCCGTCAGTTGACAAGGCCGGCATGGCCCTCCCCGGGCGAGAGCGCGCCCAGCTCCTTGATTTTCATAATCGCCTCGTCGCTGTTCATCACGTCGAGTTTCTTGTAAATAAGCTCCATATGGGTTTTCACGCCGTTTGGCGTGAGCCCCATCCGCTCCGCGATGGCGTTTCGGCTGCATCCCTCGCACATCAGGCGCATGACGGTTTTTTGCTTGTCTGTGAAGGTCAGGTTTTGAGGCGCCAGACCGCCTGTAAGCCCTTTGGTTCGTTTGGATTCGGAGAGCGCCGCGATATACAGCGTTTTGATGAAGGTGCCGGAAAGTCCTCTGGCGTGTTCCTTTTGAACGGCGCGTTTTTGCAGCTTGTGCAGCATATTGACAAGCTCGGCGCCCTCGCCCGCGAACACCTGCGTATACCCGTATTCATGCGCCGCCGCCACGGCCCGCTCCAAATAATCCATCGCGACAGAAAGGCCTCCCCGGCCTTTTTTCCAATAAGCGACGGCGAGCAGAATCTGGGCTTCAATCACATCAAGGGGCCGCCTGTAACGCTCGCTCAGCTTCAGCAGCTTTTGAAGATGCAATACCGCGTGGTTATAATCCCCTATGACGATATAGGCCCTCGCGGTGGTAAAATTTTGATATAATTTGTAAAAAGTAATGGTATCATAAATATTCCCGGTGTGGTCTTTCAGCCATTCCTCCGCGGCCGCCCGTTCGCCGTTTGTCAGCTTGAGCCTGCACAGGTAGGCCCGCAAGTTTGATTTCAGATAAAAGGCCTTGTCATGCTCAATCATGCTGGTTATCTTGCCCAATATCTTTTCGGCTTCGGTTTGCCGGTTGTCCGCCATCAAAGCCGCCGTCAAAATCATCATGGCGCAAAACTTTATTTCGGGCGAACAGCCCTCCGGGATATTCGCGCACGCCGCCAGCGCGTATTCGCAAGCCTTGTCATGGCTGCCCTTTTCATAATGAAAGCCGGCATACAGGCAATGCCGCAGAACAGAAAACTCGGCGCCCATGACAAGGCCGAACGTCTTCTCCGCCAGCGACAACTGTTTCTCCGCATCATCAACCGTCAATTCGGAAAAATCCCTAAGCGAGCGGTGGCAGAACGGCATGTTGATGGTAACGCTCGGCGTATAGGCCTTGATGCTTCCCTTGAAAATGCCTTTCAGGGGAACCTTGCGTATGGCGCCGCAGACGTCGGCAAAATTCTGCCTGTAGTCCAAGGCGGGCAGAATCATGTGAATAATCGCCGAACGCGGGTTTTGCAGGACGATTTTCGAGAACATACCGTGATAGGTGTCCAAGTACCGCTCAAAATCCTTGGCGCGTCCCTCCACATAAGCCGCCCAAGCCTGAACCTCCAAAAGAAAGGGATATTTTTCCACAATAGAATCGTTGACCGACATATGAATGGCGTACAGCGTATCCTCAATAGACGCGTAAGGGGAATTGTAATCGTACATACAATAAAGCGATTCCGCCACACCGCCGTCGTTCTTGCCTTTTAAGTAATACTCCAAGGAGCGGAAGCAATCCTTTTTGTTGAAATAATAATCACCCGCCCTGTTCCATTGCGCGGCGGCCGCCCGCTCTCCGCGCGCCTCCAGCATATGCAGCAGGAAATCGCGGAACAAATCGTGAAAGCGGTATGTATCGGCGCCCGTTTTCCTCAAAAAGGCGTTTTCGCGTGTGAGCTTTGCCAATAGCTCCGCGCCGGACGCCTTTTTCAGCGTCTTTTCGTCCGCGGCAAGCCATTCGCACAGCTCCGGGGTAAGCTCGCTCGCCACCGACACAAGCGTCATAAAGCTCTTGGTGCGGTCGTCCCACCGCGTCCATACATGGGTTTTCAGAAAATTCTGCAAATACTGCCCGGTCAGGTCGATGTTGCAGGATTCCTCGTCCGACAGCAGCAGGGCGCGGATGCCGATGGCCCAGCCGCCGGTGGACGCCAGAATCTCGCCGGCTTGCCGGCTTGTAAGGGAGCGCCCGTTCCGGTTGAAAAAAATCTTAATCTCCTCGCTTGTAAACTGCAAATACTCCGCGTCCACCACGGCCAGCTCGCCTTTGGCCACCGCCTCCGAAAAACTGTCCGGCGGCGCGGCGCGGCTGAGAAGCATGACCATACAGCTCCCGGGCAGCCGTTTAATGAACGTCGGCAGCAGGGTCAGCAGCTCCTCGTTTTTGATGACGTGCAAATCGTCCAAAACGAGGACGGACGGGGTCTGCCGCTCGGTAAAGATACGCAGGGCCTGTAGGGTGAACTCGACGGGAGCTGTGCCGAAGCCGGGATGCGAGACAAGCTCCCGCAGGGCGGCGTTCTCCGGCTGAAGGCCCAAGAGGGCGGACACAAACCGCTTGCAAAATTCGGCGGTTTTATTGTCATGCTCGTCAAGGCTGATCCATGACTGCTCCAGCTTGGCCGCCGCGCTTCTGTGTTCCAGCCACAGCAGGGCGGATACGGTTTTGCCGAAACCGGCCGGCGCGTGGATATAGACGACCTGCTTTTCCGACAGCCCGTCCAGCAATTTCATCATCGTCGTTCTCGGCGCGTGCGCCTTCAGGATTGTTTGCTCCATGTTCATAACCTCACAGCCGTTATAAGTGATTATATCAGACCCGTGAGACAATGTCACTTGAAAAATTTTTCAAACTACACCACCACCGGCGTTCTTTCGCCGCGAAAAACTATGCTATACTGCCTTTATGTACAAAAAAAGGAAGAGAGGATGTGAACAAAACAAGATGTTCACCATATCACGCCGGAGATTATTCATCGCTCTGACGCTTGTCCTGCTGCTGTTCGCGGGATGCGCGGGACAGACGGACACCCAAGACGCGGACGCGCTGCCGGACGGCTTTGTCTACCTGACCGACGTTGTCCCGGACGCAATCCTTGAAATCCGCTACTACAGCACATACAACTTTGTCGGCGCGCGGGTTGACGGCTACCTCGCGCCCACCGCCGTCATCAGCCAACCGGCGGCGGAAGCGCTGAAGCAGGTGAGCGAGGCTTTATGGGCGCGGGGCTACGCAATCAAGGTCTTTGACGCGTACCGGCCGCAGAGCGCGGTCAACCACTTCGTGCGCTGGGCGGCGGACGCGGGCGACGTATCCGCAAAGGCCTATTTTTACCCGGACATAGCCAAAGACCGCATCATCCCCGACGGGTATATCATGGAGCGGTCGGGTCATTCCCGCGGCAGCACGGTGGACTTAACCCTCGTCGAGCTGCTGACGGGCAGGGAGGTCGATATGGGAACCCCCTTTGATTTCTTCGGGCTGGCGTCCCACCACGGCTCCGATTTAATCACGGCGGAGCAGACGGCAAACCGTCTGATTCTCAAAGACGCAATGGAGAAAGCGGGGTTTAACCTATACGACGAGGAATGGTGGCACTACACCCTGCGGGATGAACCCTATCCCGACACGTACTTTACGTTTCCCGTGAAATAACCAACAAAATAAAGAACAAGGAGAGCTGAGTATGGAAATCGAGAAAACACTAAGCGGAGAGACCTGCGCCTTAGCGCTGACCGGGCGAATTGACACCGTCACGTCGCCGAAGCTGCAAGAAGCCCTGATGGAAGCCATTTCGTCGGCCGCGACCACCGAGCTGGATTTCGCGCGGATAGACTACGTGTCGTCGGCGGGCTTGCGCGTCCTGCTGCTGGGCGAAAAAAACGCCAAAGCGTCCGGCAGGAGCGTGACGCTCAAAAACGTATCGCCCGAGGTGATGGAGGTCTTTGAAATCACCGGCTTTTCGGGCATTTTAACCATCGTGTAAGTCAATACGGGAGGGAAAGAAAATGAAATCGGATATCTACACCGAAGAACACGGAATGGAAACCATCCTTGCGGAAATGGACAGAATCGGGCAGTTTTGCAAGCTGTCCCGCCTATCCGCGCGCAGGCTCCGGCTCATCGCGGAGGAAATGCTGAGCCTGACCGTGCGCCTGTTCGACAACCTGAAATACGAGTTTTACGCGGAAAACAACGAAAAGCATTTTACGCTGAACCTCACGGCCGAAACGGCTGTCACGCAAAGCAAAAAGGACAAGATGCTCTCCCTTTCCACCAGCGGCAAAAACAAAGCGGCGCAGGGCCTGTTCGGCAAAATCAGCAGCGTTTTTGAAAGCCTGCTTGTGGACGGCGGCGGCCATGACCCAATCTATGTCCCGTATTACGACAGCATAGGGATGGCGACCTATTTCTCCCTGTCCGCCTACCGCGACGCAATCAACGAGACGCCCTACGCGTCGGCGGAAGAGAAGCAGGAGCAATGGGACGGGCTGGAAAAATCCATCATAGCCACTCTCGCGAAGGACGTCGTCATCGGCGTGAGAAGCAGCAAGGTAGAAATGATTGTCGCCATAGAGCTTTGAGTGCCGCCGTCAAGCCGGGGCGCGGATAGGGGGAACGGGAGAAGATGCGTAGAAAAACGCTGCTTTTGGGTGTGATATCAGCGATCCTTCTGCTGCCGGCGCTGGCGGGCTGCTCCGAGCAGCGGCAGCAAAGCGCCGGGGCGGTCACATCCCTCGCGCAGTTAAGCGAAGCCGGAATGAAAATCGGCGTCCCGACCGGGGCCAAATCGGACGAGGTCGCCCGGGAACGCTTTCCCGATACCGGAATCGTGCAGTACAGGGATTTGGGAGACGGCTTTATCGCGCTTAAAACGGGGAAAATCGACGGGTTTTGCTTTACGAAAAACATCATGCAGGTTGTTGTGAACCAAAACCCCGACCTAACCCTCCTTGACGAGGTCATTGACAAAAACGACTTGGCCCTCGGCGCGAGATTGGGCGATACCGCCCTGATCGCCGAGATAAACGCTGCGATACAAGCCTTTCACGCCAACGGCCAGAGCGCGGAGATGGAAGCCAGATGGCTGGGAACGGACATGAATCCGGTGATGCCGTACATAGAACCCGCCGCGAACCCGTCGAAAACGCTCGTTGTGGGCATTGCCAACGACGAGCAGCCGATGGGCTACCTTGACGCGGACGGCCGTCCGACCGGCTTTGACTCGGAGTATATTCAGCGGCTGGCCAAGGAGCTGAACTTTGCCGTTGATTTGCGCCCGATGGAGTTTAACGCGCTCATACCCTCCCTGCAATCGGGCAGAATCGACCTGATTATAGCCAACCTGAATATCACGGAGGAGCGGCGGCAGAGCCTGCTGTTCTCAGACGTTTACATGACGACGGATATTGTGATGATGGTCAGGAAGCCGGACGACGGCGCGCAGGCCTATTTCCGCGCCGGGGATTTCGCGGGAAAATCCTTTGCCATCATCACGGGGTCTATCTGGGATACGGTTCTGGCGGCAAACATCCCCGACGCGAGGCAGGTGCATTTCAATTCCATCTCGGAAACGGTCATGGCGCTCAAGCAGGGAAAGGTGGACGCCACCCTTACGGGCGTCGCGCTGGCCAAAAGGTTTGGCGTGATATACCCCGACTTGGAGCTGCTTTACCCGCCGATTCTGGAGGCCGACACCGCGTTTATCTTCGGCAAGGAAAACCTCTGGCTCCGGGAGACCTTCAACGGCTTTCTGCGGGAGCTTCACGCAAACGGCGTCTACGCGGACATGGAACAGCGCTGGATGAATACGGTTGACCCGCCCGATATGCCGGATATCGGCGGCACGGGCGAAAACGGCAAGCTCATCTTCGCCACAACCGGGACAAGCGACGTCTTTTCCTTCGTTCAAAACGGGAAGCCCGCGGGCTTTGAGGTTGAAATGGCGTACCGTTTCGCGCGGTATGCGGGGATGGAGCTTGAGATTCAGCTCATGGACTTCGCCGGCATCATTCCCGCCGTTCATGCGGGCCGGGCCGACTTCGCCGGCGCCAGCTTCGCCGTCACCGAAGAACGCAGGCAGTCCGTCGATTTTTCCGACACGGTCTACTCCGACGGAATCGCCGTCACGGTACGCAAGGAAAGCGGTTTGGGCGCGAAGGCGCCCGAAATCTTCCGCGCGGAGGATTGGGCGGGGAAGAAAATCTCCGTCCTCACGGGAACGGTCTTCGACCAAATCATAGCGGAGTGGGTTCCCGGCGCGGAGCCGGTCTATTTCAACACCGTCGCCGACGGAATCGAAGCGCTGAAAAACGGCAGGGCAGACGGCATCATGGGGGACGACACGGTTTTGCGGCTCCACACCGCGAAGCATCCGGGGCTTGTCATGCTGGAACCCTTTGTAACCTCCGATGCGTTCGGCGCCGCCGTATCCAAGGAACAGCCTGAACTGCTGAATCAGATAAACGCCTTTATCGCGCAGATTAAGGCGGACGGAATCCTTGACGATATGATGGCCCGATGGCTGGACGGGGAGGAGCCGCCGCCCATGCCCGCGATTCCCGAGGGCAGCGGAGAAACGCTGCGGTTCGGCACCACCGATATTGTGGACGGCTTTTCCTATATCTCGCACGGCGAGCTGACGGGCTTTGACATTGAGTTTGTCAAGCGCTTCGCGGCGTATGCGGACAGGAAGCTGGAGATTTCCGCCGTAAGCGACCACGGCGCGTTGATTATGGGCGTGCAGACCGGCGTTTACGACATGGCGGCGTCGCTGTTCACCATCACCGAGGAGCGCGGGCAGAGCGTCAATTTCACCGACCCGTACTACATAGGCGGCTCGGCGGTGGCCGTGTTTGACCGTTCATCGGCGGCCCAAGCCGACGGGAACGGAGGCTTTTGGAACAGCTTGAAAACCAGCTTCGAGCGCAACCTTCTCCATGAAAACCGCTGGGAAATGATTGTCGAAGGCTTGCGGGTCAGCATCATCATCACGCTTTTGGCGTTCGCGCTGGCGACCTTGCTGGGCTTCGGCGTCTGCGGCCTGAGAATGAGCGGGAACCCGCTGCTCAGAGCCGCCGGTCAAATCTACATTACCGTCCTGCGCGGCACGCCGATTGTCGTGCTGCTGATGATTACGTTTTACGTCATCTTCGCCAAAAGCGGCGTCAGCGGGACGATGGTCGCGGTGATTGCGTTCGGGGCCAACGGCGCGGCGTTTATCGGCGAAATCATCCGCAGCGCCATTCTGACGGTGGACAAGGGGCAGGTTGAAGCGGCGCGGAGCATGGGCTTCTCCAAAATCGGCGCGTTCTTCACCGTGACCTTTCCGCAGGCTGTCCGGGTGGCGTTCCCGGTGTATATGTCCGAGTTTATCGCGCTGTTCAAAATGACCTCGGTGGTGGGGTATATCGCCGTCGTGGATTTGACCAAAGCGGGCGATATCATCCGCAGCCGCACATACGACGCGTTCTTCCCGCTGCTGTTCGTCGCGCTGGTGTACTTGGCGGCGGCCTCGCTGATGATTTGGCTGTTTGGAACGGCGGAGCGCATGACCAATAAGCGCCTGAGGAGGAGAGCGAGATGATTTCAATCAAAAACCTGCAAAAGAGCTACGGCAGCCTTGCGGTCATCAGGGACATCACCACCACCATCGAAAAAGGCGAGGTCATAACGATCATCGGCCCGTCGGGAACGGGCAAAAGCACCTTCCTCCGCGCCTTGAATATGCTCGACCCGCCCACGGGCGGCACGATTGAGTTTGAGGGGCAAAGCCTCACGGATAAAAAGACCGACCTCAACCATATCCGCAAGAAGATGGGCATGGTGTTTCAAAACTTCAATCTGTTCGCCCACATGAGCGTCTTGGACAACCTCTGCGTCGGGCCGACCAAGCTGCTGGGCGTCTCCCGCGCCGAAGCTGAAAAAACCGCGCGGGAGCTGCTGGCGACGGTGGGGCTTGCCGAAAAAGCGGACGCTTACCCCGACGAGCTGTCCGGCGGGCAGAAGCAGCGCGTCGCCATCGCCCGCTGCCTGTCGATGAAGCCGGACATCATGCTCTTTGACGAGCCGACCAGCGCCCTTGACCCGACGATGGTGGGCGAGGTCACGGCGGTCATCAGGCGTCTGGCGCAGAGCGGCATGACGATGGCGATTGTCACCCATGAGATGGAGTTTGCCAAAAACGTATCCACACGGATTATTTATATGGACGAGGGCGGCATCTATGAGGAAGGCCCGCCGGACGTTATCTTCGGCGCGCCCAAGCGGGAAAAGACGCGGGCGTTTATCAGGCGCGTCAAGAGCTTCCGGTATGAGATACGCTCGGAGGCGTTCGATTTCATCGGGCTTACCAACAGCCTGCTGAACTTCTGCGCGGCAAACGCGCTGTCAAAGTCCGACACAAACAAAGCGGGGCTGATGTCCGAAGAGCTGACGGTAAACCTCATTGACAAGAAGGACTTGCTCGGCCTGCATTTCAGCTTCCCGGACAGTCTGGAATCCTTTGAGCTTACCGTCACATACGGCGGCGAGGCGCGGGACGTGACCCGAACCGGCGGCATGGAAGCCGATATCATCCGGGGGCTTGCCGGCAGCGTGACCCATGATTACGACGGGGTAAACCGTCTTTGCCTAAAGTGGTAAAAAAGGAGATTATGATGATGAAACGGAAATTCTTATCCCTTACCCTCGCGGCCGTCCTCACGCTCTCGCCGGCGGCGGTCTTTCCGCAGACGGCGTTGTCGTTGGAGAATACGGTACATATCCCGGCGGCAAGCGAAGGCATGAGCATCGTCGTACCGGCGGCGCTTCAGCCGGGCGACAAGGTGGGAATCGTCGCGCCGGCCAACCCCGCGACGGCCGAGAGGCTGGAGCTTGCCATAGAGCTTTTGGAGGAAAGAGGGTTTGAGGTCGTCGTCTCCGACAATATTGATGTTACTACCGAATACGGGCTCGGCGACGGCAGTGAGCAAATACGCGCCGACGCCTTTAACAAACTCGCCCGCGACCCTGATATCAAGGCGCTTTTCTGCCTGCGCGGCGGATACGGCGCTATGCACTTGCTGCCGCTTATAGATTATGAAGCGCTAAGGCGAAACAGGCCAATCATCGTCGGCTACAGCGACATCACCGCAATGCAGATTGCGATTTTGCAGAACGCGGGGCTTGTCACCTTCCACGGCCCCATGCTCTCCTCCAACTACGGGCAGGATGAGGCTTTCGACTGGCTGTTTGATATGCTGATGAACCCGAGCGATGAATTTCCTCTTAAAAACATAGACGGCACAGAGTTTTCCGTCATCAACGAAGGGACGGCGGAAGGGATTGTCGTCGGCGGCAATTTGACGCTAATCAGCGTACTGATGGGCACGGAATATGAGCTGGACTTGAAAGACAAAGTGCTGTTTATCGAGGAATTGAACGAGGCCCCGTATAAGCTGCATCGGTATATCTGGCAGCTTAAACTGGCGGGCAAGCTAGACGACGCGGCGGCGATTGTGATTGGCGATATCTTGCCGGACAGAGAGTATGACGACCCCGAAATCTCACTCAAGGTAATCTTTGAGGCGTTGAAGGACGTAACCGTGCCCATATTGTATAACGTCCGCGCCGGACATGGCGCAAATCCCTTTACCATCCCCATAGGCGCCACGGTTAGAATTGAGGGAAACGAAATAACGGTCGCGCAAAGCGTTGTGGAAGACCCGGATGAAGCAAAAAACAACAGGATTGTTACCCGCGCCGAATTTACCGCGATGATGATGGACGCGCTGGACGGCAATCTGGACAATATCGGGATGGCGGAGCCGTTTGACGATGTTCCCCAAAATTCACTGTATTACGCTCCGGTGACCAATGCCCGGGCGCTGGGCCTTGTATCCGGCGCGGGAAACAACAAATTCATGCCGGACGCGGCCCTGACAGTTCAGGATATGCTTGTGATGGTCTATAACGCGCTGGATAAAACCGGCAGACTCCCCGCTTTTCAATCAGACAGGTGGGTCGAGTTTGACGACTGGGACGAGGTGGCGGAGTATGCCGGAGGCCCGATACAAGCATTGGCGAAAATGTATGAACTCAGCGGCGCTTTGAATCCAAGAAAGCCCGTTGCCTATGCGGAAAGCGTGGTCTGGATATGGAGAATGACAAATGGATAACAAACTGTTTAGAAAGAGCGCGCTGGACAAGATTTCGTCGCCGGAGCAGCTCAACGAGTATATGAAGGTCGCCGGCCCGGGTGTGTGGTGCGTACTGGCGGCCTTGGCGGTGACGTTCGCGGCGTTTTTCGCGTGGGGCGCGCTGGGTTCAATCCCGGAAACGGTGGAGCTTACGGGTACAGCGCTCGCGCCGGAGGGCTCGCCGATGGCGGTTTACTGCTTCCTGCCGATCGACGAAACCAAGCCACTGGCCGTCGGCATGAGCGTCCGCGTTTCACCGGGCTATGCCCCGAGGGAGCAATACGGCTACATATACGGGACGGTGCAAAGCATAGGCCGCTCGCCGGTTACGGCCGAACAGCTCCAAGAGACGCTCGGGGGAGACCTCGAGCTAATCTTTCTGCCCCCCGGCAATGTGATTGAGGTCGTCGTCGGGCTGGAAATGGTGAGCGGCGGCAGACCGCGATGGTCAACGTCCAAGGGCGCGTCGGTGGATGTGACGGTCGGCTCGGCCTGCGTTTTGACCGTTGTCACGGCGGAGCGGAAACCGTATGAGCTGATGTTCCGATAGGGGGCTGACGGATTGGCTAAGGTAGAAAAGGTACCCTTTATCATGCAGATGGAAGCGCTGGAATGCGGGGCGGCTTCGCTCTGCATGGTCTTGGCGTATTACAAAAAGTGGATTCCGCTGGAGCAGGTGCGCGCCGACTGCGGCGTGTCCCGTGACGGCTGCAACGCCCGCAATATCTACCGCGCCGCCGTCTCCTACGGGCTGAAGCCCACGGCATACCGCATGGAGCCTGCGGAACTCAGAGGCATCAAGCTCCCCGCCGTCATCCATTGGAATTTCAACCATTTCGTGGTTCTGAACGGCTTTAAGAAGAAATGCGCCGTCATCAACGACCCCGGCAGGGGTACGACCGAGGTGTCGCTTGAGGAGTTTGACAAAGCGTTCACCGGGATTGTCATTACCTTTGAAACAACGCCGGAGTTTGTCCCCGAGGGCAGGCCGAGGAGCGTGCTGGGCTTTGCCATGAAGCGGATGAAGGGCACTCTGACGGCGTTTGTCTTCGTCTTCCTGATGGGCGCCTTCGCGTCGCTGATTGACATATTAAATCCGGTATTCACCCGCGTCTTCATGGACGATATCCTGTCCGGGCGGACGCGGTCGTGGCTGATTCCGTTTATTCTGGCCATGCTGGCCGCGCTGTTGGTCAGGCTGATTTTGTCGGTCGTCAACGCCATATACCGGCTCCGCATGGAAGGCAAGTTCGCCGTCACCGCCAACGCGGAGTTTTTATGGCACGTTCTGCGGCTGCCGATGGAGTTTTTCTCCCAGCGTTACGCGGGCGATATCATCATGCGGCAAAGCTCGAACGAGGGCATCGCGAGTATGCTCATTTCCCAGCTATCGCCCATCTTCATCAACATGGGCCTGATGGTGTTTTATTTCATCATGCTCTTGCAGTACAACCCGATTTTGACGGTCATCGGAATCACCTCGGCGGTGCTGAATATGGCGCTGTCGCAGTACATGGCGAAGAAAAGCGTCGCCTTTGCCAGACTGTCCCAAGCGTCGGGCGGCAACCTCGGCTCGATTACCCTGTCCAGCATCGACATGATTGAAACCATCAAAGCCAGCGGCGCCGAGGGCGGCGTCTTCGAGCGTTACGCCGGGTATTTGGCCAAGCAGCACAACGCGGGCATGGAGGGGCAGCGGTTTCAGATGAAATTCGGGCTGATTCCTCAGATTATCGAGCAAATCCTGAGCATCACCGTGATGATGATTGGCGTTATGTTCATCATGGACGGGCATATGACCATCGGCACAATGGCGGCGTTTCAGGGCTTCCTCGGCTCGTTCCTCGCGCCCGTCGGGCAGCTTTCGGGCGTCGCGCAGAGCTTCACCATAATGCGAACCAACATGGAGCGGGTGGAGGACGTGATGAACTACAAGACAATTGACAATGGACAATTGACAATGGACAATTATTGTTTTGGGAAGTTGTCGGGTTCCCTCAAAATTGACAATATTACGTTTGGGTATAACAAGCTTTCACCTCCATTGATTAAGAATTTTTCGCTGGAATTGGCGCCGGGCAAATCGGTTGCGATTGTGGGCGCGTCCGGGTCGGGCAAGTCAACCCTTGCCAAGCTGATCACCGGGCTGTATGAGCCGTGGGAAGGGGAGATCACCTTCGGCGGCAAGCGGCGGGTGGAGATAGACGAGTATTCCTTCCGCAGCTCGGTGTCTATGGTAGACCAAGAGGTCACGCTGTTTGAAGACACCGTCGCCGAAAACATCCGCATGTGGGATCCGTCCATCGAGGACTTCGCGGTCATTCTCGCGGCGCGGGACGCGGACATTCACGAAACCATCGTGACGCGTCAGGGCGGGTATCAGCAGATTGTGGCGGAAAACGGCAAGAACTTCTCCGGCGGTCAGCGCCAGCGGCTGGAAATAGCGCGGGTGCTGGCGCAGGAGCCGGTGATTGCCGTGCTGGACGAGGCCACCAGCGCGCTGGACGCGAAAACCGAGGAAACGGTGATGAACAATATCCGAAAGGTCGGCTGCTCCTGCGTCGTCATCGCGCACAGGCTGTCCACCGTGCGGGACTGCGACGAGATTATCGTGCTGGAAAAGGGCGACGTGGTTGAACGCGGAACCCATGAGGAGCTGTATGGCAAAGGCGGCAAGTATACGGAGCTTGTCGCCACAGAGTAGAGGGGGCCGGGCAGATGAAGGAACTCAACATATTTGACGAGCAGCTTGAAACGCGCAAGACCGGCGACGAGATGATGTTCGAGAACGCCTTTGACGATTTGATGTCGATTCTGTATAAAAACCCAAAGACGAAAGAGTCGGACGTCACCGACGCGGTCAGCGCCATCTTAAAGCACCTCGGCCTGAAGGTGGTGGAAACGCCCGAAGCCGTCGCCGGCGCCGAAGCGCGGATTGAGTATATGCTGCGCCCGTCGGGCGCCATGCGGCGGCGGGTCGAGCTGAAGGGCGAGTGGTGGAAGGCGTCGGTTGACCCGTTCTTCGGCTGTACCGCCGACGGCGAGCCGGTGGCGCTGCTGCCGGGCAAAACGGGCGGCTACATATACAGGGACAAAGACGGCAGGAAGGTGAAAATCAACAAAGAAACGGCGAAAGGCATCGCCGAGGACGCCTTTTTGTTTTATAAGCCGTTTGCGCTGAAAAAGCTCAGGCTGGCGGATTTGGCGCTCTTCATGGCGAAAAATCTGCGCGTCTCCGACTTCGTCTATGTCATGGTCATTAGCCTGATTGTGTCCCTGCTCGGGCTGGCCACGCCGTATGTCAACAGCCAGCTTTACGGCACGGTCATCCCCTCCGGCATCAAGACCAACATACTGGCCGTCGGGTTTCTGCTCGGCGGCACGGCGGTTGGCTCCCTCCTGTTCGGGCTGGCCAGAAGCCTTGTGCTGACCCGGTTTTCCATGCTGTTTATCAAGGTGCAGAACGCGGCCATGATGCGGGTGCTGTCTCTGCCGGTGGCGTTCTTCAAGGACTACGCCGCGGGCGAGGTGGCCAGCCGGATGCAGAGCCTGACCAGCCTGTGCCAAACCATATCGAACACCGTCATGTCAACCGGGCTGACGGCGCTCTTCTCCTTTGTCTATCTGTTTCAGATGAACCGATACGCGCCGGCGATGGTGGGCCCGGCCTTCCTGATTATCGCCGTCATGCTCACGGTGTCTGTCCTGACGACGGTGTGGCAGATGAAAATCTCCCGCAGGCGGATGAAAGCGTCGGCCAAGCTGTCGGCGCTGCTGTTCGCGCTGATATCCGGCATACAGAAAATCAAGCTGACCGGCGCGCAGAAGCGGGCGTTTGCCAAATGGGCGGGCAGCTACAAGGAAATCGGGCAGCTCACCTATTCGCCGCCCATGTTTTTACGTCTGCTGGAGCCGATAAACCTTGTCATTTCGCTCGGCGGCTCCATCCTGCTCTATTACGCGGCGGGGGCGTCCGGCATCGGCGCGGCGGATTATCTTGCGTTTATGGCGGCTTACGGCGCGCTGTCCGGCGCGATTATGATGCTGTCGGGGCTGGCGAGTACCTTCTCGGACATCAGGGTCAACCTTGAAATGGTGCGCCCGCTGATGGAGACGGAGCCGGAAGCGCTGGAAAACAAAAAGCAAATCACCGCGCTGTCGGGGCGGATGGAGATGAACAACATATCGTTCCGCTACGCGGAGGACGGGCCTCTGATTTTAGACAACATCAGCCTGAAAATCCGCCCGGGCGAATACGTGGCGATTGTGGGGAAAACCGGCTGCGGAAAATCCACCCTTCTGCGGCTGCTGCTCGGCTTTGAGAAGCCCGAAACGGGCGCGATTTATTACGACGGGCACAGCTTGGAAAGCCTTGACCTCCGCGCCCTGCGGCAGTGCATCGGCGTGGATTTGCAAAACGGCAAGCTGATGGCCGGCTCGATTTTTGCCAACATCGTCGTCACCGCGCCGTGGAAAACGCTCGACGACGCGTGGGAAGCGGCCGAGATGGCGGGCATTGCCCAAGACATCCGGGAAATGCCGATGGGGATGCACACCATGATTGCCGAGGGCGGCGGCGGCGTGTCCGGCGGTCAGCGCCAGCGGCTGCTCATCGCCAGAGCGCTCATTTCCAAGCCCAAGCTGATTTTCTTCGACGAGGCCACCAGCGCGCTGGACAACATCACGCAGAAGCACGTCGCCGACTCGGTGGCGTCCCTCAAGGCGACCCGCGTCATCATCGCCCACAGGCTTTCCACCATCAAGGGCTGCGACAAGGTCGTCGTGCTGGACGCGGGCAAAATCGTCGAGCAGGGCGGGTACGACGAGCTGATGGAGAAACGGGGCGAGTTTTATGAGCTGGTGAGGCGGCAGACGGTATGAACAGGATGTGTATGAAAGGAGCGGTTTTTTATGAAACGGCATGAGCCAGTCCAGATAAACGAAACGGAACTGCACGCGGTCACGGGCGGCGGCGGGAACGATTACTACGACCCGATTCAATGCTTCCTGCCAAAGCCGGACAGCCGGTGCCGCATCAGAAACGGCGGCCTCCGCTGCCTTCATATGAGAATCGAAACGATGATGGCCGGCGCGTCTGAAAAATATCGCTATATCTGCGCGAAAGGCTGCTTTGATTATCTGTCAGACTGCAAATTGCATGAAAATAATTTTCCAACTACACCACCGTAGGTGCTTACTATGACGTGAAATGTCTGATATGCTTGAAAAAAATCGGGAATCGAACGTGACATAGGGGGTTTGAAAATGGGCGATGATGAACAACTGCGCGAGGCAAACAACGGAAACACAAAAAATAATGGGGAGGATATCAAAATGAATGAGCGGAAAACAGACGAACTGACAGAAACAGAACTGGACGCCGTCGCGGGCGGGGCCACGACAAACCGTTACAATCCGGCGGAATGCTCTAAGCACAATGACGTCCACTACAACTGCGTCGGCTTTTTGTCGGGCAACTGGTGCGACCACTACAGGCGAACCATTGATAACTCCAGCGAGTGGGAAACGAAGATTTACAGACGGTGCGTCATGGGCTTCTTTGACGTTACCGAAACCCAAGCAAAAGACCCCGGCCTGACATAACCCAAGGCGGCCCCAAACGGAACACAAGGAGGAAATGAAAATGAACCAAATGCAAGCGTTTATCGAAAAAGCCAGAAGTGACAAGGACTTGATGGCACGGCTTGACGCCCTTGGCGCAAGCGGCGCGGAAATGGAAAAGGTCGTGGCCCTAGCCGCTGAGTACGGCTTCACCGTCACGGAGGAAGACTGCCGGCAAGCCGCCGCCCGGGCGTGTCCGCATAAAGCGGGAAAGCTGGCGGAGGAGGACTTAGAAGCTGTGGCGGGGGCATTTGGCACCGAAAACCGCTACGACCCGGCTGTCTGCGGACAGTATACCAGAGTGCATTTTAACTGCGTCGGCTTTTTGGGCGGACACTGGTGTGACCATTACGTGCAGAAAACCATCAAAAGCGGTCATTGCCGATACAAATGCAATATGGGCTATTATGAGTATGAGTTGATCGGCGCCGGACATTAAACAGGGCGAAATAAGGAGGCTTACAAAATGAACCAAATGAAAGCGTTCATCGAAAAAGCGAGGAATGACAGCAAGCTGGCGGTTGAGCTTACCGCGCTCGGCATCACCGGCGCGGAGCCGGACGAAATCGTCGCCGTAGCCGCCGAACACGGCTTCACCATCACGGCCGAAGACCTCCGGCAAGCCGCCACGGGGGGATAGCGAGCCGTTCCTGCACATATGCGCCAAGGGCTGTTTTTATTACGAAACGGACAATTAGGAGCGGTTAAGAAATATGGAACATATGCACGCGCCGAAAAAAACAACGTATGAAAGGAAGAATTGAAACCATGTCAAAGATGAAATTAACCAAAGAGGAAGTCAACGTAAAGCTCAACGAGGCGATGAAGGCCGGGAAGCTGCAAAAATCGGGGAAAACGGCGGAGCTTTCCGCCGAACAGCTCGAAGGGGTCACCGGCGGGGTGGGCGCGTGGGCGTTTGAACACGAAGGCGACGTCTGGTCTGTGGTGTGCAACAAAAACGAAACGACAAACGCGCTGCTGGAAAACTGCCTCGTCTACGAAAAAGCGTGCCAATACGCCAGCCCCGGCGCAACGTCCTGCTTCAACTGCCAGCATTTCTACATAGGCAATCTGGGGATAAGGACGGAGTAAGGGCCTTTCGTCCCTACGGGGGGCTTTGTTGGTTGGCCTTTCTGCCTCTCCCGCCGAAGGCGGGAGAGGCTCGATTAGGCCGCCGGGGGGCTTGACAAGCCATAATTTCGGGGTGGAATGGGAACTTTTTGAGAGGGTTTTCAAATATTTTTCAAAAAAGACTTGACATGATAGTAACAAAGCTGTAAAATGGTATCCTAGGAGAATAACGCTCATCGGGAACCGGGCTTTTGCGCCGGTTCCCCGCCTTTTGGGAGACGGGCGGCCGGGGACGGGACGCCCTTACGGGAGCGGGTAGGGATGCAGAAGCTGACTGATAAGCTGGTTTTGTTCGGGATGTGCCTGCTGGCGCTGTCATTTTCCGAGCTTGGATGGCGGTCTGTCATGGCGATGCTGCTGGCGGTGGCCGTCAGCTCGCTCTCGGGATATCTTGAAAACAAAGTCTCCGCCGGCCTGTGCGTGGGATATATCGGCGCGTGCCTGTTTGTCCCGGCCTTCATCCCGTTCATGCCGCTGATTGTGTATGACAGCGCCGGGCTGCGGTGGCGTCCGCTCCGTTTTGTCTGGGCGGCGGCGCTGACGGTCTGCTTTTTTGCCGTTCCCCCGCAGGTTTCGCTCATCATCGCGCTGGCCTCCGGCGCGGCGTTCCTGCTGCACGTCAGGACGGCGGCGCAGCTAAAAGCCCGCGCCGAGCTGTTCGCGGCGCTGGACAGCGCCAAGGAGCGCACCGCGCTGCTGGAGCTGAAAAACCGCGAGCTGATGGAAAAGCAGGACTATGAGGTCAGGCTGGCGACGCTGTCGGAGCGCAACCGCATCGCGCGCGAAATCCACGACAACGTCGGGCATCTGCTGACGCGCTCCCTGCTGCAAATCGGGGCGCTGCGCGTGACGCGCGCCGGCGACGGCGGTCTGGCAAACGAGCTGGACTGGGTGAAGGGCACGCTGTCGGACGCGATGGACAGCATCCGCAGCAGCGTCCACGACCTGCACGGCGAATCGTTCGACCTCAAAGACCGGCTGGAGACGATGGCAAGCGGGTTTACCTTCTGCCCCGTCAAGCTGAGCTATGACGCCGGGGATTTGCCCGCCGAGGTGAAATACTGCTTCACGGCCATTGTGCGCGAGGCCCTCAGCAACATCGCGCGGCACAGCGACGCGTCCGGGGCGTCGGTCACCGTGACGGAGCATCCCGCGTTCTGCCGCCTTCTGATCGCGGACAACGGGACGGTTAAGCCGGACAAAGGCCCGAAAGGAATCGGCCTGCAAAACATGGCCGACCGCGTGGAATCCCTCGGCGGCATCTTCCGGGCGGAATACGACAAGGGGTTCAGGATATTCATATCGGTTCCCAAGGGAGGGGTTTTGTGAAAATCATCATCATCGACGACGACAGCTTCATCTGCGCCTCGCTCAAGACCATTTTGCAGGCCGACCCCGGCATCGAGGTGGCCGCCTCCGGCACAAGCGGCGAGGAGGCCATCGCGCTGTATGACAGCGTCCGCCCGGACATTTTGCTGATGGATATTCAGATGGGCGGCGTCAGCGGGCTGGAGGCGGGCGAACGGATTCTGCAAAAGCACCCGGACGCGAAAATCCTGCTGCTGACCACCTTTTCAGACAGCGAATACATCATAAAGGCGCTGCGCATGGGCGCGAAGGGGTATCTGATTAAGGAAAACGCCGAGGCCATCGCTCCGGCGCTCAAGGCCGTGATGTCGGGGCAGAGCGTGTTCGGAAGCGAAATCGTGGCGAAGCTGCCGGGGTTTTTAGACAGCCACCGGAAGCCCGACCTGTCCGGCCGCAGCATCGGCGGGCGCGAGACGGACATCATAGAGCTGGTGGCAAAGGGGCTGAACAACAAGGAGATTGCGGACGCCCTTTTCCTGAGCGAGGGCACGGTGCGGAATTACCTCAGCATCATCCTTGAAAAGCTGGATTTGAGGGACAGGACGCAGTTGGCGGTGTATTACCTCAATCTGCCAGCGTCCTGAACAAATCGGTGAAAATCGCGTCCCGGTCTACGCGCTCGATGACCCGGCACGGCCGCCGGCTCTCGTCAAACGTATAGGTGTGATTGTACCCGCAAATGGGGGAGGGGACAATCCGCCCGTCCATAAACGCCGGGTCGGTGAACCACGCGACGGCGGCGACGTCCCAAATCACCCGGCTCCACGCCGTCCCGCCCGCGTAGCCGGCCACCTCGTCGCCGACATGGCTCACCAGATAGTCGCACAGCGCGTTTTTCCCGCGCAGCCAGCAGTCCAGCTCGGGGCCCGTGGTGCGAAGCTCCGACACCACGCCCATGCAGGGGAGCTGGATGACCGGGGCGCCGGAATCAAAGACGGCGCGCGCCGCGGCCACGTCCTGCTGCATATTGAACTCCCGCGTATCCGGCCAGTGTCTGGCGTGACCGCCCAGCCAGACGACGGCGCACCGCTCCGCCATAGACGGATCCAGCAGCAGCGCCGAGGCGACGTTGGTAATCGCGCCGATGGCGATGATATACAGCAGCCCGTCCTCCGGCCCGGCTTTGGAAAGCCGAACCAGCTCCCTCGCGGCGGGACTGACGACCGGGGTCGCTTCGTCGGGCAGATACGTCTCGGAGCCTTCAAACACGGGAATCTCCCCGCGGCCCGTCAGACGCAGAATGTGCAGAATTTCCTCATAGCTCAGGCGCATCCCTTCCGCGGGGCTTTTGGACTTCTCGTTGTGGAACGGCGCGGCCGTCAGCGCCGGAATGTCGAATATCTCCGGCTTTTTGAGCATATACGCCAGCGCGAACTGGTCGTCGATTTCGTTGTACGCGTCTGTGTCAAGCACGGCGCGCACGCGTCCCTCCGGGCGTTCCAGCCGGCGGAGCAGGGTTTCGTTGGTCATCATCGTCGCCTCCAAACAGTTTGTATTTTTTCGGAAGATATCTTCGCGTTTCCGCCTTGAATTTTGTTGGGCGTTCTGATATACTGAAAAGTAGCGGCGGGGCCGGAGCGGTCTTGACCCCGCGCCTGAAACGGTTTACCAATTCAAATCATATAGCTTGGGGGGTACAACATGGACTTGCTGGTGACGCCAAAGCCCATATTCCACAGAACCAAAGAGGTCTACGCGTATTATCTCTCCTTCCAAATCGGCAACGCGCTGCTCTCGGAGGGCAAGTCTTTTGCCTTTGAAAACGAGATGCACTCTCCGTTCTTCGACTTTGTCAATCAAATCGGGCTGGAGGCGCTGACCTCCAATCTGCCCATCTTCATCCCCGTGACCTCCGTGCATCTGGCGACCGACCTTGAGCATACCTGCAAGGTAGACCATTCCCGCGTCGTCCTGCTGATGGCCAAGAAGGTGGAGCTTTCCCCCTTCAACCTGCAAAGAATCACCCATCTGCGGGAAAACGGCTTCAAGACGGCTTTCATCCACCGGGACGACTATGACGCGATGGGGAACTTCTTCCCGCAGCTCGACTACATCTTCAACAACGGGGATATTTCCTCCCTGCGGATGATTGACGGGAAGATTCGCAAGGTGTTTGCCCGCACCAAGGTCATCGCCAGAGGCATCGACTCCGATTCGGCGTTCAACAGGGCCGTTTTGCAGGGCGTGGAGCTGCTTCAGGGCCAGTTTTACAAGACCGTCGCCGTCGTCCGTGACAACAAGGTATCGCCGCTGAAGGTCAACTACATCCAACTGCTCAACCAAGTCAGCCAAGAGGACTTCGAGCTGGACAAGTTCGCCGGAATCGTCCAGAGGGACACCGCGCTGGCCATCCAGTTCCTCAAGATGGTCAATTCCTCCCATGTGCGCGGGAGCAACATCACCAGCCTGCGTCACGCCGCCGCGCTGCTGGGCCAGAAGGAAATCAAGAAATGGGTCACAACCGCCGTCACCACCACGCTGGGACAGGAAAGCCCCGGCGAGGTGACCCGCCTTTCGATGATTCGCGCCAAGTTCTGCGAAAACCTGTCCGGCTTGTTTGAAATGGCCGTCCACAAGGACAACCTCTTCCTGATGGGGCTGTTCTCGGTGCTGAACGTCATTCTGGAAATGCCGATTGAACAGGCGCTGACGATGGTGTTCGTGCCGGAGCCAATCAAGGTGGCGCTGCTCGGCGGGCAGAACGACTTCAGAAGGATATACGACTTCGTCCGGCTCTACGAGGAAGGCGAATGGACGGAGGTTTCCCGCATCGCCCTCATCCAGCACATGAACATCGTGGACATCTTCAACGCCTACAACAACGCGCTGAAATGGTACGGCGAGCTGATCTCCCTGCAAGTAGGCGACAGCGTCACGGAGTAGGGGCCGCCGGCTACGCGGACATTGCCGTCAGACAAACGGGGGAGAAGCAAACAGAAGGGTTGGGAAAACATGACAAACAAGTTTACACCGGAAGTGCAGGAAAAAATCAAATCTTATGTTTATAGGCTGATTGACCCGCGGAACGGCAATACCTTTTATGTCGGCAAAGGCAATGGCAACAGGGTCTTTGAGCATATGAACGGCGTATGCGACAAAGATAATCCCAGTGAGAAAATAGGAATCATTAACGGGATTAGAGCGCAAGGGCTAGAGGTGCTTCATGTTATCCACAGACACGGATTAGATGATAAAACCGCCCTTGAAGTTGAAGCTGCATTGATTGACGCTTATCCGGGACTATCCAATGAAATTAGAGGACATAACAGTGACCTCGGCGCTAAGAACGCATATCAAATTCAAGAATACTACGGGGCTGAGGTCATTGAAGCAATACCTGAAAAATGTATTCTTATAAAAATACGGCAAGAGGTTGTCGAGCAGCGTGACGGCAGTATATATGAAACCGTAAGAGCCGCTTGGAAATTAAGTAGAGCCAAAGCGGAACGGGCGGATTATGTGTTTGCGGTATGCAATGGGCTGGTCAAAGGCATTTATACAGACCTAAAATGGAGCGAAGAAGAGGCTCGTTCTGGAAGATTGAAATTTGACGGCGTTCAGGCAACGGGATTAGAAGAAAAGTATATTGGCAAAAGAATCCCTCTGAAATACAGCAAAAAAGGCACCGCGAACCCTTGTCAATATGTAAATTGTTAGCCGCTATTGGTTCGCGGCCGGCGCGCAGAAGCCGCTGTTGCGGCCCGGGGTCATCTGAATCTGCGGGGCGAAGCGCCAATAGGCGCACTCCGCCATCGCGGCGTATTTGGAGCAGAGGCGTCCGTCCTCGGGCAGAAAGGCGTAAAAGACGCCCTGTATGTTGATTTGAAACTGGTCGCCCGGGTCAAACGGGACGGCGGGGACGGCGCTGATGGGGATAAACAGCTTGGTTTGCTCTCCCAGCAGCTCTCCCTCATACCGCCAGCCGTCCGGTTCCAGCGACAGCGAGCCTTGTCCGCACGGCTCCAGCCCTTTGCCGGGGCTGAGGGCCGTTTTGACGCGTACGGGGATGACGACCGGCGCCATATCCTCATGCAAAAACCGCATTTCCCGCAGGGTTTGTTCCCGGTACCAAGACTGCACGTCCTCCGGCGCGGCGCTGTCCGGCGCGCAAACCAGCTTCGCCGAGCTGTCCATCGCGGCGGCGTTGCCGCAGGCGGTGCAGCGGATGGCGCAGCCCTCCGTTTCCAGCGTCAGCTCCCGGTCGCACTTGGGACACCAATACAAAATGTTGTGCAAGCCTTCGGCGAGACGCTTGAGGCCGAAGGTGCGGAGCGGCTTGGGCGGCGGGGGGCTGTCCGCGCCGCTGAGACGGGCGTCGATGCGTTGGTTGATGCCGTCCACCGTCAGCGAGCGGGTTTCCTCGGCGGAGAAAAGGTTGGCCAGCGTCACCCGCACGCGGCCGAAACGGAAGCCCTTGCGCCAAAACGGCATACAGACATACGAGCCTTCGAGGCGGCAGCTCAGAACCGGCGTTTCCAGCTTTTGAATCAGCTTGCCCGCGGCCTTGTGCATCCCCATATAGTCGCCCGCCACGGTGCAGCGGCCTTCCGGGAAGAGCAGGATTCGCCCGCCCCGTTTCAGCACGGCTTTCAGCCCGATGACGGCGCGGACGTCCGGGTCAAACAGGTTTTTGGGGATACAGCCCATCAGGGGGAGAAACCAATTCAGCGGGCGGTAGAAGAAAAATTTCTGCGCCGCCAGCGCGTTGAGCCGCCGGGGATACACCGCCAGCATGACCAGCAGGAAGTCCATAAACGACACATGGTTGCTCACGACGATGAACGGGCCCTTGGGCGGGTCGAAGGCGCTCCGGTCAACCTTCAGGCGGAAGAAGCATTTCAGAAACGGGTAAAAGAGGAGGTAGACGATAAAATAAATCAGCCCGTTGGGTTTTTTCACGCCCGCTTTTTTCTTCATAGCGATTGCAGCGCGGCGTCCTTTTCCTCCTCACTGCCCTCCAAAGCGGCCAAAACCTCCTCGTGTTTTTCTTTGTTCAAACGGTACCGCGTGCAGATAAACACGCCGAACGACAGCAGAATCAGCGGCGCCAGCGCCATGCACCAGACGATGGAGGTCTGCGCCGAACGGGACTGCTGGAGAATGACCTCGCCGACCGCCGGCTCCTTGAACCCCGCCGCGCCGATGATGAACATGACGGCGGCGATGCCCAGCGCCTGAGCGACGGTATTGACAAAGTTGGCGATGCCGGAAAACGCCCCGGCGTCGCGCACGGAGAACTTGAGGTGCCCGGCGTCCACCACATCGCCGAAAATGGCGTGGGGAATCAGCCCCGGCCCGCTGATGCCGAAGCCCAGCACGGCCCCCAGCACGTAAATCTGGATGGGGCTGGTGTTGGGCTGGATGAAAAACAGATAGAGCGCCCCGGTAATCCAAATCAGGGAGCCTACGATATAGACCGTCATCTTGCCGGTTTTGCGAATCATCATCATATACACCGGCAGCGCGACAATCTGCATCCCGAACATAATCGCCGCCCCCAGCAGGCCGACGATGTTGCCCTCGCCCCGCGCCGTCACGTCGCTGCAAAAGACAAAATCGACATAGAAGAAAAACAGCGCGCTCATCACCGCCATCGTCATCTGGCAGCACAGGTAAATCCATAAGTACTGTCTGAACGTCTTGAGGCGGAACGGCCGGATGAGGTCGGGCAGGGAGAATTTTTCGGCTTTTTGGGGCGGCGGGATGCCCTCCTTGGCAAAGAGCGCGGTGACGCCGACGCAGAGCATGAACATCGAGCCGAAGAGCAGGCTCATCACGATGTAGCCGTCATGGCCCTCAAAGGCGTTGACAATCATCCCCGGCATGGCGACGCAGACGATGGAGGCAAAGATGGAAAAGCCCAGCCGCACCGACGTCATTTTGGCCCGCTCGGTATAGTCCTCGGTAATCTCGCTCGCCAGCGAAAAATAGGGAATCATAATCGACGACTGCACCAGACAGTAGAAGAGATAGGAAATCAGAGCCGCCCAGAAGCGAATCATCATGCTGGGGTTGCCGTGGGGGTAAAACATGAGGAACATAGACAGGACAATCAGCGGCGCGCAGATGAGCATCGAACGCCGCCGCGTACCGTAGCGGACGCGCATTTTATCGGAGATGAACCCCAGCGGCGGGTCGATGACCGCGTCGAATATACGGGCAATCATCATAATAATCCCCGCCATATACGGCGGCATCCCGACCGCCAGAACGATATAGCCCGGATAGAGGAAATTGACGATGTTGAACGACCCGCCGCCAAAGATGTCGCCGGCCCCAAACGCCAGAATCCGGCGCATGGACAAGCCCTTTTGCTGCTTCATCTGTCTACCCCGTTCGCTCCTTTTTTAACGCGCTTCCCGGTGATGGAGAAAACGACGCTCTCGGCGATGTTGACCGCGTGGTCGCCAATCCGCTCGAAATATTTGGCCACCATCATCAAGTCCACCGCCTGTTCCCCGTCCGCGGTGCCGTCTCGGATGTGTTGAATCCAGCTATTTTTCACCGTGGTAAACAAATCGTCCACCATGTCGTCCGACGCGATGACCGCCCGGGCCAGAACCGCGTCCCCTTCGACAAAGGCCTTGACGCTGTCGGTGACCATCTTGGACGTGGCCACGGCCATTTCCGGGATATGCTCCAGCTTTTTGGTGTATTTGCTGCCCGCCAGCAGCAGGGTCAGTTCGGAGATGTCGGCGGCGTGGTCGCCGATTCTCTCCATGTCGGTAATCATTTTCAGCGCCGACGAAATCAGGCGCAAATCCCGCGCCACCGGCTGCTGCTGGAGCAGCAGCTTGAGACAGAGCGCCTCGATGTCCTTCTCCTGCCGGTCAATCTCGGCGTCGAAGGCTATGGCCTGATTGGCCAGCGCGACGTCCTGCGTTTCAAGCGCGTCCACCGCCAGCGTGATGGCCTTGCCAATCATCGCGCCCATTTCAATCAGCATCTCGTTGAGCAGCGAGAGCTGGGCCTCGAATCGACTCCTTATCATCCAATCCCTCCCCGTTATGCTTGCTATTATAGCACGCCTAGCGCGGAGGCGCAAGGGGGGTCGGCCAGCCGCTCCGCGCGCGCTATGTACTGGTTGAGCTTCGCCTCCAGCTCGGCCTTGCTCCCGGCCTTGGTCATCACGTAAACCTTCAGCTTAGGCTCCGTGCCGGACGGGCGGACGAGGAAGAGGGTGCCGTCCTCAAGCGTGAAGGACAGAACGTCGGAGCCGGACGGCGGGCGTTTGTCGGTCAGGTAATCCCGCGCGGAGACGACGCTCACGCCGGCGATTTCAGTAAGGGGAGCCTCCCTCAGACGGGCCATCAGGCTTTGCATTTGCTCCATGCCGTCCTTGCCCGGCATGACGAGGTTGACCGTCTGCTCGCCGTAATGGCCGTGCTTGGCAAACAGCGCGTCCAGCGCGTCGGAGAGCGTCATGCCCTTGGCGGCGTAATAGGCGGCCATCTGGGCAATCAGCATCGACGCGACGACGGCGTCCTTATCCCGCGCTTGGTCGCCCGCGAGGTAGCCGTAGGATTCCTCGTAAGCCAGAATAAACCGTTCGCCGCCCGCTTCCAGCTCTTTGATTTTCTCCGCCATGAACTTAAAGCCGGTGAAGGTGTCGTGCCACGGAACGCCCGCGTCCTCGGCGACGGCGGCGGCCATCGGCGTGGTGACGATGGTTTTGATAAAGACGGGCTTATCGGGCATCACGCCGTTTTCGCGGCGGGCCCGGATGATGTAATCGAGCAGCAAAACGCCGGTTTGGTTGCCGGAAACGGGGATGAACGCTTCCGGCTCTCCGGGGCGGGAGACTTGAATCATAATGCCCACCCGGTCGGCGTCGGGGTCGGTGCCGATGATGAGGTCGGCGCCCTCGCGCCGCGCCAGCTCAACGGCGAGGGCAAAGCCCTCCTTGTCCTCAGGGTTGGGCGACTTGACGGTGGGGAAATTGCCGTCCGGCGTCATCTGCTCCTCCACGCAGAGGATGTTCTCAAAACCGGCGCGGCGCAGGATGCGCGGTACCAGCTCCCTGCCGCAGCCGTGGAAGGGGGTGTAGATGATTTTCATCTCCTTGGCGGCGCGGCGGGTCTGCTCCCCGGCAAGGCTTTGGGTGAAGACCTCGTCAAGGTAGGCGGCGTCGGTTTCCTCGCCCATCATGGTCAGCAGGCCGCGCGCCAGCGCCTCGTCCGGGTCAATCAGCTTGACGCCCTCGAAGACGGAGACCTTGTCCCGTTCGCGGGCGACAACCTCGGCGTGGCGGGGCGGAAGCTGCGCGCCGTCCGACCAGTAGACCTTGTAGCCGTTGTATTCCTTGGGGTTGTGCGACGCGGTGATGTTGATGCCCGCCGCGCAGCCGTAGCGCCGGATGGCAAACGACAGCTCCGGCGTGGGGCGGGGGCCGTCGAAAAGGCGCGCGGCGACGCCGTTGGCGGCAAGGACGCAGGCCGCCTCGAGGGCAAACGCCTCGGAGTTGTTGCGGGTGTCGTAGCAGACGGCGACGGCGGGCGGCTGCGCGGCGTTCCCGCCGCCCTCCTTCAGCACCAGCTCGGCAAACGCCTGCGTGGTGCGGCGCACGATATGGCGGTTCATGCGGCGCAGGCCGGTCTGCATGACGCCGCGCAGCCCCGCCGTGCCAAACTCCAGCGGCGCGAAAAACCGCTCCTCGATTTCCTTGGGGTCGTCCGCGACGGCCAGCAGCTCCGCCCGTTCGCTCTCGCTCAGAGCCGGGCTGTCAAGCCATTGTTGGTAGTGTTGTTGCGCTGTCATATCGGTTCATCCTTTCCTGCGGCGGCGAAATTGTTCCGCCATACGTTGTTTTGAAAAAATAGTTATACCGGGTTTATCGCCAAGGCTATGCCCAGCAGGACGGGCATGGTCGCCATAGAGAGGAGGGTGCAGATGGATACGGCGCGGGCGGCAAGGGCGGTGTCGCCGTCATACCGCGCGGCGAAAAGGACGACGTTGGTGGCGCTCGGCGCGGCGGCGAGAATCAGGGCGGCGGCCAGCCACAGCCCGGACAGGCCCAGCGCGGCGGAAATCCCCAGCGCGGCGGCGGGGATGACGAGCAGTTTGACGGCCAGCGCGGCCCACATACCGCCCTCCCCTTCCCTCGGGCGGAGGGAGGTGGTGAACAGATAAAACCCCAGCACCATCATGGCAATCGGCGAATTGAGCGCCGCCACAAGGCGTATGGGCTCCCCAATCAGGGGCGGCGGGTTCCACCGCAGCGCGGCGGCGAGGACGCCGGCCGCCAGCCCCACCGTCCCGGGGTTGATGAACATGGCGCGGGGGGAGACCTTCTCGCCGGGGCGGAAGAGCCAGACGCCGTAAGTCCACGAAAACAGGTTGAAAACGGCGATATAGACGGCGATATAGACCACACATTCCGGGCCGAGGACGCCGGACGCCAGCGGGATGCCCATAAAGCCGCAGTTGGAGAAGATGACGGCCATGCGGAAGACGCTTCCCCGCTCCGGCGGCTGCTTTCGGAACAGGACGGAGGCGAGGAGAATGCCGAGCAGATGCGCCGCGGCGGCAAAGGCGGCCGTCCGCAGCATATCGCCAACCAACTCGGAGGTAAACTCCACCGTCAGAAACGACTGGACGATGACGCAGGGCGTGGCGAAATAGAGGACAAGGCTGGTCATCTGCTTGGCGCCGTCGGCGCGCACCCAGCCCATTTTGGCGGCCAGCCCGCCCGCGCCCATCAGAATGAACAGGATGGCGACCTGCCCGGCGACTAATTGCATATTTTGAAACAAACGGTGTTCCTCCTGTCGTTCGGAGACGGTGCGCAGCCGCGCTCCTATGGGGTGCGCGGGGCTATAGCTGAGACGGGTGCCTGCTGAAAAAATCGACCCTCGGCTCCAGAAACTTGAAGGCATGGCCCTCCGGCAGCAGACTTGTCAGCGGGGCGTTGATATGCTCCCACGAGAAGAAGCCGAAGTCCGCGGCGAAATAATCGGCAATCATTTCCGCCCCCGCCGGGACGACCGGCCGGCTCAGCACCGCCGCGACGCGCAGGGTATGGAACGCGTCGGCCAGCGCGGGGGCGATGCTGGCCGTGTCGTCGCCCGCCTCCTTCATCCGCGCCGAGAAGGTTTTGTTGAGGCCGCGGATGAAGTCGTCCAGCAGGTTCATCATCGTGTGAAATTCGCACCGCTCCATCAGAGCTTCGTATTCCGCCGCCGTTTTTTCCGCTTCCTCCACCGCTTGGCGGGACGGCGGGACGGGCGGCAGCCTGCCGCCGAAATATTTCTGCGCCGTGTAGAAGCACGACCGCGCGGCGCGGTTGAGGACGCCGGTGAACAGGCTGCCCTCCTTCAAAACCGGGTCCTGCTCGTCCGGCGCGGCGTCGGGGTTGAGGGGCTTGGGGCGGAAGCCGGCCGAGCGGATGGACAGCCCCAGACCGAGGAAATGCGCCCGGAGCTGCTCCGGGGTATAGAAGTCCAGCAACTCCGCCGCCATCGGCGGCTTGAGCGCGCCGGATGAGCTGGCTTTCTTGGAGAAGAAGAGGATGTGGTTGTTCGCCACCAAGTCCGTGTCCGGCAGACCCGCCTCCATGCCTTTGAACAGCGACGCCTGCGCGGGGCCGTAAAAATACACGTTGTCCTGACCGATGAACTGCGCGACGGTCGTTTCCGGCGAGAGCCACCAGTCCTTCCAAGCGTCCGGCGGCGCCGCGCCGCCGGACGCGGCGGCCCGCCGCTCCAGCGCGGCCTGCGTGAACGAAATGGGCGCCCAGAGCGATTCGGGCCACACCCAGAACGTCTGCCCCCGCAGACCCTCAAGCTCCGGCGCGGGAACGCCCCATTCGGCGTTGCCGGTCAGACGGAACGGCACCAGCGTTTTGCCGGTGCGGAAGCGTATGCCGGCGGTATTCAAGGCGGCGCAGGCCTGCTCGCGCTCCTCCAGCGTCCCGAACACCAGCGCCACGCTCTGCTTCTTCTCGCCCTCGTCGCGGACGGTGAAGGGGGGCATGGCGGGCAGGCTGTCTAAAAACTCCCGCTTGCAGTAGACGACGGGCGGCTCTAAAAACTCGGCTATGGTGCTTGCGACAAAGGGGCGGGTGCGTTTCCGCCCGGAAAATTCGTCCAGCCACGCTTTGAGCGGGCCGCGCATACCGTCCGTGCGGATATAGAGGTTTTCCGCGTCCCGCAGCTCCGGCTCGGCGCCCGTCAGGGCGCTTTTGGGCTCCAACAGCTCGCCCGGGGGGTACTGATGGCCCAAATCGCACTCGTCGGCGTAGCCCTTCTCGCCTTGGCATCCCGCCACCGGGCAGCGCCCGAGAACCTGCCGCCCGTTTAGGTAAACGCCCCGTTCGGGGTCATAGAACTGCTTCGCCGCCAGTTTTTTCAGGTGTCCGTTCGCGTACAGCGTGTTCAGAAACCACGCGCTGATGTCACGGTGAATCTCGGCGGGACGCCCCAAGGCCGACGCCGCGAACAAATCAAGCGATATGTGATACGCCTCCAGCGCGCGCTTCTGGTTCTCGTGGTTATGACGGACAAAATCCTCAATCGTGCCGGCAAATTCGCCGCTTTCGCGTTTTTTGCGGTAATCCTCGGTGATGGGCGAGCCGTAGCAGTCGGTGCCGGAGACAAACAGGACGTTTTCCGCCCCGTACCGCCCGCGCAGATACCGCGCGAAGCAGTCGGCGTGGGCGAACACCCCGCCGATATGCCCGAAATGCAGGCCCTTGTTGCCGTACGGCATTCCGCCGGTGACGATGAAACGCTTGCTCATCCTCCGTTCAGCCTCCCCGTTACGCGCTCCTTGCCCAAAATTTGCATCACTTCCCATAAATCGGGCGAGCTTTCCCGCCCCGTGACCGCCGCGCGCAACGACGCGCTCGCGTCGGCCACGCTGCCCTTCCAGCCGGTTGAATCCGCTTTGTATTGCTTCATGTCGGGGCAATAGCCGCGGGCCTCGCCCAGCGCCTTGACCGACGCGAACCATTCGTCGCGCGGCAGGGCGGGGTCGTATATCTCCGCGTACGCTTTGCAAAAATCCGGGTCGGACGGCGGCGCGGGTACGAACAGCTCGTCGAAAAAGAAAGACAGATAGGCCTTGGCCTCGCCCCAGCGGGCGATGTCCTTGCGCGGCTTCTGGCCGCCCCGCCCGATGGAAAGCGTTTTAATCGTGTACGCCGGGTCGCGCGTCAGCAGCGCGTGGAACGTGGGGTCAAACCGCTCCGCCCATTCCGTCAGTTGGGCGCAGACCGCCTCCGCCGTCATGCGGGAAACGGCGTTTTTGCTGACGTCGTCCAGCTTTTGAAGGTCAAACAGCGCCCCGGCGGCGTTCATCTTCTTCGGCGAAAAAGGAAAGGCTTCGATGCCGCTGGACGGGTTTGCCCGGCGCCAGTCCTCAAAATCGCTGTTCATCAGGGTGAAAAGATACTCGCGCACCGCGTCCGCCGGGTAGCCCTGCGCGGCATACCAGCTCAGGGCGCACTCCGGGTCTTTGCGCTTGCTCAGCTTGCGCTTGCCGCCGCCGTCCTGCTTCATCAGCGGCGCGACGTGGATATACTTGGGCCGCTCAAAGCCCAGCAAATCAAAGAGCATATGGTGGAGCGGGTAGGTGGCAATCCATTCGTCGCCGCGCACCACATGGGTCGTGCGCATCAGATGGTCGTCAACGGCGTGGGCGAAATGATAGGTGGGGATGCCGTCGCTCTTGAGCAGCACATGGTCGATGTCGTTGGGCGGCATTTCGATGCGGCCCTTGGCGGGATCGGTTAGGACAATTGACAATTGACAATTGACAGTTGACAATTGGGGGACGTGGAGGCGGAGGACGAAGGGGGCTCCTGTTTGCAGGAGGGGGGTGAGGGTTTCGAGGGGGAGGTGGCGGCATTTGGCCCATTTGCCGTGGTAGCCGAAGTTGGCTTTTTCGGTCTCCTGCGCGGCGCGCATGGCGGACAGGTCGTCCTCCGAGCAGAAGCAGGGGTAGGCCAGACCGCGCCGCACCATATCCTTGGCGTAAACATGATAAATCGCGGCGCGGGCGCGCTGGTTGTAGGGGCCGTAGCCGCCGTCCCTGTCCGCGCACTCGTCAAACCGTATGCCGTAATCGTCAAGGCCGCGGACGATTTGCTCGGCGCCGCCCTCGACGGCGCGTTTTTCGTCCGTATCCTCAATCCGCAGATAGTATATCCCGCCGGAGTCCCGCGCCACCCGTTCGCCCACAAAGGCGATGTACAGGTTGCCGATGTGGATGAAGCCGGTGGGGCTGGGGGCGAGCCGCGTGACGGCGGCGCCCTCCGGCAGCTTGCGCGGGGGATATCTGCGCTCCAAGTCATCCGGCGTTTCCGTCAGGCCGGGGTAAAGCAGTTCCGAGAGTTTTATCCAATCCAAAGCGTATCACCTCTATGTGCGATATCCTATCACGTTTTCGCGCCCGCGTCAAATTCCGGCCGGGGGGGAAGAGGTTCCGCACCGCGCCGAAGCCCTTGTTCTGTGCATATGTTACGAAAACTTTACGTTTTTTTTTCAAATTTTAATAATTATGCTTGACAGGGGATATCCAGCCTGTTATAATAATCCCTGTTAACGGCAACGGCGCGCGTCAGGGCACTCAAACCGCCGCGCTCCAGTTGTCAATCATATTAGGGAGGAAAGTTCATGAAAAGAGTAAGACTGCTCTGCGCGCTCCTCGCACTGGTTCTTGTCCTCGGCACCGTATTGGCTGCTTGCAGCTCCGACGAACCCAGCGCGAGCCCCCCGCCCGGCGGGACGACCCCCGGCGAAACGACCCCGGACAACTCCGGCACCCCCGGCGACGGCGGAGACGAAGGACGGGCCTTGGCCGACCAATACGGCCTTCCCTACTCCGGGATGGAAGCCGCCGACCCCATCACCTTCAAGCTGTTCGACCGTGCCGCAAACACCCCGCCGGATGCGAACAACCCCATCCTCAACATCATTGAGCAAATCACCAACGTGAAAATCGAGTACGAATTCCTCGTTGGCACACTGGAAGAGAAAATGGGCATCATGCTCGCCGGCGGCGACTTGGGCGGAAACGACCTCGCGTTCTTCGGCGGCGAAGCCGGGCCGTTCCTTGATTCCGGCATAGCCCTTCCCCTCCAAGACCTCATCGAGGCGAACGCGCCCAACCTCCGCGCTCACTACAGCCCGTGGTGGGACGCCATGAGGCACACCGACGGCAACATCTATATCGCCGAGATTTTCGGCACGCCCGTTGGCGACCAGCGTGAAATGGAACACTGGGGCACCGCGTTCTGGCTCCAGAAGGACGTGCTGGACTACTTCGAACGCGCGCCCGCCGACCTCGACGAGTATTTCGACTTCATCTATGAGTATATGCAGGCGTTCCCCGAAATCGACGGCGTTCCCACGTCCGGCTTTGAAATCCTCACCGAGGGCTGGCGCCGCTTCTGCATCGACAACCCGGGTATGTTCATGGCCGGTCACGCCAACTGGGGGCCGGCAACCGACCTCGGCGGCTTCGCGGGCGACCGCTGGGCCCATGACTGGAACAGAGACTACTACAAAAAGCTCAACGAGCAATTCCAAAGAGGCGTCATCAACGCCGAGACCCTGACCCTGACCTTTGACCAATACCTCGCCAAGCTGGCCTCCGGCGCCGTGCTGGGCATGAGCGACCAGCTCTGGAACTTCAACAGCGGCTTGGATCCGGTTCGCGCGGAAGGCAGATACAACCGCACCTATCTCCCGATGGACTTCACCTTCGCCGGCATTGAGCCCAACTATATGGACAGCCGCCAGTTCACCGGAAGCAACGGTCTGATCATCTACAAAGACACCGCCGACCCCGTCAGACTGATTAAGTATCTCGATTATATCATTCAGGAAGACGTGCAGCGTTTCCTTGAGTGGGGTATCGAAGGCGAGCATTGGTACTACAATGACTCCGGCCGCATGGAGCGCCCGGACGAGCAGCGCGAGTTGCAGAGGGACACCAGATGGAGAACCGATAATCTTGGTTATTTCCTCCGCAACCTGATGCCCAAAATGCAAGGCACCTATTCCGACGGCAACTCCACCGACCCCGGCAACCAGCCCGAGGAATACTTCGCCGCGCTGACCGATTATGACAGAGATCTGTTTGCCAAGCTGGGCATCCTGACCCAGACCGGCCTGATGAAATCCATCCCGAAGGAAAGACCCGTATACTACCCGTTCTGGAGTATGTCATGGGAAGACGGCCATCCTGCCAGTCTCGTCGACCAGCGCTTGGAAGACGCCCGCGTCAACTATCTCTCCAGACTGGTCATTACGGACGACTTCGACGCCCTGTGGGCTGAGTATGTGGACGCCGTCAACGCCATCGACCAGACGCCGCTGTTTGATGAAATCAACAGCCAGATTCAACAACGTATCGCCGCTTTCGGCGGATAACACCTTCATAGCGTGAGCAGAAGGGGCTGAGGCTTCAGTTATACTGGGGATTCAGCCCCTCTCCTATCTAAAATAAACTTGAAAACAAAAGGAGATGAACCTCATGCGCCCACGCGGCAGTTTGCTGAAGCAGGTGATCCGTCAGCGGGAACTGTTTTTTATGGTCATCCCCGTTATGATTTATGTCTTTATCTTTTCATACCTGCCTCTTAGGGGCTGGCTCATGGCGTTTCAGTTTTTCCGCCCCGGGAGAGACGTGCAGGAATGGGCCGGCCTTCACCATTTCCGTTTCCTGTTCACAGACCCCGTATTCTTCCGCGTGATGCGAAATACGCTGGGCATGAGCATCATCAACCTTGTGCTGGGCTTCTCCTGCGCGATTTTCCTCGCGCTGATGATCAACGAGATTCGCCGGCGGCTGTTCAAACGCGTGGTGCAAACCATTTCCTATCTGCCGCACTTCCTGTCGTGGGTCATCGCCAGCGCGATGGTCGCGGATTTCCTTGCCAGCGGCGGCATCCTGAACCGCATCCTCATGGCCTTGGGGTTTATCAGCGAGCCGAACATATTTATGGCCAACGCGGATTACTTCTGGTGGATTATAGGATGGTCGAACATCTGGAAAAGCGTTGGGTGGAACACGATTATTTACCTTGCCGCCATTTCCTCCATCGACCCCGAGCTGTATGAGAGCGCGGAGCTGGACGGCGCGGGACGCTTCGCCCGAATGTGGCACATCACGCTACCCGGCATCAAATCGACCATTTTGGTGCTGGTCATCCTGCAAATCGGCTGGATTCTCAACGCCGGCTTTGAGATGCAGTTCCTGCTCTCCAACGACCTCACCATCAGCACGGCGGAGACGATTGACGTTTTTGTTATACGCTACGGTATCGCCCAGCGCAACTTCTCGCTCGGAACGGCAATGGGGATGTTCAAGACCGTGGTCAGTATCATCTTGCTTACCGGGGCAAACCTCTTCGCGAAGCGGTTTGCCAAGGAAGGCTTGATGTAGAAAGGAGAGATTGCCATGAAAACCAAAACAGCCGACCGCATATTTTTCACCTTCAACACGATCTTCATGCTTTTCATCGTCGTGGTTATGCTCTACCCGTTCGTAAACACGCTGGCCATCTCCTTCAACAATGCCACGGACAGCCTCAAGGGCGGCATTACCGTCTGGCCCCGCATGTTCACGACCAGCAACTACAAGACGGTATTTGAAAACCCCCTGCTGCTGACCGCTTTCAGAAACTCGGTGCTGCGTACGGTTATCAGCACCGCGGGCGGGCTGCTGGTATGCTCAATGGCGGCCTATGTCGTCAGCCGCAAGGAGTTTGTTTTCAGAAAAATCGTGACCGTTTACTTCATTATGACCATGTATGTGAGCGCCGGGCTTATCCCCACCTTCTTCCTCTTCCGCGACCTCAACCTGCTCAATACCTTCTACGTCTTTTGGGTTCCGGGGCTGTTCGGGGCGTTCAACGTCATCGTCATCCGCACGTTCATGCAGGGCCTGCCGGACAGTCTGGTGGAGGCCGCCAGAATCGACGGCGCGGGCGAGTTCCGCACCTTCCTTCAGGTCGTCCTGCCGGTCTGCAAGCCCGTGCTTGCCACGGTCGGCCTGTGGATTGCCGTGGGCAACTGGAACGACTGGGTGACGAACAACTTCTTCGCGTCCAACCGGAGCGAGCTGACGACGCTGCAATACGAGCTGATGAAGCAGTTGGCCTCCGCTATGGCGCAGATGAGCAATCAGCAGGCCGGGTTCTTCGCGCAGCAGGGACAAGCCGCCTTCCAGAACATCACGCCCATCGCCATCCGCTCCACCATCACCATCGTCGCGGCGGTGCCGATCCTGTGCGTGTATCCGTTCTTGCAGAAGTATTTCGTGAAAGGCGTCCATGTAGGCAGCGTTAAGGGCTAAATCTAAAAAGCAAACGCATCGCGTTTGCTTCGGGGGGTGCGTGGCGTGCCAGAGCAGCGGAACAGCCGTGAGAGAATCCTCATTCTGTTCGTGTGCGTCTTGGTGATGAGCGCCGCCTATGTGGTTCTGCTGTCAACCGGCATTGTGGCGGTGGGCGAGGGGAGCGGCTTCTATATGGACGGGATTGACGCGGACGCCGTGGTGGTGCGGCACGAGGCCGCCGCCGGAAACCACGCCGTCGTCTACCATATGGTCACGCTGACCAACCCGCCCGTCGTCGAGCGCCTTCTCCATATCCGCAACACCGTCTTTGTGCAGCTCTCGCGCCAAAGAGGCGGCACGGAGCGGTACGCCCTCTATTTCTACAAGGACGACGAAGAGGTCGAGCAATGGCACGTCAGCCTCAACCGAACGGCCACCTTCTCCACCCACCGCGGAACCTACGAGATTGTCAATGAGGATTTCGACCTTGCGTATATTGCCGGGCTGCTTGACTGAGCGCCCGGCATCCGTTATCCGTCAACCTCCTCCTCCTCCGTCAGCGCGCGGATGGTTTCGGCTGTCCACGGGCCGGGTTCGGCGGCGGGGTAGAGGGATTTATCCCATTGAAACAGCGACCCCATCACGTCGGAGTCGTCGCTGAGGAGGAAATAGTCATGCGCGGGAACGGGGCCGCGGCTGTCTAAGGCGATGGCGGCGTGGTACCAATGCTCGCCGATTTTGACCAAGTTCCAAGCGTGTTCGTTGCCCCACCAGCGCCCCGTGACGACGTGGGCTTCAATGCCCAGCATGTCGCACAGGAGCTTGAAGGCCATAGCGGTGCCCTCGCTGACCGCGAGATGGTTGACCAGCGCGCCGTAAGCGGTGTAGGCGTCGCCGCCCTGTCGCGTTTCGGTGGCGGCCGCCAGCATGGCGGTGTCCTCGTCGTATTCCACGGCGCCGCAAAGGGTTTCATACAGCCACAGGACGGTCTGCGCGGCAACCTCCTCCATGCCGCCCGCAAACCCTTGAAGCCCGGTAAGCAGGAGCGCGGCGCGGCTTTCGGCGGCGGATGATTTTCGCATAAGCTCGGCGGCGGGCGTCTGCCAAGTCAGCTCCAGCTCCACGATGCGGCTCAGCGGCCCCCCGGACGGTGGGAAAAGGCTGACGGCGACGCCGGGGTATTCCATCGCGCTGCCCGGGCTGCCGTAATAGTAAGCGCGCACCATCCCCTCCACGTCATGGTCTCTGGCGTAAAAATACGGCATTTCAACGGTCAGCAGGCCGACATATTCCATCAGCGCCGAGCGCACGGCGTCCTCCAGCTCCCTGCGCCCGCTCACAGGGGTGATGACGGGCCGGCTGCCGTGCTTATACACAATGTTGAGGGTGATGATGTACTGCGAGAGGACGCGGCTGAGGTCATGCGCCATATATTCCACAGCGTACGCGCCGATGGGCTCCTGCTTCTGTATCTCGTCCAGCAGCGCGGTGAGCGAGAGCGACGTCAGCCCGCCCGGATAGTCGGTTACGCGGATATCCGCCACGCGTTCCCCGTTGCGGATGGCGCTGACGATGGCGCTTTTCAGGGAATCGTAGGAATTGACCGTCATCGTTGCCGAGAAAGCGCCGTCGTCCTCCTGCGTGATATGCGGCGACCGCTCGTAAATCTCCCGTTCCCACAGCGAGGCGCAGCCGGAGAGACCAATCAGCAGCGCCGTCAAGAGCGCGGCAAGCCGTATTTTTTGCAACCCCGCGGACGGCAGATTGCCGCCCCTACAAGCCTTTGTCATAATCGGTGAATCCTTCCCCCAACACCTCGTTGGCCTCGGTCAGAATGATGAACGCCGCGGGGTCGGATTCTCTGACGAGGTTTTTCAAATCAGTAATCTGCTGGCGCTTGACGGCGCACAGGACGATTTTGCGCTCCCTGCCCGTATACGCGCCTTCGCCGTGGAGCAGGGTGACGCCCCGCCCCAAGCGCGCGGATATGGCCTCCACGATATCCGAGACGCGGTCGGAAATGATAAATGCCAGACGCTCCACATTCAGGCCGTACAGGATGCCGTCCAGCGTCTTGGCTCCGATGAAGAGCGTGATGACGGCGTACAGCATATGGTTGACCGAGCCGAACACAAACCCCGCCGCGACGACCACACAGCCGTCGAACGCCAGCATCAGCTTGCCGATTTGGATGTGCGGCAAAGGGATTTTGAGCAGGCGGGCGATGATGTCGCTGCCGCCGGTCGTCGCGCCCTTCAGAAAGACCAGCCCCAGCCCCGCGCCCATCAGCAGCCCGCCGAACACCCCCGCCAGCAGCGGCTCGGTGTCCACCGTCAGCGGAAGCCGTGCGAAACCGTCAATCAGCACGGCGCAAACCAGCGTCCCAAACCCCGTATACAGCAGGAAGCGATGCCCCAGCAGCCGCCATCCCAGCAAAAACAGGGGGATATTGAGGACAAGCACCGTCATCCCGAGCGGCAGGACGGGAAACAGCGCGCACAAGAGCATGGCAATGCCCGTAACCCCGCCCGGCACAATGCCGTACGGGTCGAGCAGCAGCGTGACCGACAGCGCAAACAGCGCCGCTCCCAGCGCAATGACGAGCAAGTCGGTTATGGTTTGAAAGACAGTTCGTTTCATAATTCTCTCACAATATCATTATACCACATTCCAACTATGGAAAACTATCATCTTTTTTTCGCGATTTGACACATGCCCCGGACGAATAAAACGCCCGTTCGCGCCGCCCGGCCCGATATTCCGAACAAAACGCCCCGAAACCGCGATTTTTTGTTGTGTTCGTATTTTTATTTTTGTGCAAATTGCCCCCTCACCGGAGGGGGCAACCCGATATGCACGGCTATGCCGAAAAAACTAACGCTTGGAGAATTGCGGGGCGCGGCGGGCGGCTTTGAGGCCGTACTTTTTGCGCTCCTTCATGCGCGGGTCGCGGGTGAGGAAGCCCGCTTGCTTGAGGGCGGGGCGGAACTCCTCGTTCATTTTGAGCAGGGCGCGGGCGATGCCGTGGCGGATGGCTCCGGCCTGACCGGAATAGCCGCCGCCGACGACGGTGGCGTTGATGTCCACCCGTCCGAGGGTGGCGGTGGTGACCAGCGGCTGGCGGGTGATGGCCTTGAGGGTCTCAAGGCCGAAGTAGCTGTCGATGTCGCGGTTGTTGATGGTGATGACGCCGGCGCCGTTCGGGTAGAGGTGGACGCGGGCGACCGAGGCCTTGCGGCGGCCTGTGCCGTAGTGGTAGGCTTTTTTCGGCTGATACATTACGCTTCCCCTCCGGTTTTCCAAGCCACGGGCTTTTGTGAGGTATGTGGGTGTTCGGGGCCTTTGTAGACCTTCAGGCGGGTCAGCGCCTTGCGGCCCGGCGTGGTGCGGGGAATCATGCCCTTGACGGCAAGTTCCATCGCGAATTCGGGGCGCTTTTCCATCAGGATGCGGTATTTTGTTTCCTTCAGGCCGCCCACATAGCCGCTGTGGCGGCGGTAAAACTTTTTCTCCGGCTTGCTGCCGGTGAGGAGCGCCTTGTCGGCGTTGATGACAATGACAAAGTCGCCGCTGTCAACATGGGGGGTGAACTCGGGTTTGTGCTTGCCGCGCAGCAGGCGGGCGGCTTCGACGGCGGTGCGGCCCAGCGCGACGCCGTCGGCGTCGAGGATGTACCACTGCCGCGTGACGGTTTCGGGGTTTGCCATGAATGTACCCATAGCGGGGGATTCCTCCGTTTCTACGATAAAGTCAGCTTTTTTATTAAAGCACAACGATTCCCCCTTGTCAAGCGTTTTTGCAAAAAAATTTACGCGTCCCTCCCCCTTGCTCCGTTTTCCTCGCGTTTGCTCCGCTTTGCTGGGCGGGGAATGTAAAATTGATTTCCCCCGTGAAGCTATTGTAAAATACGGATAGGTACGATATACTACTTAAAGAGCGGCGGCTTGCGCGGCACACAAATTTCACCGACCGGAGGAACCAAGATGCCCATTTTCTCAAAAATATTCGGAACATATTCAACCCGTGAGCTAAAGCGCGTCGCGCCGCTGACGGAGGAGATTGAGCGGCTGGAGCCGGAATTTCAAAAGCTCACCGACGCCGAGCTGCGCGCCAAAACCGGCGAGTTTCGGGAGCGCCTTGAAGCCGGGGAAACCCTAGACGAGCTTCTGCCCGAAGCGTTCGCCGCCATCCGCGAGGCGGGCGTGCGCGTGCTGGGCCAGCGGGCTTACCATGTGCAGCTCATCGGCGGCGTCATCCTGCATCAGGGGCGGATTGCCGAGATGAAAACGGGCGAGGGCAAAACGCTGACCGCCATCCTGCCCTGTTACCTCAACGGGCTGACCGGAAACGGCGTCCATGTCGTCACCGTCAACAGCTACCTTGCCAAGTACCAGAGCGAGCGCGAGGGCAAGATTCTGCGCTTCATGGGCGTCTCCGTCGGGCTGGTGGTACACGGGATGAGCGGCGAGGAGCGCCGCGCCGCCTACGCCTGCGACGTCACCTACGGCACCAACAACGAGTTCGGCTTTGACTATCTGCGCGACAATATGTCCATCTACAAAGAAGACATGGTGCAGCGCGGACACGTCTTCGCCATTGTTGACGAGGTGGACTCGATTTTGATTGACGAGGCGCGGACGCCGCTGATTATTTCCGGGCAGGGCGACAAATCCACCGAGCTGTACGGCAAAGCCGACGCGTTCGCGGCGAAGCTGAGGATGCACAAGGTTGTGCAAATCGACACAAAAGCCGAGGAAGGCGAGGAGGTTGACGCCGACTATATCGTGGACGAGAAAGCCAAAACCGCCGTGCTGACCAAAGAGGGCGTCGCCAAAGCCGAACGGTTTTTCGGCGTGGAGAATATCACCGACGCGGAAAACACCACCCTTTACCACCACATCACCCAAGCCCTGCACGCGCGGGGTATTAAGAAACGCGACATCGACTATGTGGTGCGCGACGGGCAGGTCATCATCGTAGACGAGTTCACCGGGCGGCTGATGCTGGGGCGGCGCTATTCCGACGGCCTGCATCAGGCCATCGAGGCCAAGGAGAAGGTCAAGGTCGAGCGGGAGAGCAAGACGCTGGCCACCATCACCTTCCAAAACTATTTCCGCATGTACGGCAAGCTGTCCGGCATGACCGGCACGGCGCTGACCGAGGCGGAGGAATTCCGCCACATCTATAAGCTCGACATCATCGAGATTCCCACCAACAAGCCGATGATACGGCACGACCACCCGGACGCCGTTTACCGCAGCGAGGCGGGCAAATACCGCGCGGTGATTGCCCAAGTCATGGAGTGCTACGAAAAACAGCAGCCGGTGCTGGTGGGCACCGTTTCGATTGAGAAGAGCGAGCTGCTGAGCGCGCTGCTGAAAAAAGAGCGCATCCCGCATACCGTCCTCAACGCCAAGCACCATGAGAAGGAAGCCGAGATTGTCGCTCAGGCGGGGCATTTGGGCGCTGTGACCATCGCCACGAACATGGCGGGGCGCGGCACCGACATCATGCTGGGCGGCAACGCCGAGTTTTTGGCGCGGAGTGACTTGCGCAGAGCCGGGACGCCGGAGGAAATCATCCTCGAAGCTGTGGGGCACGGCGAAACGGGCGACGAAGAAATCTTAGCCGCCCGGGAGGCTTACCGCGCTTCGCTGGAGCGGCATAGGGCCGAAATCGCGGGCGAATCGGAAAAGGTTTGCGCCGTGGGGGGGCTTTTCATCATCGGCACCGAGCGGCACGAGGCGCGGCGCATCGACAATCAGCTCCGGGGCCGTTCCGGGCGTCAGGGAGACCCCGGCTGCTCCCGCTTTTTCATCTCAATGGAGGACGATTTGCTGCGCCTGTTCGGCACAAGCCGCCTGACCGGCCTGCTGGATACGCTGGGGATGGACGAGGAAACCCCGATTGAGCATAAAATCCTTTCAAACGCTATCGAAAATGCCCAGAAACGGATGGAATCGCGCAACTTCCAGTCCCGTAAGCATGTGCTGGAATACGACGACGTGATGAACGTCCAGCGCAACGTCGTTTACGGGCAGCGGAGGCGGGTGCTGGACGGCGAGGACGTCCATGAGCACGTGACGGGGATGATGGACGGCTTCATCGCCGATATCGTCAGCCGCGCCGCGGGCGAAAATCAGTATATCGACCCGCCCCAGATGGATGAAATCGCGCTCTCGCTGGAAAACATCCTCTTCCCGCCCGGCGGCGGGCGGCTGACCGTCCGTCAGCTTGAGGGCGTGACGGCGGAGAGCCTGACCGAGCGGCTGCAAAACGCCGCCCGCGAGCTGTATGCCGCCAAGGAAAAGCAATACGGCGGGACAGTCATGCGCGAAATCGAACGGGTGGCGCTGCTGCGCATGGTCGATACGCAGTGGATGGATCACATTGACGCGATGACCGAGCTGCGGCAGGGAATCGGCTTGCGCGCTTACGCCCAGAACGACCCGGTGGTGGCGTATAAGCGCGAAGGCTTCGGCATGTTTGAGGACATGATTGCCCGCATCCGCGACAACACCGTCACCTACCTCCTGCGGGTGCAAATCCGGCAGGACGCGCCCAAGCGGGTGCGCGTGGCGGGCGGGAAGCTGGTGGAAACTGCGGGCGGCGAGGAACCGCCGAAAAAACAGCCGGTACGCAAGACCGCCGCGGCCAAGGTTGGAAGAAACGACCCCTGCCCGTGCGGCAGCGGGAAAAAATACAAGAAATGCTGCGGCTTCGGCGGCGAAGGCGGCGGAGAATGAACATCAGCGGCCACGCGGCGTCCATCGTCAGCGCCCTGTTCGGCAGGCAAACGCCGCTTGTCTCCGAGAACGGCGAGCCGATTCAGCTTGCCGAGGGCGACATGGTTGAGGCCGAGGTCACCGAGGCCAAGCCGGACGGCCAACTAACACTGAAGCTCCCGAACGGGCGGCACTTGCTGGCCGACGTCCTCGCGGACAGGGTGTTTGTGCCGGGACAGCGGGTGACGCTGGCGGTTACCGAGGTGCGCGGCGGCGTCCCGATGGTGGAAATCGCCGGGGAGGGCCAGTCGTCCGCCGAAACATACTTAAAAGCGATGGGCGCGCCCCGCAACGAAGGGACGATGGCCCTCGCGCGGGAAGCGCTGATACAGCAGGCGCCGTTTACGCCGAAGCAGTTCGCCGCCCTCGCCAAGACGGTCGCCTCCTTTGAGGGGCTGGAGCCGGAGCAGGCGGTGTTTATGACGCGGCATAACATCCCGATCAACCGGGAGACGGTGGCGCGGTATCAGGCCGTAACACAGCCGCAGGCGCAGTTGGGCGCGCTGCTGCAAAAGCTGTCCGGCCTTCTGCCCCCGAACCCCTCGCCCCGCCCCGCGCTTGCCGGGGAACCCGCCGTTCCGCGCCCCGCGCCGCCCGCGCCGCAGACGGCGCAAACGCAGTTGCCGCAACAGACACAGCAGCCGCAACAGCAACAGCCGCAGCAGATACAACAGCAGCAGACGCAACAGATACAGCAGCCGGCGTCGCCGGTTCAGCATACCGTTCCTGCGGAGCCGGACGCTCCGTCTCTCCGCCCGCCGCCGTCCCAGCCCGCGCCGCCGACGGCGCAAACGCAGTTGCCGCAACAGACACAGCAGCCGCAACAGCCGCAGCAGATACAGCAGCCGGCGGCGCCGGTTCAGCATACCGCTCCCGCAGAGCCGGACGCTCCGACTCTCCGCCCGCCGCCGCCCGTGGGGGACAGCGCCCCGGCCGTCCCGGTACGGGAGAGCGCAGCGCCGCCGCCCACGCCGTCCCAGCCCATGCCGCAAACGGTGCAGACGGCGCAAACGGCGCAAACGCAGCAGCCGCAGCCGACACAGCAGATACAGCAACCGCAGCCTGCGTCGCCGCCCGTGGGGGACAACGCCCCCGCCGCCCCTGTCCGGGAGGGCGCGCCGCCGCCCACGCTATCCCAGCCCGTACCGTCCCAGCCCGCGCCGCAAACGGCGCCGACAGCGCCGACAGTGCCGACAGTGCCGATGGTACAGACAGTGCAAACACCGCAGACACCGCAAGCGCCGCAAACGGTACAGACGCCGCAGACGGCGCAAATGCAGCAGCCGCAAGACGTCCCGCTCCGGCCGGAACAGCCCGCCCCGGCGATACGGGACATTTTGGATACGCTTTTTCTGAAAATATCGCCCGGACGCGGCCGGGAGCTGCCGAGGGAGCTGGATATCCCCAAGCAGACCCGCGAAATCGGGCGGATTCTCACATCCGTTTTGGAGCGGGCGGCCAGTCTGCCCGAGCAGACCCGGACGGAGCTGCTGAACACCGCCCGCGACATTGTGCAGACCCTGCGGTTTACGGAGCAAATCAGCCATTGCGCGTCGTTTGCCCAGATGCCGGTCACCGTCAACGGCGAGAGGACGACGGCGCAGCTCTATGTGTTCAACGACAGCACGGAGAAAAAGAAAATCGACCCCCGCAACGCCACCCTCTTTCTCTCCCTTTCAACGGCGCATCTGGGGACGGTGGAAGGGTTTGTCAAGGTCATCGGGACGGGCGTGGAGGCGGATTTTTCCCTGCAAACGGAGAAGGCGGCCGGTCTTTTCCGCGCCGGTCTGCCGGATTTGAACGAGTTGCTGGAAGCGCGGGGATACCGCTTGGAGCGCGTGAACGCCGCCGTTGCGCGGGAGGGGGCCGTGCCGCCGCCGCCCGCCGCCGTGGAGAAGGGACGCGCCGCCAGAGCGGGGCGGTATAGGTTTAACAGAACGATATGAGCAGGAAAAAAATCGTACGGGAAGCCGTGGTGCTGGAATATGACGCCTCGCGCGGCGTGCCGCAGGTGGTGGCGCAGGGCAGAGGGCATGTCGCCGAGCGCATCATCGCCCTCGCGGAGGAGCATCAGATTCCCGTCCACCAAGACCCGGAGCTGGCGCAAATGCTCAATATGCTGCAAATCGGCGACGAGATACCGCCGGAGCTGTATAACGTGGTGGCGCAGATTTTAATTTATGTGGCGAATATTGATAAAAAAGCTCTTGCCAAATGAAATGGAATCGTGTATAATGGTAAAAAATGAAGCGAGGAGGTATTCCTATGAAATCATGGTTTAAGATCATCTCTTGGCTGTTCGTCTCGCTGCTTGTGGTTGGCGCTGTCACCTTCTTGGCCATCAAGTATTTTGATGTGCTTATGCGCGGCTTTGAGTCCGTGAAGGGTGAGGTCATCCGCCAAAAGAACCGTTTCTTTGGCGGTAGCTGCTGCGACTTTGGCGACGACGACGAGCTTGAGGAAGCGGAAGAACTGTAAACGGCCCGAAACCAAACCCCCCGGCATTTTGCCGGGGGGTTGACATATCCGGGCTGCCGGTTACTTTTTGCAGGAGGGGTTCAGGGGCGTCCTCAGGGAGAGGATTTGCTTCCGCGTGGCCAGCCGGATGGCGTTGGCGATTTCAAAATCCACCATACTGTGGACGACCGTTCCCAAGCCCACCAGCAGGAAAACGGACAGGAAGCCCTGCCGGTAAGCCGCCGGGTCGATGCCGCCGCTGAGGATAAACGCGCCGACCACAATCAGCTCGCCCGCGGCGTGGAGTATGGCGACGGACAGCGAAAAAACCCGAAGCCTCAGGGGGCAGACGAGCGTGTTTTGAGACTTGGCCAAATACAGAGCGCCCGCCGCGGCAAAGACAATATGGCTGGCGGCCCTGAGAACCACCACCAGAGGGAAGCCCCCCAGAAAGAACCCGATTGTGGTGCCGGCGGCCACGGTGACCGCCATAGCCGGGGAGATAAACATGGCGAGAAAAATGACCACATGGCTGGCAAGCGTAAAGGAGGCGGGCGGCAAAATGATTTTCGGCGCGAACATCGGGATAGCGATGCCGGTCGCTATCAACAGTCCCGATATGGTCAAATGCACAAGCGAACGTTTCATCAGGCGTACACTTCCGTCCAGCCCCTTGTGTCGGGAATCCGGCCCCACTGGATGCCGGTGAGGCTGTCATACAGCTTTCCGGCAATGGGGCCGACGCCGCCCCCGGCAATGGTGATGGATTGGCCGGCATAGCAAAGCTGCCCGACGGGGGACACGACGGCGGCGGTGCCGGTGGCAAAGCATTCCTCCAGCTTGCCGTCGGCGTACGCCGAATAGACCTCGTCAATCGACACCGGGCGTTCCTCGGCGGGGACGCCCCATTCCCGCAGCAGGCACAGGCATGAATCCCGCGTGATGCCGGGCAGGACGGAGTCGTTCAGCGCCGGGGTGAGAACCGTTCCGTCAATGACGAAGAAAGCGTTGGAGGTGCCGATTTCCTCCACATAGGTACGCTCCAGCGCGTCCAGCCACATGACCTGCGCAAAGCCGCCGGCGCCCGCGCGGGTTTGGGCGCGGAGGGTGGCGGCGTAGTTGGCGGCGGCCTTGACGCTGCCCAAGCCGCCGCGGACGGCGCGGACGTCTTCCGTCTCCACGTAAATGCTGGTGGGCGTAATCCCGCCCTTGTAGTACGCGCCGACGGGGGAGAGGAGCAGGATAAAGAGATATGATTTGGAGCTGCGCACACCGAGGAACGGGTCTGTGGCAATCAGATAGGGGCGGATGTAGAGGGACGCGTCGGCGGAGCGGGGCGTCCAGTCCGTTTCGGTGCGGAGCAGGGTGAGCAGCGCGTCGCGGAACAGCGCCTCGTCAATGAGGGGAACGTCCAGCCGCGCGCAGGAGCGGTTGAAACGGCGGATGTTGTCTCTGTAGCGAAAGAGGCGCAGCTTGCCGTCAACGCCGCGATAGGCCTTCAGCCCTTCAAACAGCTCCTGCCCGTAGTGCAGGCACATGGCGGCGGGGTCAAGCGGCAGCGGGCCGTGCGGCACGACGCGGGGGTCGTGCCAGCCCTTTTCCGGGTCGTGATTCATCAAAAACATATGGTCGGTGAAGTATTGGCCGAAGCCCAGTATGTCGTCGGCAGGCTTTGGCTTGGGCGCGCCGGTTTTTGTGACGGTGATATTCATAGAATCGCCTCCTTCGTATTCCACGAACTGTAACATAAATAACAGCTTTTGTCAAGCATAAAATTCAATCCACTCCAAATCAATCTGCGTGCCGGGAAGGAAAACCAGCGACACCGTCTGCTTGCCGCAAACGGGCTCCTTGAAACGATAGGACGACTCCGTATAGCTTGGCGCGCCGGGGACTTCGGCCATTTCGCGCCGTTCGCGGCCGTCCTGCCTGAAGAGAAGCTGAACCGAGTTTGCTTTCAGCGGGGAGCGTGTGCGGAGGCGGATGCCGGCCGCGCCCGTCTGGCCGAAGTCCATGTCTTTGTAAACGATAGACACATTGTTGCCGATGCCCTCGACCGCGCCGCCGCTGACGGTAAAGGCGTCGCCGCTGAGTCCATCGTTCTCCGCCGCGCTCAGGCGCGCGAACGCCTTTTCAATCGGGGTAAAGACAAAGCCTTTGAGATGCACCTTCTGGCGGAAGACGAAGCAGAGCGTCGTCACGCCGCGCAGGCGGCGGGGGAGCTTGCAAACGACGTCCTGATAGGTGTTCCAAACCGAGCCTTTGTCGTACAGGGCCGTCGTCAAACGCTCCGCGCCCGCTTCGCCCGGCATCCCCTGCCAAATGTCAAACTCAAACGGCTCGTGGCCCAGCGGGAAGAGGGGAACGGTCAGTTCGTCCGAGCCGTAGCCGCCGAAATCGAGGTTTTCATAGCCGATATGGCTCTCGCCGTCCCGCGCCGACACGGCGCCGCGCTCGTTTCCGTTGCCGAGCTTGACATTGCTGCGGTTTGCCAGCCCGCCGGTGACGAAGGTATACGGATCCATGAAAGGCTTGCCGAAGCCGGCAAGTTCGATAGACATTTGGGCAATGAGGGCCAAATGCTCCTTGCCGTTTTTGGCGGCGCAGCGCACCCAAAGCTCGCCGTCGCCCTTTGGGACGACGACGGCGCTCCGCCCGTCGCCGGAGACGGTCAGGCTGCCCAGCGGGCTGTCTATCCCGGCGGCGTCGGTGAGACGCCAGTGCAGGTCAGCGTATGTGGCGTTTTCGGGATAGGTTCTGGCCGTAACCGTGTATCCGTCCACGGACAGCTCGATTTTACGGATGGGTACGTCGGTTTTGTCAAGAGCGGCGGTCACGCGCGGCGGCTCCGCCCCGTCGCGGCGGACGATGGCCATGAGCTTGCCGCCGAACAGACGCCGGCTGTCGGTTTTATACGGGTCAAAATCGGTGGAATCGCCGTTGTCCAAGCCCAAAAGCGTCCCGCCCTCGACGGAGACGCGGACGCGGTCGCCGGCGTTTTCCACAGGGCTGCCCTCGGCGTCCAAGGCGGCGATGGTCACAAAGATTAATTCTCCGTACACGTCGGCGTCCAGCGCCAGCGAAGCGGTGTCCCCGAACGAACGCCGCGCCGCTTCGGCGACGACCGCGCCGTCCGCGTCATAGGCTTTGACGCTCAAGACCCCCGGCGCATACGGGACGCGCCAGTCGGCGACAAGACGCCCGTTTAAGGTGACGGCGCCCAAGCTGTTTCCGTTGAGGAACAATTCCGCGCTGTGGGCGTTGGTCGCCGCGCGGACGTCAATCATCTGCCCCGGGGAGAAATCCCAGTAGGGGAAAAGGTGAATGGCGGGCGCGTCCGTCCATGCCGCCTTGAAGACATGATAGGAGTCTTTGGGAAAGCCCGCCGTGTCGATATGCCCGAAGTAAGAATTTTTGGTGTGATACGGCGTCGGTTCGCCGATGTAGTCCTGCCCCGTCCATAAAAACTGTCCCAAGGAGAACGGGGTGTTGAGGTCGGTCAGGGCGCACCATTCGGGGTTTTCGCCGCCCCAGCTCACGGTGCTGTTGCCCAAAACCGAGCATTGTAAATCGTCGTCGGCTAAGATAGACTGCCGCAGCGGGAAACGGTAAACATTCCGGCTTTGGACGGTGGAAGCGGTTTCGCCGCCGTAGATAATCCAGTCGGGGTATTCGGCGTGATGCTTTTGATATAAGTCCTCGGCGTAATTGTAACCGATGAGCTTGATGACGTCGGCGCAGCGCTGTGTGTTTTCCCACGGCATATAGTTTGAGCTGAGGGTGACGCGCGCGTGGCCGTCCGGGTCGTGCTGTTTGACCAAATCCATCAGGCGCAGCATCAGCTCCATGCCGCGCTCCGCGTCGGCGTGGGTATCGTAAATCTCGTTGCCGACGCTCCACATGACGACGGACGGGCAGTTGCGGTCGCGCCGGATCCACGACGCGGCGTCGCGCTCCACCCACTCGTTGAAAAACCGCGCGTAGTCGTACTCCGTCTTGGGCCTCTCCCAGATATCCAGCAGCTCGCTCATCACCAAAAAGCCCATTTCGTCCGCCAAGGCCATAAATTCCAAGGAAGGCGGGTTGTGCGCGGTGCGCAGGGCGTTGACGCCCATACCGCGCAGCAGTGTGAACTGGCGGCGGATGGCGTCCTTGTGCGTCGCCGCGCCCAGCGCGCCCAAGTCGTGGTGGAGACAGACGCCGTTGAGCTTGAGACGCCGCCCGTTGAGGGAAAAGCCGTCGTCGGGATGGAAAGCGATTTCACGGAACCCGAAGCGCGTCTCAACGGTATCGGCGACCTCGCCGTCCACAATCAGCTCGGAGCGCAGGGTATACAGATGCGGATGTTCAATGTCCCATGTCTTGATCTCCCCGTCCTCCAAAAGGGTGTGGCGCGCTTCATAGGGCCTGCCGCCCGTTTCAGCCTCGGCGGAGACGGTGTAGTCCCAGCGCCCGTCTTTTTTGAAGGTGGTGATATAAATGCCGTCCGAGACAAACCGGCAGGGGTTTTTGACGGTGAGGAAGACGCTGCGGTATATGCCCGCGCCGCTGTACCAGCGGGAGTTGGGCGCCATATGGCGCACCTCGAGCAGGAGGGTGTTGTCCGCGTTTCGGGTTATGGAATCCGTGATGTCAAACTCAAAGGCGGTGTAGCCGTATTTCCAGTCGCCGACGGCTTGGTCGTTGACATAGAGGGTGCTGTCCATATACACGCCGTCGAAGCGCAGAAAGAGCCGCTGGCCCTCTTGAAGAAAGCCCGCGTCCAAGCGGCGGCGGTAACGGCCGACGCCGTCCTTGTAGAGGTTGTTTGTATCATAAATCAGCCAGTCGTGGGGCAGCTCGACCGGACGGGTTTCACCGCCGTCAAGCGAAAACTCCCAGCCGTCGTTAAATCGCCTTGTGAATCCCATATTCATAAGCCCCCTGTTTTTTATTGCTTGCCGAAGGATTTCCCGATGACATACACTTGAATAGAGTTGATTTCGCCCGCGGAGTAGCGTGAGCTTCCGGTGATGACGACAAGGTCGTTCTGTTTGACGCAGCCGTTTTTGATGACATGGTCGACGGCGTCCTCAATCAGCTCGTCGGGGTCTTCGATATAGGTGTTCATCATAGGGGTTACGCCCCATGACATGGCAAGCTGGAAATAAGCCTTGCGGATGGGCGTGACGGCGATAATCTCCGTTTGCGGGCGGAAGCGGGAAATCATCCGCGCCGTGGTTCCGCTCAGCGTGACCGCGATGATGGCTTTGGCGTCGAGGCTGTGCGCGGTCGCGCAGGTGGCGTGGCTGATGGCGTTGGTCATACTGGCGTCTAAGTCGGCGAAATGGAAGGTCTTGTCCATCTGGTTTTTGTAGTCGATGTTGGCTTCCGTCCGTTCGGCGATTTTGACCATCGTTTCCAACGCCAGCACCGGGTACCGGCCCACCGCCGTCTCGCCGGACAGCATGACCGCGCTCGTCCCGTCGTACACGGCGTTGGCCACGTCGGTAATCTCGGCGCGGGTGGGGCGGGGATGGGTTATCATGGATTCGAGCATCTGGGTGGCGGTGATGACCACCTTGCCCGCCCTGTAACAGGCGGAGATGATTTTTTTCTGGATATAGGGAAGCTCCTCGAAGGGAATCTCCACGCCCATATCGCCGCGGGCGACCATCACGCCGTCGGCGGCTTCGATAATCTCGTCGATGTTGTCCACGCCCTCGGCGTTTTCGATTTTGGCAATCAGCCGGATGTCGCCGCGGTTGACCCGCTGCATGAACTTCCGCACATCCTCGACGTCCCTCGCGCTGCGGATGAAGGAGAGCGCGAAAAAATCGACGTCATGCTCGATGCCGAAGGCGATGTCGGTCTTGTCGGCCTCGGAGAGGTAGGGGATATCCAGCACGGCGCCCGGGAGGTTAACGCTTTTGCGGTTTTTGAGCGTACCGCCGTTGACGACCTCACATTCCACATCCGTCTCGGTGACGCTGAGGATGAGAAATTCGCACAGCCCGTCGTCCACAAGGATGCGCCCGCCCGGCCGGACGGACTTACACAGGCCGGGATAGTTGACCGAGACGATGGACTCGCTGCCCGGCACCTCCCGTGTGGTGAAGGTGAACTTGGCGCCGGCCGTCAGCGCCGCGCTGCCGCTTTCAAAGGTGCGGATGCGGATTTCGACGCCCTTGGTGTCGGCCATGATGGCCACGGGCAGACCCAACTCGCCCCGCAGCTTTTTGAGGGTCTGGATTTTCTGGGCGTGCTCGTCGTGCGTCCCGTGGGAAAAATTCAGCCGCGCGACATTCATCCCGGACAGAATCAACTGCCGGAGGGTCTCCTCGTTTTCACTCGCGGGCCCGATGGTACAGACGATTTTTGTTTTTCGCATCCCCACACCGCTTTCATGTTCATTTCGGCATATACGCCCAATTTAATATAACATACAGGCAGAGGAAAATCAAGGCAATTTATTTTCGTGAAAAGTTTTTTCAAATTTCCTGTTGACAATGACGCGTATAGTGATTATACTGTATATAGTGTTATTGTTGAAGGGAGGCGCAGAATGAAAATCATCGTGTCAAACCGCTCCGGCGACCCGATTTACGAGCAGATTAAGGAGCAAGTCAAGGCGGCGATTTTTGCCGACGAGTTGCGGGAGGACGACATGCTCCCGTCCATCCGTCAGCTTGCGCGGGATTTGAAAATCAGCGTTATCACAACGACCCGCGCTTACGGCGACTTGGAGCGGGAGGGGTTCATCGCGAGCGTGCAGGGCAAGGGCTGCTTCGTCCTGCCGCGCAACACGGAGCTGGCAAGGGAGAACGCCCTGCACAAAATGGAGAACGGGCTGAGCGCCGCGATTGCCGCCGCGAAAGCGGAGAGCATACCCAAAGCGGACGTTATTGAACGGCTGAATTTATTATGGGAGGCAGAGTATGAATAACATTTTAGAAGTGCGCGGTCTTTGTAAAAATTATTCTTCGTTCGCGTTAAAGGACGTGGCGTTTGATGTGCCGTATGGCTACATCATGGGCTTTATCGGGCCGAACGGCGCGGGGAAAACGACCACCCTCAAGCTGATTCTGAACATCATAAAGCCGGATTCCGGCGGCGTCAGCGTATTCGGGCGTGAAAGCAGCCTCGCCCAAAACGAGGATATCGGTGTTGTGATGGACTCCCCGATGTATGTGGACGATTGGACGGTGGCTGACGTTGAAAAAGCCATCTCGCCGTTTTACAGGCAATGGGACAAAAGCCTATACGCGGGCTATATCAAGCGTTTCGGGCTAGACCCGAAAAAGAAAGTCAAGGAGCTGTCGCGCGGGATGAAAGTGAAGCTGCAAATCGCCGCCGCGCTCTCCCACAACGCGAGGCTGTTGATTCTCGACGAGCCGACCAGCGGGCTGGATCCGGTGGCGCGCGACGAAATCTGCGATTTGCTCCGTGAGTTTGTGACCGACGAGGACAAAAGCGTCCTGTTTTCAACCCACATCACCTCCGACCTTGAAAAGACCGCCGACTACATCACCCTCATTATGGACGGCGGCATTATGTTTACCGGCGCGAAGGATGATTTGCTGGAAACATACGCCCGCGTGACCGGCGGCCCGGACGACCTGAACGCGGAGCAGAAAAAACTCGTCATCGGCCGCCGCGAACACGGCACAGGCTTCGAGGGCATGGTCGAAACCGCGAACATCAACAAACTGCCGAAAGACGTGCTGACCGAAGACATCAGCTTGGAGGAAATCATTATCTTTATGAACAAGGGGGTTCAAATCCATGAGTAAATTAAGAGAGTTTGTGCGCTTGGATTTTCTTACGGTCAAGCCGTATATGACATTGAAAAATCTCATCATCTGTACTGCCGTTGCCATTTTTATGGCGTTCACTTCCGCCTCACCCTCCGCCGCAGTCAGTCTGCTGATGGTTTTCGGCACGATTTATGCCACTTATCCCTTCGCGGCAGGCGAAAAAAGCGGTCTTGACGCTTTATACGCAACCCTGTCCGTCAAACGTGGCACAGTGGTTTTGGGGCGGTATTTGTTCGCGCAGATTTTTCTTGCTCTCGCGGGCTTTTTCGCTTTGTTCCTGTCGGTCGCGGTGTTGCAATTCAAAGGCGGTGTGTACGGCAGCGCAATGAATGAGGCGTTTATCACGGCAATCGCCATGTTCCTGTTGTGCGGAATCTTGCAGGCTGTTCAGCTTCCCATGATTTTCAAGATGGGATATATAAAATCAAGACTCTTCGCGAACTTGCCTCTGATTGCTTTAGGGCTGATGGGTATGCTTGTGCTGCTTATGTTCAATGACGATGACGTAAATCTCTCGAACATCTTCGGTCGGATTGAGGCATACCCGTTAGCCGTTGTCGGAATAGCAGTCGCGGCATGGCTGGTGTGTATGTTTGTGTCGTACAAGCTCTCGCTTGCGTTTTACAAAAAGCGGGAGTTCTAGCCGCCGGTATGTAGGGGCGCACAGCGTGCGCCCGCGGGACGGGTTGTCATCGCCCCCGCGGAACCGTCCCTACGGGACATTCCCCGCGAACAGCTCGTCCAGCGTCCCGAAGCCATAGCCCATCTCCCGGTATTGGTCAATCAGCCCGCCCAAAATGGCGGCGTTGGTGGAGGAATTGGTGTGCAGCAGGACGACCGCGCCGGGGTGGACGCGGCGGGTCAGCTTGTCCATCGCGGCGCCGTGCGGCGGCTGGCTGTTTTCCTTCCAGTCAACATAGGCGAGGCTCCAGAAAACCGTTTTATACCCCAGCTTTTGCGCCATTTTGAGGTTTTTTTCGGAGTACACCCCGGCGGGCGGGCGGTAATACTTGGCGGCGCCGCTGCCGGTGGCCTTCCTCACCGCTTCGTCCAGACCGTCCAGCTCGCGCCGGAACGCGTCCGGGTCGGTGATTTTGGACATATCGGGGTGATTTTTGGTGTGATTGCCGATGATGTGGTTTTCGTCCGCCATGCGGCGCACCAAAGCCGGCTCGGCTTCCGCGAAATGCCCCACGATGAAAAACGCGGCCCTGACGCCTTTTTCCTTCAGCGTGTCGAGGATTTTGCCGGTATTGCCGTTCTCGTACCCCGCGTCAAAGGTGAGATAGACGGTCTTTTCCTCACCGCTTCCGATGTGGACGGCGTCAAACTGCCGCAGATGCTCCGCCGTGGTGTCGATGACCGGCGGCTTGCCTTCCTCGGGGAAGCCCATGCCCCAGTGCGCCGAGAGTAAAAGCGCCGTAAACAGCGCCAACGCGTGTGTCATAATACCACCTCCGAGGGTAGTATGCGCGCAAAAGCCCGCTTATATCAAGCGGGCTTTTGGGAGAGACGGTTGTTTAGGGGTTGAGCGCGGGTTGCGCCGGGGCCGGTTAGTAGCGGTGCGAGAAGCAGGAAACGAGCCATTGAGCGGCCCACCAGATGAACATGAACACCAGCAGGTTGGCGGGGGAGATGGACGCGGCGGTCACGGGCTCCGTCTGGCCGGTGAAGTAGAAAACGACGAACAGGCCGACGAGCAGGGAAATCAGATGAACGCACAGGTTGATGATGGTGAACCGATGCAGGCGCTGGCCCCCGATAATCGCCTCGGCGTAGGGACACAGCCCGTCGCGGGCCAAAACGGCGGTTACCTTGCCGTGGTAGGGGCGTTTGGGGTCGGATAGCTGCACGCGCTCCTCCACGACGGGGTATTCCAACAGGTCGGGGTCGACGCCGAATTTGTCGCGCAGCAGATTGAGGGAGATGTTGACGTCGCGCACGGCGAGGATGTTGGTCATTTTCCGGTCTTCCAGCAGCAGAAGCGCGCCCTTTACGTGGGTCGAGGGCGCGTAGGATATGGCCAAGACCCCTGCTAAATCGTGGTTGACGGAAGTGAAGACCGCCGATTTGGAGCTGAGCTCCGGCGGGACTTGGATGCCCATGCTGTGCATGAAGTTCAGCGTCCCCATCATCACGCGGTCGCTCCCGATGCTGCCGGACATTCCGCCTTCAAACAGCTCTAAGCCGGAAACGGGCCGCAGGGCGCCCCCGTGGTCGCGCACGACCGATTCCAGCGCCTTGAACAGACCGCTGCCCGACGCGTGGAGCAGGGAGCCGGAGAAGGAGATGATTTCGCCAAACGAATGGTCTCCTAGGATTTTCAGGCCGTTGAGGGTCAGCGTGCCGGCCGGGAAGAGGTCGTCGTCCTCGATGACGATGACGTCGGCGCGCGCCGCGTCGACCGCGCCGCTCCAGCCGTTGATGGCGGCGCCCATATGCGCCAGACGCGCCGATATACGGGTGAAGACCAGCGGATAGGAGCAGAAGGTGGTGATTGGGACGCAGGCGGCGGTGAACGCCGAAAGCGCCCAGAAGAAGTACTGCCCCTCCGAATGATAGGACGCGCTCAAGACCGCCAGAACGATGGACGCGACAATCAGGAGCGGCGAGAAAAAGCGCATGACCCGGCTGACGATGTCGGGCGCTTCCGTGCGCGGGATAAAGTCCTCCGGCAGGGCGGTGTGACGGGAAAAGCCGGACATTCCGCCCCATAGGCTCTCCTCGCTCACGACGCAGTCGCATTTGTCCTCCACCGCCGCCAGAATCTTGTATGTACGGGCATAGCTGCCGTATCGGTGGGCATATCCCCACAGCGCGAACGCGACCGAGACGGCGACGATGGCGCTATAGGGCAAAAACCCGACCGCTTCGTAGAGCATCGCGCCCTCCGTGGCGCTGCGCAGGACGATCGAGCCGACATACAGGAAAGACGAAAAGCACGCGAAGACAAGCAGCGTTTCCGCGCCGGGCTTGAGCCGGACCAAATCGTTCAGCCCGCGCCCCAACACGTCGATGCCGCACAGCATGACCAGAAGCTGGAGCAGCACCATGAAAAAGAGCGCGAGGTAGGGCTTCCCGTCGCCGGTATAGGATAAGAACCCCGGCAATATGCCCCATGTCTGCGCGACGGAGATGAGGATGAGCGGGAGGGTCAGCGCGAAAGCCAAAAGGGCCCGCAGACGGAGATTGACGGCGTAGGCGCGCACGCGTTCCTGCGCTTTGGCGGGGGGCAGCGCGGGCGCCGCCTCCTGCTGTTTGCGGAGTTGGAGGAAGACCTCCTTGAGGAGGTTCCTCCGTTCCCTTGGCTCGGGGAAGTGGTATTCCTCCCCGCCGCTGTCCTCGCCGGACAGCAGATAGTCCTCCGACGGGGCGAAATGCTCTTGAAAATCCGCGCCGAAGGTAAACTCAAACGTCTCCGGCGGCTCAGGCGTCTCCGAAGTTTTCGGCGTTTTCGGAGTCTTCGGCTTCTCCGGCGCGGCCTCGGCGGCCGCATCCGCTTCCGGCGTCCCGGATTCAGCCGCGGGTGCTTCCGCAGGCTCGTCAAAAAGCCCGCCCGGCTCGGCGAGCAGCTTCATGATTTCTTCCATTTCGTCGTCCGGCAGACGCTCAGGTAAAGGATCCCGCAATCATCATCACCGCCCATATTTCATTCTGTACATCAGCACCGCCGCCGCGCAGGAGACGTTCAGGGAGCCGGTTTTCCCGCTCATCGGCAGCGCCGTCAGTTTGTCGCACAATTCCCGCGTCAGGCGGTGCAGCCCGGTTTCCTCACTGCCCAGCACCAGCGCGGCGGGGAAGGTGAACTCGGCGTCAAAAGCGTTTTCCGCGGCGTCGCCCGCCGCTCCGTATATCCACACGCCTGAGGCTTTGAGTTCGCGCAGGAAGGAGGGGACGCCGGGGACGCGCACGATGGGGATATGCTCCGCCGCTCCGGCCGCCGCGCGCGCTGTGACCGCCGATAAGCCCGCGCTCCGGCGCTTGGGAATGACGACCCCATGCGCCCCGACCACTTCGGCCGTGCGGATGACGGCGCCGAGATTGCGCTCGTCCTGCACGCCGTCGCAGACGATGAGGAATAAATCCCCGCCCGCCGCGCGCGCAAGCACGTCTTCCATTTCGCTGTAAGCGAACGCCGCCATAGTGGCGATTACGCCCTGATGTGTTCCGGTTTGGCTGAGACGGTCGAGAAAATGCCTGTCCCGCTCAACGACGACCGCGCCGTTTTCTTTCGCCGCGCGTATCAGCTCGCCCAAGCCTTTCGCGCCGCTCTGCACATACAGCCTGTCTGTCGGACGCCCGGAGCGGAGCGCTTCGGCAACGGCCCTGCGCCCCTCGACGTGGTTATTTTCCACCGGAGGGAGGGCGCGGCGGCGTGCTGGGCGCGTTTCTGGTGGGGTTTACGATGTTCCGCCAGTCCAAGTCGCCGCGCAGCAGGCCTTGAATCAAGACCTCCGCCGTGGCGACGTTGGTGGCGATGGGGATGTTGTGCAGATCGCACAGCCGCAGGAGCGCTAAGTCCTGTTCGTGCGGAACCGACGCCAGCGGGTCGCGGAAAAACAGCACCAAGTCGATTTCGTTGTAGGCGACGCGGGCGCCGATTTGCTGGTCGCCGCCGTGCGCGCCGGAAAAGAAACGCCGTATGCTGAGCCCGGTGGCCTCGCTGACCAGCTTTCCGGTGGTGGCGGTGGCGCACAGGGTATGCCGCGCGAAAATACCGCAGTAGGCAATGCAGAACTGAACCATCAGCTCTTTTTTCATATCGTGCGCGATTAAAGCTATGTTCATATCGTCACCTCTTATGCCGTTTTAGCCTTCGACCTTCCACTCGCGCAGCCGTTTCGGCAGCGGGCGGGGAGTGCCGGACAGCCGGTCGGCCACGTCGCAGAACGCGACGCTCGCGCCGTTGCCGGAGACCAAAACGATGGGGATATTGTGGTTTTGCGCCGCGAGAACCATCTCGTCCTCCGGGATGACGCCCAGCAGGGGCAGACCTACGGTGTCCATGATTTCGTCGACGGTGAAGGCGTGGCCGAGCTTAATCATCCGCGGCTGCACGCGATTGACAATCAGCTTGGCGCCGGCGTAGTTGTTGAGCGCTTCGGCGCAGCGGGCCGCGCCGCGCATGGCCGCTTGGGTGGGTGTGGTTACGACGATGGCGGCGCCGCAGGCTTCCGCCGTCATGGTAAAGCCTTGCCCCAGCCCGGCGGGGCTGTCTACGAAAACGAAGTCCGCCCGCTCCTCCAGCGTTTTGATGAGGGCGCGGAACGCCTCGGCGCTGACCGGCGCGGCGGCGTTGATGAGCGGGGCGGCCAGCAGGGAAAGTCCCGGGATATCGGGATGGGACGCCAGCGCGTCGTTCAGCGCGACCCGCCCGTTCAGCACGTCGGTATAGTCAAAGACGGCCTGCTCCTGCAATCCGAGCGCCAAATCGAGATTGCGCAGTCCCGCGTCGCCGTCTACACAGACAACCGTCCGCCCGAGCTTCGCGAGACAGGCGGAAACGCCCGCGACGATGCTTGTCTTGCCGACGCCGCCCTTCCCGGACGCCACGACGATTGATTGTCCCAAACGCTTCACCCCGCTCCGATTGTTCGGCATAGGTACAGTTTACTAAAAACGCGCCCGCTTGTCAAGCGTGAGAGTTTTTGGGGGTGTGGGGGTCGTGGGGATGTGGCGGTCGCCCCTACGGGAAGAACCACCCCGCCGCCGTTGGCGGCACCCCTCCAAGGAGGGGAATTCGGGGGGATGTTGGGGATGCG
>Ga0099364_10000195_pt1 | contig 102526 bp, 89 predicted proteins | sample TergutTh196P3_FD_73070 | JGI IMG/M metagenome (GOLD analysis project Ga0099364, IMG submission 73070) | Microcerotermes parvus P3 segment gut microbial communities from Pointe-Noire, Republic of the Congo - Th196 P3 | ecosystem: Host-associated > Arthropoda: Insects > Digestive system > Gut ...
AAAAAAAGGATTTAAACCTCCCTCCCCCCCCCTCTTCCTCCCCCCCCGCCCCCCTCCTAGTTAAAAATCTACGCGACCCCCCCCCCCCCCCCCCCCCGATTTTTTGATAAATATCAAAAAATCAAAATATGCATTATTTTTAACATTCGGCAAGGTCGTATTCAGAAAATAACAGAATTTCAACCCATGAAATGGTATTTTTTATTTAACGACACTTTGAATATGACAAAATTATATAATTGTCATTATCGCTACATTTTAAAAGAGGTTATATAGATGAAAACTATATTTATCGTTGATGACCAAGAAACGAGCTTATTGAGTGCGAAAATAGCCCTTGATGGCATTTTCAAGACTTATACTTTTACATCTGCTGAACAAATGTTTAAATTTGCTGAAAAGATTATTCCTGACATGATATTACTTGATGTAAAAATGCCTAATATGAACGGTTACGAAGCGATGCAAATCATTATTTCAAATGAAAAACTAAAATCAGTTCCCGTAATATTTCTAACAGCAAAAAATGATGCTGAATCTGAAATCCAAGGATTTGAACTAAAAGCTGTTGATTTTATAACCAAACCCTTCTCACCACCTGTACTTTTAAAAAGAATTGAAACTCATATTGGGCTGAATAATTTATTCAAAGAAATCCAACATAAAAATGAGGAACTTATAAAAATTCATGCACTCAAAAACAATATTTTAGCAATGATAGCCCATGATATGAAAAATTACATAAAAAATATTCAGAAATCTCTCGAAATTATCAACACGGAACATAATGGCTTTGATAACAATAAATGCATCAAAATGATGACAGATTCATCAATAAAAGCACTAGCTTTGGTAAAAGACATTCTAAACCTAAATAGCCTCGAAATTTGGTCAGATACAGAATGTATGGTCATTTGTGACATTCGAAAATTTGTTGCCGATAGTCATGAAACATTTAGCACGCTCGCAAGCCAAAAAAACATTGATATGACATTTGACCTAGAAAATGAACCATTATTTTGTACGATTGACAGCGTAAAACTGCAAAGAGTTTTTGATAATTTGTGTATAAATGCCATAAAATTTACTCAGCCAAACGGCACAATAAATATATCAGCGACAAAAACAAATAATATGGCTCAAATAAGTGTAACCGATACAGGACTTGGAATCGAGAAAGAAATGATAGATAAGCTCTTTGATGAATATACAATTGCAGGCAGAACTGGTACTACTGGAGAAGATTTCATAGGGCTTGGGCTATACCTCGTAAAACAGATAATTATCCAGCATAATGGAACAATTGAGGTTCAATCAGAGGTGGGAAAAGGATCAAGTTTCATCCTAAAACTACCTATCGCAAAAAATATGTAACGATATTAAATAAAAAGGAGTCAATATGAAAAGTATCCCTATTTTGAAAAAAGGTTTGATATTGGCATGGATAGTCCCTTTGCTCTTGGTTTTGTGGGCGTTCACATTGCTCAGGTGTAAAAATAGTTCAATGGACGATACGAATTTGTCAGCACAGTGGCAGCTTCTCGATATTCCAAACATTACAAAAGATGAGATAAAAGCAATAGAATATCTTCAAGCAAAATATGAATACTTTACATTTGGTACCCTAAACAGTACGGAAGCATTTTTTACAAATAATGGAGAAATAAGTGGCTATGTAGCACTTCTTTGCGAGTGGCTTGGTCAGCTGTTTGGCATAGAGTTCATTCCTGAGTTTCTGGATTGGGATGATTTCTACCCAACACTTAAAACTGATTTTACGAGTGAATTAACCCGTACAGAACAACGCCGATCGGAGCTGGGGTATATATTCTCTCTTCCCGTTGCTGAACGTTCGGCAAAATATTACCGTATGGCAGGCACTCAAGACCGTCCGGACATCATCAGGACCCGCCCCCTACGACTGGCTTTCTTTGAAGGAAGCACCACGGCAGATGCAACAGCTTTGAGGCTTGAAAGTATGAACATTCCATTTGAGGTATTCTATGTACACAATCATGAAATGGCATATGACATGTTGGTCAGTGAAACGGTGGATGCTTTTATCACAGAAATGACTTCGGAGGAAACTTTTAGCACGTTTGAAAACATAGTTAGTGAAGACTTTTTGACCTTTGCCGCCCCTGTTTCACTAACTACCCAAAATAATGAGCTAGAACCTATCATCAAGATATTAAATAAAGCACTTGAAAACAGTGCAACTGGCTATTTACGTAAACTCTACGAGCGAGGCATGGATGAACATGCAAGGCACAAATTTTCCCTGCTTTTGAGCGAAGAAGAGCAAAGATATTTGCGAGAAAATACAGCCATAGCTTATTTGGCAGAATTTGACTATTATCCTGTCAGTTTTTTCAACAAAAATGATAAACAATGGCAAGGTATTGCTTTTGACATATTAAAGGAAATTACCGTTTTAACTGGCTTAACATTTGAGCCCATAAACAAGCCGAATACTGATTTTTCTGAATTGTTACAAATGCTGGAAAGTGGTAAAGGGGCAATGATTTCGGAGCTTGTATGGAACGAAAATCGAGAAGGAAGGTTTTTATGGCCAAGCCATTATGCTATAAAGGACAACTATATTGCAATCTCACACAATTCGCTACCCAACACCAATTATGATAGAGTTATGTTGAAAAAAGTAGGGGTAAAAAAGGGTACTGTATACGAGGATTTCTTCAACGAATGGTTTCCCAATCATCCAAACGTGATCACATATTTAACTGCAGACGAGGCTCTGAAAGCATTAGAAAAGGGAGCACTTGACATTTATATCGCCAATCAACACTATCTTTTGACCATTACAAACTATTTTGAGCGACCAGACTTCAAAGCAAACATGATATTCCAGCATACTTTGAACTCCACATTCGGCTTTAATATACATGAGGAAATCTTGTGCTCTATCGTTGATAAAGCAATGGCACTCATTGATATCAATGCTATTTCTACACGCTGGATAGAACAAAAGTTTGATTATCGGCTAAAAATGATAGAATATCAAAGATCTTGGCTAATTGGAATTATAGTGATGTTTTCTATGTTGATATTGCTACTCGTTTTCGTGTATATCAGAGAACGAAACATAGGCAAAAGGCTCGACAGGTTGGTACATGAACAAACAATGGAGCTGAGAACCTCTCACGAACTCGTTCTTCAGCGGACAATCGAACTGGAGACATCTCAAAACAAACTGAGTGCCTCACTACTCGATGCTGAAGCAGCAAACAAGGCAAAATCAGTGTTTTTGGCAACTATGTCCCATGAAATACGAACCCCAATGAACGCAATCACGGGAATGTCTGAAATCATTTTAAGGCGGGATCTCCCTGAAGATATAAGGTATGAAGTACAAGATATTAAAAGAGCTGCTTCAAACCTTCTCGCCATTATAAATGATATTCTTGACTTTTCCAAAATTGAAGCTGGCAGACTGGAAATCGTCCCAATCGCATATAAACTCTCTTCTTTGGTAAACGATGCCATAAATATCATTCGGGTCAAACTCATTGAAAAACCTGTCCAATTCTATACAAAAATTGACGGAAATATACCAAACAACCTTATCGGAGATGAAGCTCGGATAAGGCAAATGATCATCAATATACTGTCCAACGCTGTTAAATTCACAGAAAAAGGGCATATCATCATGTCCATCACCAGCGATAAAAGAGAAGATGACAAAATATGGATAAAGATAGCAATCGAAGACACAGGAATAGGAATTGACCCAAATGATAAAGCGAACCTATTCTCTAACTTCATGCAAACAAATAGTAAGAAAAATCGTGACATCGAAAGCACGGGACTCGGTTTGGCAATCACAAAACAGCTGTGTGATGCAATGGAAGGAAACATTTTCGTGATAAGTGAAGTTGGTAAAGGGAGTACTTTCACGATCGATATCGCACAAACCATTGACTCAGACACCCCTTTTGCATCTGTTACAGCCCCAACCCAAAAAAGAGTATTAATCTATGAGAAAAAAGAAAAAAATGTAGAATCATTATTTTGGACATTAGATAATCTTGGAATTTCATACACGTATACCACTACCATCGATAGTTTTACAAAAACACTAGTCCAGAGCGAATGGTTCCTTGTTCTCACAAACTATAATTTGTATAATGAAATATGGAAAGTTATGGAAAATACAGTGTTTCCGCAGGGAAAAAAACCGCTCATTGCTCTGCTGGTTCAATGGGGTACTGAGAAGTTTATACCGAATGTTCATTTTGTGTCTTTCCCAATGCTATCGCTGTCTATTGCCAATATTTTGAACGAAACGGATGATATTCACGGATTCTTCAACAATCAGCATGAAATAAATAGAGTCAGATTTACGATTCCACATGCTTACCTTCTCATCGTTGATGATCTATTGGTTAATTTGAAAGTAACCGAAGGGCTTCTTATACCTTACCAAGCCAAAGTGGATACTTGTATGTCAGGAAATCAGGCAATTGAGCTTGTAAAAAAGAACGATTATGACCTCATATTTATGGATCACATGATGCCTGAAATGGACGGCATTGAAACGACTGAAATCATTAGAAACCTAAAAGATGAAAGATTTAAAAACATCCCCATTGTAATGCTAACAGCAAATGCAATGTTTGGAATGAGAGAAATGTTTATGGATAAGGGTTTTAATGACTTTTTGGCAAAACCAATTGATATTATAAAACTCGATGAAATACTTGGCAGATGGATACAAAAAGAAAAAAGAGAAAAGAGGATAGAAGCTGTGCTAGATATGCCAAAAGTTCAGGCGGGAAGCATAAATCACAAACTTCGAGATGCTTTTTGTCGAGATGCTCAAAAAGCAATCATTACTCTAAAAGATACTACTTCATATAGCGACTTGAAACTTTTTGTTACCCTCGTTCACGCCATGAAATCAGGCTTGGCCATAATTGGAGAAACAAAAGCATCAGAAAAAGCATTCGAACTCGAAAACGCTGGAAACAAGGGTGACCGGGTCTTTATTGATGCAAATATTGGTGCTTTTATTGAACTCCTTGAGAAACTGATAAATGGCATAATTTTACTAGGAAATAAGAACGACGATGATTCAAGCATTCCAGAAGACACAATTTATTTAAAAGAAAAACTCCTAAAAATAGAAGCCGCCTGCAAAGAATATGATGGTAATGTTTCATTAACAAATCTTGATTTGCTCCATGAAAAGAAATGGAAAAAAGAAACCTCTGATGCCATCGAAACAATTCAAAAAATGATATTATTAAGCAGCGATTTTGATGGTGCCGCAAAACAATCAAGAGCTCTCATCAACAAAATTATTCATAATGATACAATTCCTGAGTAATGCTTTCATAAATTAAATCGCTTAATATTTCTTTTAATAAATCAACTTTTTTGTTAAAAAGAAGACAAAGCTCTTGACGCAAAAGCTTCGTTTTATACTATTGTCTTGTTGTTGGATTTTAGCATTTGATTGGCAGTTAGCTTTTTTAAAAAGCTTGATGTTTAAGGCTTTTATGAAATAAAGTTATTGAGGGATTAATGTTTATGATTATTTTTAACATTGCAAACAAATAAAGAGTAGTGGTATAATTAAAATGGACAAAGAAAAAGCGGATAAGATAATAACAGATTTTATGAATAAAATCTACGGATTTGCTCTTTCAAAAACGCTTGATATAAATCAGGCTGAGGATCTTGCATCGAGAATTAGTTTTGAAGTTTATAAATCTCTCTTGCGTGTTGAGAGTATCCATAATATCGACAGATATGTATATAGAATATCAAGTAATATTTATGCACAATTTATCATAGAAGAAAAAAACAAGAGAACCTCGTTATCTGAAATCACAGAAAATCATAGAACAATATCAATAAGCCAGCAAAGCAGCTTTGTCGATGATACTTTAGAAGATGATGCTTTTTTTCGATTGAGAAACGAAATATCTTATCTCAGCAATTTACAAAGAGAAATAATCGTCATGCACTATTTCCAGAAAAAAGACACAAAGGAAATAGCTGAAAATTTGAAAATTTCACAAGCTAAAGTCAAATGGCATCTTATAGATGCTAGAAACCAATTAAAAGATGGGTTTATCAACAATAAAAAAAGAACATATAATTCTAATCATAAAAAATTTCTTGAAATGAGAAGTATTGGGAAGCTAGGTCATCAACAAAAATTTATAGATATGTCATTTTATTTTAATAAAATTTTATCGCAAAACATTGTCTATCTCGCATATCGAAAAGCTAAAACGGCTATAGAAATAGCAAATGAACTCGCTGTTCCTGTTGTTTTTGTGGAAGATGAAATTAATCATCTTGTAGATAATAATTTTATGACAAAACTTACAAGCAGCAGATATTTGACCAATGTTTATATCATGGAAACCAAAAACCATGAACAGGAAAAGAGAATAAATAATTTAATGAAAAAATACGCAAAAATAGTTTGTGAGCAATATATTCCAGAAATAGTATGTCATGTCTCAAATTATCTATATATATTCCCAAACCTCCCCTTGCCACAAAGTAGGGTTTTTGAGAGCAATATCTATGTTCCTGAAAACGACCTCAACTTTCTTTTGTGGTCAATCATTTCTTTTGCCTGCGTGACAAAACTGGTCATCCCAGAAAAAAACTCTGATATTTTTAATTTTATGGTCAAAAGGAGAGATGGGGGAGAAAATATCGCACACGCAGTAGTAGAAAATGGAAGACCCTCAGATAAAATTGAGAAACGGGCTAAAGGTCTTTCAAAAGAATATGTAGACCTATTTATCAAAAGTAATTCACCTAAAACTCATCCTTTGACAGCTTGGCAGTTTTTTTCTCAATTCGATGATCGAGATGGTAAGTTTACAGATTGGGCTCATAAATTATACTTTTTATTATATGACTACATTCTACTCAATAATGCAGAAACCCAAATTTCAAACATCAACCATTTGCATGCGAATGGTAAAATAGAAATAGATAGTGCTCAGATGCCATCTATACAGTCTAACATAGATGACTATATAAATTTAAGGTCAAAAGGATTTGTAGAAAATTTGCAAATAACATCAAGTAGTAAAAACACCATCCACCCTTCCACAGATTTTGTAAACATGGTAGTAACGACATTATCAGAGAGGGAACTCACGGATTTATTGCCTCCTATTTCTAAAGAAATGATAAAAACAGGTAAGCAATTCAATGATGAAATGTATAATTTGTGCAAAGAACAAATACCTGCTCAGATGCAAAATTTATGTCGTGCCATGAATCAAAATAATTTTAGGAAGGGTCTTTTTAGGACTTATGTTCTAGAAAACTTGCTCAACCAGGGAGTTTTGAAACCTCTTAAAAAACACCAGAAAAAAACGGTGAATATGATTTTATTTACTGATATTTTACCTAAACAAATAGTGATAAAGAATCCACCTCACAATGAGCAGGAGTAAAAAATGCGTGAAAAAGATGATTTTGCTTTAAAACCTGTGCGATTTAAAAACATAAGTTTCTTTGGTAACATGGGATATGATTGGATACCTACGGAATACAATCTTTCCAAACTTGTCACCCAAAATATTCTTTATGCAATGTATCATACTTCTCAAACTATTTCTGAAGTTTCTGATCTTCTCAATATGCCAGAAAGTCTAATCGAAGATGAAATTGACTATCTTGAGGATAATGGATTTATTGACAGTCTAGTAAACGATAGATATCGCACAAATATGCTGATTCATGATTTTTCAAAAGACGTTTACGAGGCGATGCATACAGCTTTGACGAATTGTGCAAGGATTGTTTGTGAGAGATATGTAAAATTGATTATTGATAAATCTACCCAAACCTTTCCTCACAAAGGGGAACATGTCTATGTTCCTAACAACGATATAAATTTCCTATTGTGGGCGGTGATCACTAGTGCATGTGTTTATAAACTAAATACTCCAAAAGAAAGTGAACTATTGGTAAATTATCTCGTTAAAAGAAACGATGGTAGCGAAAACATACCTATAGTGACCCTCAATAAAGAAGATAAATTGAGTTTTGATGAAAATAAATACAACTCGCTGATATGGCACAACCTTACTATCAAGCCATCAAAAGGGTTACCTTTTATTATTCAACAGGCAAATTCTTTTTATGATACAAGAGAGATAGAATGGAGTCAAATATTTCAGCAAGAATTTACTGACCTTTATGAGTATATAACAAAACTGACAAATTTTAAATCAGAAACACAGCTTCCTATGCCCTTCTATTCATTTACTCAAAATATTAACGATACTAAAACTCATCTAACTCCTGAAAAGTTTGACAGATTAAGAAATAGAGGCTATTTGGTATTCAAAGATGAAATTCAAAGCCTTGTATACATAAACATGATTGTATCGACTCTTTCTAAAGAGAAATTTTTAAATCTCTTGCCTTCTATGCCTGATGATTTTTTTGATTTAAAAAAACAACTAAGTGATGAGCTGTTTGATTTATGTAAGTCTCAATATCCAGATCATAAACAAGAGCTTGCCGGAGCCTATTATAGAAATATCTTTTCCAGTGGAGAGATGATAATGAGAATAATAGACAATCTGCTCAAGACTGGTGTTCTAAAACCTTTGACTGAAAATCAAAGAAAGACTGTGAATATGATGATGTTTATATAAATAAGAAAGCTGTGAGCATACCATTTTGCCTTGTTAACAACTTGATAACATCTACTATCACCCATTCGTCCCATACATAAATTTTGTACACACAAAAAAAATGAATTATTTTCTATCCAAAAATAAAAATATCTAACTTAGTATACCGAGAAGAGAAACAGAAATGTTTCATAAAAATTAAAATTTAAGGAGATTTGTTATGAGAAAATTACTCAATGGTGTATGCAGGACGCCTCTACTAGTAGTTTTGATGTTGAGCTTGCTGATGAGTCTATTATCAGCTCAAGGTGGTGAGATTTTCGCACCACCACGATTTGTAGAAGTAAAAGACATGGATGACCATGCCTTTTTGACTTGGGAAGCCCCTAGAGTTCCTAGACCAGACGAAACAAGGTTTAGTCTAACAGGAGACTTTTATAATTTTGGTGTAGGACTCGGAGGTACAGACAATTATCAGTTTAATGATTGGTGTATAGCACATCGCTATACACCAGAAAAACTCGAAGAGTTCGGCGTGTCTAACTCATATCTGACAGAAATAGGATTTATGCTCAATTATCCTAATTTAATAGAGAGTCTTTTTATCGAAATTTATGTAGGTAGTCTAGATGATCCCTTCACCCCCGAAACCCTCGTTTTAGAGCAAGAAGTAGATATCATGCGACTGGAATATGAGTACTCAAATCAGTTGTTGTATATGCAGTTGGATACTAGATCTGTGTATGACTGGTGGGAATTTCCTGCTACTATCTGGAATGATATACCTCTAAACAGTCATATCGAAATACCTACAGGGCAGGATTTATGGATAGTATTAAGATCTGTAGCAAATCAAACCCCTTTTGTCATCGGGAAACCTACTGATGAGGAAGCAGATGCTATTTTTGCAAACCACAATGGAACATGGGAATCATTAGTCATTTTTGACGATAATTGGGGATGGATGATACGCGGATATGCTACGAGCGATGTAAATAACTCTGGAAATGGATTTGAGGGTTCTTTTAATGTCTATAAAACAGAAAATTTAGACCATCATATGTATCTTCCATGGCGTTGGACACTACTCGCTACAAACATAACAGACACTGAGTACCTCGATTTTACGTGGTCTGTCGCAGCAGAGCAGGCGAGAGTTCTTTATATAGTGGAAGTTGTCAACAACGGTGCAGAAACCTTCACTTCATCAAACGGTCTTTTCAAAGCACCCGAAAACATGGACTTTATAGGTGATACAAAAGGAGCACAACTGGGCATGACTTTCGTTTTTCAGCCCTGGTATAAAAACTTTTTGACCCAATCTATCTATCTCGAAGAAGAGTTCACTCAAAGAGGACTCATTACAGAAATAATGTTTCAGGCTCACTTGACAAGAAGCTTATCTCAAAGTGAAAACTACAAAATATATATGAGCACTACCGACAAAAATGCTTTTACTCGCCAGTGTGACTGGGTACCCGAAGAAGACTTTGTTTTGGTCTGGGAAGGAATATTGGATGATTATTTTCCTGAGGAATTTGATGATTATTTAAATATTTTTATCACTCTGGACACACCTTTTTTGTATGAAGGCGGAAATATTGTAGTGATGGGATACTCGCGCTACAATGAGTATGGGGATTTTGCAGATTCTTCTCTAATTCATATACGAAACAAACGAACTCCAGCTATGAGAACTTTATCACATTGGCCACAAGAGAATGAAAGTTTTCCTTATCCTCCGATAGACAGTTTTCCTAATGAGTCTTTTCTACAAGATAAATTTGCGAATATCGGCTTTATCTTTGAGGAAAATTTTGCTCCGCCAAGGAACCTAAATGCTGAAGTCATTGATGAAGTGACAGTAAAATTGACATGGGAAGCTCCAAATCCTAAAGTGATAGGTTATAAAGTCTCTCGAGATGGTAAATATATTGATGAAATCACTGATTTAAATATCATAGACACTGGTATCACAGAAGGGAACACTTATACTTATAGCGTAAAGGCACTTTATCAAGATGGAGAATCTGAGGAGGCAGACGTCACAATCATTGTCCTTTATTTCAAGCCTCCTACAAATCTACAAGCTGTAGATGGTGGTGGATTTGTTTTACTGGAATGGGAAATACCTACCAACCATTTTTCACATCTCACAACTCTTGTAGGTGTTAGGGTTTACCGAGATAATGAACCATTGACAACGACACTTCGCTCTGACTTGACTTCATTTATAGACAGAGAAATAGAATACAATACCGAATACTCTTATTTTGTGAAAACTATCTGGGGTGGAGAAAATACAGGTGAATCAGAGGCATCAAATACTGTTTCAATAGAGATAGTCTATTTGTCTGGAAATGATGATCTTTTACATATGACTACAAGATTGCACGGAAATTCTCCAAATCCTTTTAACCCAGAAACAACCATCGCTTTCGCAATGAAAGAAGCAGGGAAAGTAAGTATCGAAGTGTATAATGTCAGAGGACAAAAAATCAGAATACTTGTAGATGAGTATGCTGACAAAGGAGAACATTCCGTTGTGTGGAATGGACGTGATGACAATGGTAGAGATGTCGCTAGTGGCTTTTATTTTTATAGAATGACTACAGAAGGCTTTTCTGATACCAGAAGAATGCTACTGATGAAATAGATTTAAGTATCTCCTTTTACTTGCTGATAAAGAGGGGGCAAATCGAGTCCCCTCTTTGGGTGTGCCATACATAAATTTCAGACAGCCTCCTCATAAGAGGCTGTTCACTTCAATTATACAACACCAGATTATGTAGCGGAGCTCGGATGGGCTCCGCTACGGCAGTTGGGGCTTTTTATCGATTGGTGACGAGGGTGCTGGTTTGTCGTCGACCATCCGATCGCCGCTACGGGGTGGTTGCCTTTTACCAACTCGAAAAAAAACATTATTTATAAAAATGGGCTTGACATTTTATATCATTTTAAAAAATTGTGAACAGTAGAGTAAAAAAAAAGAATATGGAGGGACACGATGAAACGATTTTGTGTGTTGTTGGCAGAAAAAAGATCAGAAAGTGCCCTTGGATTTGGGTTTAATCTTTCTGCGGCTTATGAGTTTGATCAAAAACATGGATTGTTAATTTGTAAAATATAGATTTAAAAGTTAATAAACAATATAAACTATAAGGAGATATGTAATGAAAAGATTTTTTTTAACATCTGCAATAACTGTATGTGCAGTGTTTGCGTTGGTAGCACAGAATTTTTATTTTGAAGTTGGTGGTGGCATGGGCATGGCATCAACAGAGTACACTATAGGCTATCAAGAAGGCAATACTGTTATTGACTGGGCGTATTCACAGGAGGAAACATATTCTTTTAAAGGAATACCGCTAACAAAATCAGGCATAGGACTCGACATCGGAGCCAAAATCGGTTATGGTGAGCTATTTGGATTACCGCTTTATTTGGTTGGAGAAACTTCATGGACACGAGGTCATACATGGAAGATCACCGAAAAGAACTCTTTTGTTGAAATAGAAGATGATGGCAGCTTTTTTATAGGCGAAGAAAAAACGGCTGCAGAAACCAAAATCAATCATGTCTTTTTCGGACCTGGTTTAGTATTCTACCCGTCTAACAATTTTCAAGTAGCGGCATCAATTGGTATAGTTCGCACAGGCATAGAATTAGAAATATCTGAAAAGGCTAAATACATCGAATCTGGCAATAGTTCTGAAGGGTATTTTTATTCCATGACCCGTAAAGGCAATGGAATTGGTTTTGGCTTTAATCTTTCAGGTGCTATTGACATTGGAAACAGCTCAGGTATTTTGCTTGGAGGTAAATTTTCTTTTATAAACAATGAAGTGGAACTAAAGATGATGAATCTTAAAACAAATATTGATGTCTCAGCCACTTATGTCGGGCTATTTTTAAAATACAGATTGAAAAGTTAATTTTTTAAACTTTGCTTGCCACTCAACGGAGTGAACTCCGAAAACCCTATTTAATGTAGGGGACGGAATTTTGTATCCCGTAACATATTGGGTTTTAATACGATAGTGGAACGAAAAATCACGTTTTAAATAGGAACGAATAAATGCGTTCCCTACAGAAATTGGTTATTTTTCGACTTTTCGGAGGGGACTCCGTGTGGCGTTTAGTCGAAACGCGATATCAAGGACAAAGTGTCGTCCCCCCCCCTTGTGCTTTTCCCGCTTCTATCCTGCTTATTTTAAGGATCGGTACAGGAACCGTACAGGGAGGGACTCAGAAAACGAGATTGGGTGCGGGTTTCTCGATTGGAAATTGGGTACTTTTTATCGATTTTGGGCGGGGGATGCTGATTGTGTCGTCGATCGGAGATCGCCGCTACGAGATCGGGCTTTTGATCGATCGGTGGCGAGGGATGCTGATTTGTCGTCGATCGGAGATCGCCGCTACGAGATCGGGCTTTTGATCGATTGGGGGCGAGGGGTGCTGATTTTTGTCGTCGACCATCCGATCGCTGCTTTATCAATCGAGGAGAAAAAAAATGCATCACCTATGAAATTAAGATTGACAAAATAATAAAATTTTTTAGACTGACCCTCTGGTGAGTCTGTCTTTTTGAGAATGGCTCATTAATAGTAAAAAAAGATTCTTGAGGGTATAATGAGGAATATTTTTAATGTCATTTTTGAGAATAAAATAGCTTTGATAATATTGATAAAAATAGTAATATTGGCGATTTCTATCACCTCATTGTCTTCACGTATTATTATCAATGAGTACGAGGATTTAATAAATGTTGAAACTTTTCATGAAAGAGATGAAAAGATTACTCAATACATAAAAAGTGAACTAGCAAAAGGCATAGTAAGCTTTCAATCGGAGATTAAATGCTACCCTGATATTGAAATCACAATTTTTGTCTCCCCCAACAAGCGTACATATGACGAATGGGTATCGAAAAGCAATGTCAAAATTCTCAACAGCATAGCTTTTGCTGATTTAAACAAGACAGAAATTTATATCCAAAACCCTAGAGACATCAGGAACAACAAAAAGTTTATAAATAGTTTGCTTCACGAATATATTCATATCTATATACACTATCACTTTTATGATGCTCCTCTATGGTTACATGAAGGTTTAGCGTGGTTTTATGCTGAAAACATATCATTAAATCAAACATTTCAATTTATGATGAACAATGCCTTTCACACAAATTATTTATTAATAAAATATGCATACGACTACCCCAATAATATTTCAAATATAGAACCTTTTTACTTTCAATCAGCAATGTTAGCTAGAAAGATAAATGAAGAATATAAAAATCAACTACACAAGCTATTTGATTTGAGCTATCAAAAGCACAGTTTTACACAATCCTTTATGACAGCCTTTCAAATGTCAGACATAGAGTTTCTACGGTACTTTGAAAACGAATTACAGCTTTTTTTTAGACTGAATGTGTATAAAGGTATGTTATTGCTAGCGTGGATATGTTTTCCTGTATTTTTAATCATAGCAAAATTTCAAAAAAATAGAAAAACAAGAAAAATTTTAGAAGAATGGGAAGCAGAGTCTAGTTGTGCTACAGGCGCACAGCTTTCTGAAACAACAGTATCTGATGATTCTGAACAGGATATATATCAAATAGAAAAAATTAAATCGGAGGGTATCGATGAGTAAAAATAAAAAACAAATAGAAAAGACTAACAAAATAGAAAAGGTGGATTTTTTTGAAAATCCAAAAACACATTTTTTGATGATAGGGCTGATCGTATTGGTCATTACAGTACTGTTTTTTCACGTAGGTTATAAGAATCTAGTGCCACGTGCTCATGATACAGAACAATGGAGATGGGCATCACAAGAATTGATAGAGCACAACAAAGATAATAAAGATCGAGCATTGTGGGCAGACAATATGTTTGCAGGGATGCCTTCATACCTGCTGTCTTTTCCTGCAAAGTATCCTTTTTTTCATAATATACCACACTACTTTAACAGCATTGTCAACTGGCGAGTCATCTATCTCATCTTTGGAGCTGTGGGAATGTATATATTGCTGATATATTTTAAGATGAGTCCACTAATAGCATTATTTTCAGCACTAGCCTTTGCACTGAGTCCTCATTTCATAGGATTGTTAGAGATAGGACACAACACAAAATTTAGAACCATTATGTATTTACCGTGGATACTGTTGGCATTTGATGATTTAAAAAATAACAAACGAATTTTATCTTTGGGACTATTCAGTGTATTTCTCATAGATCAGTTGCGGATAAACCATTTTCAGATCTCATACTATACTTTTTTGATGTTATTTATATACTGGCTAACATTTCTAATAAAAAGCCTAAAAGAAAAAACGTTGAAAACTTATATCGAGTTTACCGCACTCGCTATACTTGGCCTTTTAATAACTATTTTAGCTGTTTCAAACCCATATCTGTCAACATATGAATATAGTCACTATACCATCAGAGGAGGTGCTAGTGGACTAACGAGTGATTATGCGACAAGCTGGTCATTTGGGATAACAGAAGTCTTTTCTTTCTTTGTTCCTTATGTTTTTGGAGGCATTTTATATCATTATTGGGGAGCTATGCCATTTACCCAAACATTCCATTATATGGGCATTATTGTCATATATCTGGCTATTATGGCAAGTATCTTTTACTATAAAAAAACTACGATAAAAGCACTGATAATAACTAGTATCTTCGCGTTGCTCATCAGCTTTGGTAAACATTTGCCATTTTTATCAAATCTTTTGCTTAGCTATCTTCCTCTGTTTAACAAGTTTCGAGTTCCTGCTATGATACTTGTCCTCGTGCAATTTTCAATACCTATTCTTGCGGCATATGGACTCAAATTGTTTATAGAAAAGAGCAAAATTAAAGATCATATTTTCAACAAATCTGTAGTAGTAAGCTTGGTTTTGGCTATCGGTTTACTAGTCTTGTTTTTTCAAGGTGAAAAAGTTTTTTCTGACCTGGCACTATCAAATCCAGACCACAGAGAAATGGCTCGATATACAACAGGTCAACTAGCTCAATTGAAGTCAGAAAGATTGACATTGCTGATAGATAGTGGGATTAGGTCATTTGGAATACTGGTCGGAGGTATAATACTGCTTTTTTTGCTTGTTAAAGGTGTAATAAAAAAAAATATTGTTTTAGTTCTGCTCATTGGATTGACAGTATTTGATTTGACCTTTATCAACGATAATCATCTGAAAATAAATTCATTAGTTGAAGAAACGAGTGTGCTAAATGAATTTCAAACAAACAATGTGGACACTTTTTTGTTAAATGATGATGACCTCTTTAGAATTTATCCTGTAGAAGATTTTGGTAACGCTAGATGGTCATATTATCATCAATCGATAGGCGGCTATCACGGAGCAAAATTGAGTAGATATCAAGACATTCTGGACAATAATCTAAATTTTAGACTCAGAGCAGGGATTCCGATAAATTGGAATATTGTGAATATGCTCAATGTAAAATATCTCATATTTAATAGCCATTATGACCTACAAAATGATGATATTGAAAGAGCGATGATCGATGGTGATACAAGGCATGCTATATATAGAAACAATGGAGCATTACCCAGGGCATGGTTTGTAGAAAATCAAGAATTGATCGTTGATAAAAACTGGATGACTATCAGACTAAATGACCCTTCATTTGACCCGAGAAACACAGTTTTGGTAGAGAAAGTAGTACCTGAATTTTCCTACCATGAGGATTCAACCATCGATTTGATAGAGAGAAGTAAACATCACAAAAAATGGAAAACAACCAATGAAAATGATTCGTTCATGGTGATTTCAGAGATTTATTATCCAGCAGGCTGGAAAGTGTTTGTTAATGGAAAAGAAACCGAAATATACCCCGCAAATTATATCCTACGAGGGGTAATAATCCCGGCAGGTGAAAATACTGTGGAAATGAGGTTTCAGCCCACTTCTTACAAGATCAGTATAATGCTTTCTGCTATAGGTTTATTATTATCATTGGGCTTGACTATTTTAGGTGCTATATTGTATTACAACTCAAACTATGGAAAAGGAGTGGTATATAAAATTGAAAGCTAAGTTTTTTTAAAGGAAGATTATTTTATGAAAAAGAAAGAATATCATTTATCAAATATTTTGGACAAAAAGAACAATCAAACTGTAGGAAAATGTAAACAAAGCATAACGCACCGCTTCATTGAAAAAGCAATAAATAAAGAAGCTCTTATTAAAACGACAACAGAGATTACAAATGAAAATAACAAAAAGGATTTTTTTAGATTTTATGATAAACTAAGAAAAAAAGTTTCAAAAAAGACTCATAATGTTGATAAAATAGAATCTCTAAATATAAAAGATTTATTATTCCTGCTTCCTGATTTTGTAATATTATTCTCACGAATATTAACTGACAAAAGAGTCCCTAACAAACAAAAACTTATCCTTTCATGCGTTTTAGGATATGTGGTCATGCCTATAGATTTAATTCCTGATTTTGTTCCATTTTTTGGACTCATCGATGATCTCATCATAGCTATATATGGTGTTCATTTTTTGATGACAGAAATTGATAGACAAATTATTACTGAGAATTGGCCTGGTCATGAAAACATTTTGACCAAAATAACTCTTTTCAAGAACAAAATCGATACTACGATCTCAGCCCCTCTGCTAAAAATAATAAAAAATATATTATATAGATTTGGAATACAATAATGATAGAAATAGTCGTAGCTACCAGAAATATAGATAAATATAATGAAATCGTTCAGATTATGTCAGATTCTGAAGCCAATTTTATTTTTGCAGGCTCTTTATCAAATCTGCCAGAGATATTAGAAGACTGTGAATCTCTCTATGATAACGCTCTTAAAAAAGCGAAGCTAACAGCCGATATAACGGGAAAGTCTTGTTTAGCAGACGATACTGGTTTTTTTGTCAGGGCTTTAAACAATAAGCCGGGCATTTACGCAGCTAGATATGCAGGTGAAAACTGCTCTTATGAAGACAATGTAAATAAACTATTGTCTGAAATGAAGAATAAGACAGACTCATATGCTTATTTTCAAACAATCACTGTTTATTACAACCCAAATAATGATGTTATAATTTCAGGAGATGGAATTTTGGAGGGACACATAATTACCGAAAAAAGAGGGTTCTATGGCTTTGGTTATGATCCCATTTTTATCCCGCTGAGCCACACAAAAACCCTTGCAGAAATGAAAGATCATGAAAAATGTGAATTGAGTCACAGATATAAATCATTGGATAATCTTAGTAAAAATCTAAAAAAAGTTTTTAAGGAGGGAAAATGGTAAATCCACAAATTTTTCGACAGTATGATATCAGAGGGCTAGTCGACAAAGACTTAAATTCTGATGTTGTAAACCTAATAGGTAGAGCTTTTGGTACTTTTGTTAGACGAAAAGGAAAAAAGACAGTGGTGATAGGTGGTGACGCTAGGTTGTCCACACCTGATTACAAAGATTCTTTTATAAAAGGACTGTTAGCTGTAGGATGTGACGTCACTGATATAGGTATTTGTGCCAGTCCCGTCATGTACTTTGCGATATGGAAGCTTGGTTCAGATGCAGGTGCTATGATTACAGCTAGTCACAATCCTAAAGATTACAATGGAATAAAGCTAAATCTTGGTATGAGCAGCGTATTTGGAGATCAAATCCAAGAGATATTGAGACTGATACAAAATGGTGATTTTGAAAAAGGTGAGGGAGCAAAAAAAGACTTTGACGATATAATAGAGATATATTCTGATTATATAGTTGAAAATATCCAGCTGGGAAGGTCTGTAAAATGCATTGTCGATGCTGGAAACGGAGTCGGAGGTCCCATACTGCCAAATATTCTAAGAAGGTTAGGTTGTGAAGTGAAAGAAATGTATTGTGAATTAGATGGAACATTTCCAAATCATCACCCAGATCCTACAATAGAAGCCTATATGACAGACCTCATTTATGAAATGAAAAAAGGCAAGTACGAGGTCGGGCTGGGCCTTGATGGTGATGCGGATAGAATAGGAATCGTTGACAACATGGGTAAAATGTTGTATGGTGATCAAATACTCAATATTTTAGCTCGCGATTATTTAAAAAAAAATCAGGGAAAAGTGGTTTTAGCTGATGTAAAGTGCTCAAAAACTTTATTTGATGATATAAAAAGATGTGGCGGGATCCCTATGATGTATAAAACAGGTCATTCAAATATAAAAAACAAAATGAAACAAGACTCTATCGAATTTGGGGGCGAGATGTCAGGGCATATCTTCTTGGGAGATAGATATTTAGGATATGACGATGCTATTTATGCATGTACTCGATTTGTAGAAATCCTTTCTCATACAGATATCAAATGTTCTGAGCTACTTTCTGATATTCCAAAAATGTATAATACTCCTGAAATCAGATTTGATACCGTAGAAGAAACAAAATTTGACACAGTAAAAAAAGTCAGAAATTATTTTATACAAGAGGGTTATGAGGTGAATGACATTGACGGTATGCGAGTTACTTTTTCAGATGGCTGGGGCTTGATCAGAGCGTCAAATACGCAGCCTGCTCTAGTGATGCGTTTTGAGGCAACTACTGAAAAACGGCTAATAGAAATAAAAAATTTGATAGAAGGGAAATTGCGTGAGTTTCAATAAACACCATTCTAACAAAGAGTGCTAATATGAACTTATTAACAAATGGGAGATTGACTAGATTAATTGTTATTGCAACGTCAATGATAATTATCCTTTTGATAACATTAATTTTAAAAACATTAAAAGTCGTATTTATACCTTTAGTGTTTGCGATATTTATTTCCTTTTTATATGCACCATTGAACAGGATATTAATGAATTACAAAGTTCACGTCATTGCCAGAATATTTTTGTTGATTTTCATTCTGTTTGTAATAACTTATATTATTGTATCTCTTGGTTTTACAGGTCTGTCAAGGTTTATATCAGAGTTCCCAGCATATCAACCGATGTTTATCGATTTATTAGCTAATGTGGGTGCAAAATTAAGGATTCCAGAAGAAAATGTACAGCTTTTTATTGAAAGTCAGCTAAATATTTTCGGAATTATCAATTCATTTTCAATCAATAGAATCATTATCTTTATAGCTAACAATCTGGTGGCGATCTTTGGTTATTATACCCTCATACTTTTTTTTTCAGTATTCTTTTTAACCGATGATAAACATTTTATCTTGAAATTAATTCAGCTCTTTTTTTTAGATAAAGATAAGTCTGAAATAATCATACGAAAGATTGAAAATCAGCTAAATGTCTACATATTGTCTAAAACATTTATTAATCTATCTGCTAGCTTTTTGTCAGCTTTGGCAATATTTTTCATTGGTGTTGATTTTCCTATCTTAAGTGGCTTTTTGATATTTTCATTTGGATATATTCCTGAGATCGGTTCTGTCATTGCTGCAATGTTTCCAATATTATTTTGCTTCTTGAAATTTGGTATGAGCTGGCAGCTATTTGCAACAATTGCATCTTTAGTCGTAATCAATTCTACTTTTGGCAACTATCTTGAACCAAAGCTAATGGGACATCAGTTTAACATATCACCCATCCTGATAATAGTCGTATTGATTTTGTGGGGGTGGATCTGGGGACCTATAGGGATGATCTTTGCTGTACCAATAACTGTCATTTTAAATATTATTGTCAAGGAATTAGACAACTTCAAAGGGTTAAGGTCTATTTTAGAAATTAAAGAAACTAATAATCTCTGATGCGCAACACCTATTCGCTCTATGTAAAATTCGGACTAGTGTGGCTGTAGTCAATAAATTTAAACTCAGGAGTATCAGATTTCCAAGAAAAAAAGCAAGGATTTCAAAAAAACGTGTTGACAAAAAAGGCAGCTAAAATACTTTGTAAACGATGGAGGGTCATATGTTTTTTTTGGAAAGGACTCACAGTTTCAGATAGTATGTAATTAGCTGCACCCGTAGCTCAGCTGGTAGAGCAGTTGACTCTTAATCAACGGGTCACAGGTTCGAATCCTGTCGGGTGCACCATGTGTGTTTATGTTTCTATCGTAAATATGGCACTATCTACTTCACACTCTGACCCCTTTTATCGTACCTTGGTTGAGTTTTAAAGCAACATTTCCTCTGATCATAGTGATTATACCTAGCTCTTTTTGACAGCTTGGACATAGTGGTTTTTGAAAATTTGATACATTATTTAAGCCCACAAAATCATTTTCCAACCTACTGATAATGCACTTAATGATTTTACCTTTCCCTGCTTTGTAATAACGAAATAATAAAAAACCACATTTACATTCAATATTGACTATTTTGCCTGTTCTCATATCCGAGTTCACTCCTGAAAGTTATTTATATTAATCCCTGTTTAAAATAGATATTAAACCGTAACATCGGTCTGATGGTCGCCGAATGTAATTCTTCGTGAGCTCTCCCCTATCGCTACTACAATCCTAAACGAGGATTAATATGAATAATATATAATAGCACCATATGAACCACAAAAATAAATACCATTGCCTGTGTCAATACTATTTTAATAATTTTAATAATTTACCGTTAGGATATATGGCATGTTATCGATTGGAGGCGAGGGTGCTGATTGTCGTAGCCCCTCAGAGCTCCGCTACGGGATGGACACCGAAAACCCTATTTGATGTAGGGGACTCAATTTTATGTCCCGTAACATATTATGTATCAAGGATATATAAGGAACGAATAAATGCGTTCCCTACAGAAAGAGGAACGAATAAATGCGTTCCCTACAGAAAGAGGTTGTTTTTCGACTTTTCGGAGGGGGCTCCGTAGCGGTCTCAGTCATTCAAATAAATATGGAATAAGGAAAAAGGTGAAACACTGAAAAAGAATTGATGTTTATTATATCATTGCAAGGAGGGTTTTAGGATATGAAGAGGAAAACTTTCATTATGGCACTTGTCGTAGCCGTTGTCATGATGCTGAGCATTCGATTTCTGCTCGCAGACACAATACCACAGCCACCATCAAACTTTGATGAGCCTGATGCAGGGCTTTCTGTAGACAATCCGTATCTTATTTCGACTTTTGCAAATCTTAGATGGCTTTCTGAAACGGAATCTGCATGGGGATCACGTACTCAGATTTACTACTATAAGCAAACAGCAGATATTGATGCAATAGAAACAATAATTTGGAGTGATGGAAAGGGGTTTTCACCAATAGGTTACGGGTGGAGTCCTGTATTTGTTCCTTTTAGGTCGCACTACGATGGCAATAATCACACTATAAGTAATCTTTTTATTTACAGACCCGATCAAAGATCTGTAGCTTTGTTTGGTAGACTTGACGGTGGAAGCATTACCAATGTTCGACTTGAAAATGTCGATATTACTGGATATGATTATGTAGGAGGGCTAGGCGGAACTTTTCTATACACTTCTACTAACATAGCAACTCCAATCACTTTAGTTGAGAATAACAGCGTTACAGGTGTAATAACGGGAAATAATTGCATCGGTGGACTTGCAGGTTCAGTCGGTGTTTCACTTACGCATGTTAAATACAATTCTGTTGATGTAACTGTTTCAGGATATGATTCTGTTGGTGGGTTAATTGGAAATATTACACAAGCTACCACTTATAACAACTCCTCTTATGGAGAAGTATATGGAATACAGAATGTGGGAGGGCTGGTCGGGATTTCTTGGGGTTCACTCAACTTTGAAAACACTCCCAAAAATGAGTTTGTCATTAAAAATTCCTTTTCAAGAGCCCGTGTAACAGGCGAAAGTAGTATTGGTGGTTTAGTTGGTTATGCCTTGTCATCTACGATTATTAATAGCTACGCTACCGGCGAAGTAGTAGGCTTTTCACGTGTTGGTGGTTTAGTAGGCACTTTAATGCCAATGGTTGAGTTTGTAGATGCGGAATGTTATTTAATAAATAGCGTTTATGATATACAAAGCACAGGTGTTACATACATTGTAGGCTATATTCATCCTATTCAGGTTACTATTACAAATTCCACAGGCAAAACCACCGAAGAAATGAAAATGGAGTCTACCTTTGCGGTATTAGACTGGGATTTTGAGGATATTTGGAGTATTGACCAAAGCATAAATGACGGCTATCCATTCCTGATATATGACTCAGAAGTAAATGAGAGTGAAAAAACATTGCCAGTAAAACAAAATATTCTCTATGCCAATTACCCGAACCCCTTTAACCCAGAAACCACTATTAGTTTTTTTCTCATGCGGGATAGCTATGTCAACGTAGATATCTACAATATCAGAGGTCAAAAAATAAAGTCTCTTGTGAGTGAGTTTAAAACAGCAGGTTCTCATCATGTCGTTTGGAATGGAACGGATGAAAATGGTTTACCAGTTTCTAGTGGAATATACTTCCATAAAATGCAAAGCAATGATTTTACAGCCACAAAAAGAATGCTATTGTTAAAATAACTATTTACAGTCCTAATCAAGACACGTTTACATCTTCTTTATTCCTGTTTATTCCCCTACCAGAATTTTTACAAAAGTCTATAAATATCCTTTGTTCGTGGATCAAATTTTGTAGTGTTTCGGCTTGTTCTATTGCTTGAGCTACATTCAAATTTGCGAGATAAAAGATTTTGTATATTTTCATTATAGCTTCGATAGTTTCATTTGAAAAGCCTCTCCTAGATAGTCCAATAGAATTTAAACCTGCTATACGATACCTGTCCATCCCTTGACCTCGAGTATATGGCGGGATATCTTTTCTGAGCCCTGATGCCCCTCCCACAAATGCATGAGTGCCTATTTTAACAAATTGATGCACAGCCGTCAGCCCCCCTATTACAGCAAAGTCATCTACATGCACATGCCCTGCTAGCTGGACAGCATTTGAAATGATTATATTATTTCCGACTTGGCAATTGTGAGCGATATGAGCATAAGCCATTATCAAATTGTTGTGTCCTATCACGGTATCTTCTTCTAATGTTGCAGAAAGATGAATTGTCGAAAACTCTCTGATGACATTATTGTCCCCAATAACGAGCTTTGTAGCTCCCCCCTTGTCTTTTAAATCCTGTGACACGAGCCCTATGCTTGCAGAAGGAAATATTCTGTTATTTTTTCCTATCGTTGTCCTCCCTTCAACGATAGCGTGAGCCATCACTTCAGTATTGTCACCCAAAACAACATGCTCACCTATGATAGCATACGGTCCTATCACTACTCCTGCATTCAAAACAGCACCAGGATGAACTATTGCAGAAGGATGTATATTTTTCATATAAAAACTCCTTGTAATAAGCTTGCTAAAAAGCTTTATTATTTTTTATAAAAGAATAAGGGCTTTATTCTATTTTTTTACTATTTTTGCCATAAAATCACCCTCGCAAACTTTATCGTTTCCGACAAAAGCTTCACCATGCATTTTAGTTAAAAATGTTTTCATGGAAATGCATTTTAGCTCAAATCGTAAAGTATCTCCTGGCATGACAGGCTTTCTAAATTTTACATTATCTATGGAAGCAAAATACGCTACATAATCCTCCGGATTATCCTTTGTATTTAGCAACATGATCCCTCCTGTTTGAGCCAATGCTTCTACTATCAACACACCTGGCATGACAGGATGATTTGGAAAATGTCCCTGAAAAAAAGGTTCGTTCATGGTCACATTCTTTATGCCCACGATACTTTCACCGGGTTTGAAATCTATTATTTTATCAACTAAAAGAAAAGGGTATCTATGCGGTAAAATCTTTAGTATCGCATTTATATCAAAAACAACATCGTTTGACTTTTTACCTTGATATGTTTTTTGCATATCTTGTTTTTTTTGAATCTGCATAAGCTTTTTGACGAGCTGAACATTTGTTTTATGTCCCGAACGAGCAGCTAAAATATGACCCTTTATGGGTTTACCCAACAGTGCTATATCACCCAACAAATCAACGACTTTATGTCTAACAAACTCGTTGTGATAGCGTAATTCCGCCGTGTTTAACAATCCTTTTTCGTTGACTTGAATATCAACACCATAGTCAAACAATGATTTTAATTTCTCTATTTCTGCTTCATCTTTTTCAGCATCTGCTAGGACAAGAGCATTTTCTAGGGAACCACCCTTTATTAAACCTGACTCTTTAAGAAAAAGGATTTCATGTAAAAAACAAAAAGTTCTAGCTCTTGAAAATTCTTTTTCAAAATAATCGAGGCTTGGAAGCCATGTATATTGAGTTCCCAAGTGCTTGTGTTGAAATTCTATCATGAATGTTATTTTTAATTCATTTGAAGGCACTATAACAATATCGACATTATCTTCTGGAGCTGAAAACGATATAGCTTCATCAAACTCAAAATATTCTCGAATAAAATCTTGTTCTACATTGCCTACATCTTTTAGCAATTTTAAAAATGGATAGGCACTTCCATCTGCCACTGGAACCTCTGGTCCATCTACTTCGACAATAATATTGTCAATTTTCAAAGATTTTATCGCTGCCAAAACATGCTCGACAGTTGAAATTGATGCGACTCCTTTGACTCCTATAGTCGTACCGCGAGATATATCTATCACATAGTCTATTGTGGCTAAAATATTGGGTTTGTCTGGCAGATCGGTTCTAATAAATATTATCCCATCATCTTTTTCAGATGGTTTAAAAGTGACCGTCGTGACCTTACCCGTATGCAACCCGATACCAGTGTATGTCGCAGTTCCTGCTATTGTCTGTTTATATTCTTTCATGAAACCTCTTTTGAGCATTATTCCGAGGGGACTGTAAAAGGTACAGCTTCCTCTTTAATCTTTCTCTTTACATATCTGACTACTGTAGGTAGATCTCTTAGGGAAGCCATGATTTTTTTTTGTTCAAATGCAGGCAATGCAGGATACCCAAAATATTTTCCAGTAGTCAAAGATGAAGGAACACCTGATTGAGCACCAACCATCGTGTTGTCTTCAATAACAAGGTGTCCAGCTACTCCTACCTGACCAGCTAAATATACATTTTTCCCAATATGACTATTACCTGCCAACCCAACTTGTGAGCACAAGATACTGTGCTCATCTATTTGACAATTGTGCCCTATTTGGACGAGATTGTCGATTTTGGTATTTGTTTTTATATGGGTCTTTCCTATTGTCGAGCGATCGATACATGCATTTGCCCCTATCTCCACATCATCCTCTATTATCACATTCCCCACCTGAGGTATTTTTACATGTGTACCTTTTATTTCTATGTACCCAAATCCATCTGCACCTATCACAGAGCCTGAGTGGATAATGACCTTGTTTCCAATAACGCAGCCTTCATATATAGTTACATGGGGATAGATCTTGCAACTTTGCCCAATATGGGTTTCTTTCATTATCACAGAGTGAGACCCTATTTGAGTGTTTTCCGCAATTGTTACATTTTCCTCTATCACCGCAAAAGGTGCTATGTGAACATTGTTTGATATGATAACAGACGGATGTACACTAGCGAGAGGAGATATGCTCATTATTTGGAGGCTTGCTTCTTGTTGTACCCACCATGAAACTACTGTCATGAAAGCCACATAAGGCTTATCCACCTTGTAAAAAATTTGACCGTCTCTGGGGGTAAAATCACTTTTTTCAGGAACAAAAATCAACCCAGCCAAAGTTTCTTTAAAATCAGTAAAATACTTTTCATTTTCAAAAAAACAAATAGAATTCTTGTTCGCCTCTGAGAGTTCAGAAACGTTACTAAAAGAGTTTGCACCATTTCCTACATGGGTACCCGAAACCAGCTGTTTGATGGTAGAAATATCAATAGCTCTTTTAAATATTTTCATTAGCCGCCATCTCTATTTATTCTTTATTCATCTCGGCGATGACTTGTTCTGTTATATCAAGGCGTTCTTGTGCCCAAACAATACCACTGGAAGATGCATCAAGTATCATGGTATAGTTCTCGTCTATCGCTATTTTGTCAATCGCCAAGCGGAGTTGTTCCATGATAGGAGCCATCAGCTCTTCATTCCTCTTTACAGCAAGACCATTATCTCCAAAAATACCTTCAATAAATTGCTGTCTTTCTCTGATCCTATTAGAAATTCTATCTTCCGCTTCTCTTTTGCCTGATTCTGAAAGGGTCAGTCTTCTAGTTTCGTATTCTCTTTCTAATCTTGCGATTTCAGCTTCCATGTCATCTACTTGATTTACCCAATTGTCCCTATCTACTTGAAATAGTCTTTGAGCTTCCCGAGTAGCATCTGACTCTGAAATAATCTTGTAGCTATCAATATAAGCTATTCTTATAGTCTGTGCCATAAGGCTGGTGGTAAAAACTACCATCAATGATATGATTAGTAATAATCTCTTCATTGTTCCTCCATTAGTTATTTTTTACAAATTTTACGTAACCATATTATTTCTGCATTATTTTTAGTCAAATTAAATATTAATAAACCATGATTTTTTACAACATAGCCTCTTAAAATATCCTCCTCAATAATATATCTGGAAAGTAATATTGTCAGCTTTTTTCTTTATGTTTTCCTATGTTTCTCCGTTTCACTTCTTTTTTTATTTGACAAAAAGTAGCTTTGTTTAAAAATGCTTTTGAGGATTATTTTGGATAATAGTAATATAAAGAACATCACAAAAAACACCACTATTATGTCAATAGCTGTATTTCTTAGCAGAATATTAGGTCTGATTCGAGACCAAGTCATGACAGCGTTTTTTGGGTTAGGATATATAAACGATGCTTTTAATATCGCATTTAATATACCAAATCTGTTGCGACAATTGTTTGGAGAAGGAGCCTTCTCTGCGGCATTTGTTCCAATATATAATGAATTTGGGCTTAAAAGAGGAAAGAAATTCCAATTTAACTTTGCGTTAAATGTGCTATCTATTTTATCCTTTATATTACTATTTTTTAGTTTGATAGGGATCGTCATTGCTCCATTAATAGTCAAACTCATATATCCGGGATCATCTGTAGAAACGTCGGTGCTAGCTATCAAACTTTGCCGCATCATGTTTCCATATCTATTCTTTATTGGACTCTCATCTTCGTTTATTGCGATACTAAATTCCCATAATAAATTTTTTGTCACAGGACTATCCTCAGGATTGCTTAATGTCGGCTGGATATCGTTTGTTTTGTTTGGTAGCTTTGTGTTAAAAAAAGAAACATATGATTTAGTTTTTTACGCTGCTTATGGAGTGATGCTAGGAGGATTTTTACAAACTATCATCAATCTCCCAATACTAAAAGAAGTAGGCTATCGATTTAAAATCATTTTTCGAGTAAAAACTATAGCGATGAAAATGTTATGGCAACGCTTCCTTCCTAGTATGATAGGAGTAGGCATCAGAGAGCTGTACCTGATCACGGACGCAATGATCGCTTCTTTTCTATCAACAGGTGCTATCGCAGCTCTAGGTCTTGGGAGCAGGCTGATGCAATTACCATTGGGGATATTTGGCATATCAGTAGGAACAGCTGTGTTACCTGAATATGCAAGGCTGTTTACTAATAAAAAATGGGCTGGGATATCTGATACACTGAGGTATTCGATTCATTTCATTATATACATATTAGCTCCAGTGAGCGTCATCATGATCATTGGAAGCGATATTTTTATCAAGGTATTATTTCAAAGAGGTCTCTTTGATGAGCTAGCTGTTCATATGACTAGACTTTCTTTTATATATTATACAGTCGGGTTAAGTTTTTTTGGACTAAATCAAGTCATTACTCCTATTTTTTATGCTGCAAAAGATACCAAAACACCTGTTAAAATAGCTGCTTGTATGCTATCTCTAAACATAGGTTTAAAATTTATTTTGATGCATTTTATGGGGCACGCAGGCATTGCTCTAGGCACTAGTGTCACTGCTATTGTTCAGTTTATAGTTTTATTGATTTTAATAAAAAGAAAGCTACCGTATATTCATATTTCTAGTGTTTGGAAAAATATGCTAAAACTAGTAGTTATCATCTTGTTTTTGGTCTGTACACTTTTGCTATACAGATATATCTCTATGGAACTCCCTGACAGTTTTTTGATGAACGTGTTAAACTCTACAGGGATTTTGGTGTCGTCTTTAATAATTATTGTGTTAGGGTTTTATGTGCTAAAGCCAGAATACTATATTGAAATTAAAGCTCATATTTTAGAAAAATTTTTGAAAAAAAAACATGGTATTAAACAACAGCAACAATATAAAATATAAATTATCTCTCTTGCCAGAGGAACCGGGTGTTTATTTAATGCTCGACAAGGATAAAGTAGTGATATATGTAGGTAAAGCTCTAAATCTAAAAAACCGTATTAAGAGCTATTTTGTCGGTAGTATTACTGATAACAAAACATTTCACCTCGTATCACATATATGTGATTTTGAGTATATTATTACAAACTCAGAACAGGAAGCTTTTTTGTTGGAGTCAAACCTAATAAAAACATACCAACCAAAATATAATATCATCATGAAAGATGACAAGAAATACCCATATATAAAAATAAATACCAGTACAGACTTTCCGACTCTGGAAGTGAGTAGAGAAATTGTAAAAGATGGTAGCCAATATTATGGGCCCTATACTGATGCTAGACATATGAGAAAACTGATCAAAGATGTCGAATGGATTTTACCTCACAAAACATGCAAAAGAGTCATATTCGATGATCGGTCTCTAGAAAACAACAATCCTAAAAAGAACACAACAAAAAAATCATGCCTAAATCATCAGATTGGAAAATGTCCGGGACCATGTATTGGTAAAATTTCTAAAAATGAGTACAGTAAATTAATAGCTAAAATTGTTAAATACATAAAAGGAAAAGATGATGAATTATTAAATGAATTCAAAACTGAGATGAATATCTGTGCGGAAAACCTTGAGTTTGAAAAAGCTGCAATATTGCGAGATAAGATCAATTACATAGAAAATTTATCTAAAAAACAGCATGTTTATTTTAACGATTTTCAAGATCGTGACGTAATCGCATATTACAAAGAGGAAAAATATATTGCTGTTACCCTACTCAAAATGATAAATGGTAAAATAAGCCGCAAAGAAGTCTTTAGTTTTAAAAACTCTACTGACGAATCGCCTGAAACTGTTTTGAGAGCTTTTTTGTTGCAATACTATGCTGATTTTATAGAGTCATTCAACGAGACTGAACAATATAAACACCAATATCACGATGAAAATGTGACAAAGTGTGGAAAAGAACTGCCTTTTCAAATACTTTTACAAAGCCAACCAAATGATTTTGAGTCTCTCAATATACTTTTTAAAAAAAAACTTATCATACCTTCTCGTGGAGAATATAAACAGCTCATAGAAATATGTAGGAAAAATGCTTTTGACTACATAGAAAGTGTAAAGCTCAGTAAAATTCGAAAATCGACGAGAACGATAATCCCTATACAACAATTAAAAGAATATTTAGGGTTAAAAAAGATGCCTCGAAAGATAGTGTGTATTGATGTATCTACGATACAAGGCTCTGAGACTGTTTCTTCTGTTGTCTGCTTTGAAAATGGCAAACCTCTTAAAAAGCAGTATCGACACTTTATCATAAAAAGTATTGAGAAACAGGATGATTTTGCTAGTATTGCAGAAACGATGGATAGGTTTTTAACAAAGATTTTGAATGATGAAAATTGGGATATTCCTGATTTAATAATCATAGATGGCGGCAAAGGACAATTGAGCTCTGCTCATAAAATATTGCTAAAACACCAAACAACAGATGATTCTCACTCTTCTACAATTCTACAAAACAAAATAAAAATTCAGTCTATAGAAATAGTTTCTTTGGCAAAAAGGATAGAGGAAGTCTTTATTTTAGGGCAATCCGAATCGATTGTTATCCCCAAATCTAGTTTTGCATTAAAACTGATCACTAAAATTAGAGATGAAGCTCATCGGTTTGCTATCACCCATCATAGAAAAAGATACAGTAACAGGGTGTTGAACAGTAAGCTAGATGAAATAAAAGGATTAGGAAAGAATATGAAATTTATGCTTTTGAAAGAGCTTGGTTCTGTCGAAAATATTAGAAAAGCTGATAAACATTCTTTAATGAAAATAAAAGGAATCGGAGAGCATTTAGCAGAAAAAATTTTGCGAGAATTGACTATTGATTAGAGTATTGAATAAATCGTATGCTTTATGAAACATTTCCATTAATAATTTGTTTATTCCTTTATATAATAAACAAATGGAGGATAATATGCCAAAAAAACTAGTTTCAGCAAAAGCTACTATCGGAAGTAGCTATGAAATTGATTTGACGACAAGACAGTTTTCATTTAAAGTCGACCAACCAAAACCATCAGGAAATGACATTGCTCCGACACCTTTAGAATACTTTTTCGCAGCATTGGGTGCATGTGCATGCACGATCGGTAAAATTGTTTCTGATCAAAAAAAGATTGACCTCAACTCAATAAATGTCGATGTAGAAGGTGATGTTGAGACAGATTTCCTACTAGGAAAAACAAAAGAAGGTAGAGCAGGTTTTACAAGTATTCGTGTCAACATCGAAATAGATGCCAATGCTAGTGACCAGGAAAAAAGAGAACTAGTAGACGAAATAAAAAGGAGATGCCCCGTATCTGATAATATTGAAAATATTAGCAATGTTGAGTGGATATATACAGCACGAAAATGAATATACCTTACACACGCTGAATTCGTGTGTCGTTTAGTAGAAATGTTATATCAACGACAAAGTGTCGTCCCCCCCCTTGTGCTTTTCCCGCTTCTATCCAGCTTATTTTAGGAATCGGTACAGGAGCCGTACAGGGAAGGACTCAGAATACTAGATTGGGTGCGGGTTTTTCGATTGGAAATTTTTGGGGGGTGCTGATTTGTCGTAGCCCCTCAGAGCTCCGCTACGGGATTGTGCCAATTTATCGATTGGGGGCGAGGGTGCTGATTTTCCTACAGAATTAGGAACGAAAAATTGCGTTCCCTACAGAGGAGGAGAATTATAGCGCCGCTACGGGATAGTGCCATATTGTTTAATATGTAGTTTTTTACCAACCCACTATTGATTTTTGTTGACAAATATACCTGAGATATAGAATTGGTTCGTATGGGAGATTACTAAAATAGTCATAGCTCAAAGTTTGACTACTTTAAAATATAAAGCATTTAGATAAAAAGAGGAGGTAATAGATGTTTATAAGCGATTTTTCAGTTCGACACAAAGTCACAGTCTTGATGATGACTTTAATGGTCCTGCTTTTTGGAATAATATCATTTTCGCGACTAGGTCTTGATGTTATGCCAGAAATGGATTTTCCTGTGGTTTCTATAGTTACGGCATATTACGGGGCATCTCCAGAAGAGGTTGAATCTCTAGTAACTTCAAATATAGAAATGGCTGTTTCGGGAATAAGAAACTTAAAAAACATTCATTCAAACAGCTCTGAAAATTTTTCATCAATAACCCTAGAATTTGAATGGGGTTCAAACCTTGATGTAGCAGCTCAAGATATTCGTGATGTGGTCGATCAATTGACAGATATGTTTCCCGCAGCAGTCAGCAGACCATTGGTCATGAAATTTAGTACAGCGATGATGCCTGTGGTGATGTATGGTGTCACCGGGATGGAAAGCTCTCACGAACTTAGAAAATTTCTTGAGGATGATATTTCAAATAGACTGAAGCGAATCGACGGTGTTGGGATGATCAATGTTTGGGGTGGTGAAGAGCTAGAAGTCCAAATACAAGTAGACAGATTCCGACTTGAGCTGTATGGAGTCAGCTTTGATGATATCAGTATGGCTGTAATGCTCCAGAATATGAACATTTCAGCGGGCAGTATAAACATAAATCAAGAAAACTTTTATATCAGAACCATTGCCGAATTCAGGACACTAGAAGAAATAGAGAATATCCCAATAAAATTGAATCATGATGGATCAATGATCAGAATTAGAGACGTAGCAGATGTATTAGAATCTCCAAAAGAAACAAGATATCACATCAGAACCAATCAAAAACCTACTGTTGCTATGATGATCACAAAAGAATCAGGAGCAAACACACTTTCTGTCACCAGAGCAGTTCAAGCGACATTGACTGATTTGGCGAAATCTGGACAGTATGATATATATTTCCATGAAATAATGAATTTTGGTGATATGATAGAACTCGCTGTAAGTTCTGTGAACTCCAGCATAATATTTGGCAGCATTTTGGCAATAATACTGATGTTTATATTTATCAGAAACTGGAGACCTACACTCGCTATTTCTCTAGCTATACCTGTATCAGTGGTAGCGTGCTTTATACCAATGTATTTATTAAAATTTTCATTAAACATTATGACACTGAGCGGGCTTGCCCTAGGGGTTGGGATGCTGGTAGACAATGCTGTAGTCGTGATAGAAAACATTTTTAGACACATGGAAAGTGGTCAAGATAGGATAACAGCTGCTATAAAAGGTACAAAAGAAGTCGGTATGGCAATCACAGCCTCGACTTTTACAACAATCGCTGTATTTTTGCCTATGGTTTTTAGTGGCGGAATGACGGCAGTGATGGTACGAGGACTCGCTTTGACAGTTTCTTTTTCGTTACTGGTGTCTTTATTTGTAGCGTTGACTATAGTACCTACGATAGCCGCTATTTTGTTTAGAGAGCAAAAAACACTATACAAAAAATTGGTGTGGTTTGAATGGTTAAGGAATGTCTATGTGATTTTGTTAAAATGGTGTTTGCAGAATAGAGGAAAAACAATACTTGCGGTGGTACTCATGTTGATATTATCTGGTTTAATATTGACACAGTCAGATGCAGAATTTATGCCTTCTGGAGACAATCCTTTTATAATGATGAGTATCAAAATGCCCAAAGGCACCACTTTAGAAGAAACAGATGCTCTGGTGTCACAAATAGAAACGATCTTTATACAAACACCTGAAATAGAGACCTTTTTGATCATGTCTGGTGCGTCAGATGATAGTCGGGCAAGAGCTGGAGACGGAAATCCTACAGATCAGACGGAAGCAGTGATATGGGGTAAACTGTATCATTTGAGAGAAAGAGATAGATTGCAGCCAGAAATTATAGAAAGCCTGAGGTCACAAATACCAAATATTGGAGATGGTGAAATAGCCTTTCAAGACATGATGATGGGTGGCAGTAATAGCTCCCCCATAGAGATAAAAATATTTGGTAATGATCTCGAAGAATTATCTATGATGGCAAACCAAATAGCTCACCTAATGAATGATGTGCCAAATGTCCGAGATATTCAAAATAGTATGATAGCAGGCAGCCCTGAAATTCATTTTAAAGTAAACAGAGAAATGGCTATGCAATACGGTTTGACTGCAACGCAAATTGCTACGACTATCAGGACAGCAATCAATGGAAGTGATATAGGTATCCTCAGATCAAAAGGAGAAGAAATAAATATTAGACTCCAATACAGAGAGGATCAAAGGCTGACGATAGAAGATTTTAGTGAAATAAGGATTAAGTCACCTCTAGGAGTCAGCATCCCTCTAAATCATCTTGTCACTCAAGAATTTAACATAGGAAACTCGTTTATCGTGCGTGAAGGACAGGTCAGAAAAGCCACTATCACAGCGAACATACTGGGTAGTGACCTAGCTGGTGTGACGAGAAATTTAAGAGAAAAATTAAACCCTTATATCAGAAGCATGCCTATGGGATACTCTGTCGAATTTGGTGGAGCATACCAGGATATGGTAGAAGGCTTTATCACTCTCAGCTTAGCGTTGCTATTATCAATCGTATTGGTCTATATGGTGATGGCTTCACAGTTTGAATCTCTAAAACAACCTTTTATCATAATGTTTACAATGCCTTTGTGTGTAATAGGAGTCGTCTTTGCATTGTTTATAACAGGTCAAACTATATCTGTCTTGACATTTGTAGGCTTGATTATCCTGAGTGGGATAATTGTAAATAACGCCATCGTTTTGATAGACTACACAAACCAGCTCCGAATGGATGGTGTCGATTTACATGAGGCGCTCGTCAGAGCAGTGTTTGATAGGATCAGACCAGTATTGATAACATCACTGACTACCGTCTTTGGGATGCTGCCCATGGCTTTTAGCAAAGGTGAAGGCTCAGAAATGATGAATCCTATAGCTATCACTATCATCGGGGGCCTCTTGAGTGCCACTTTTTTTACATTAGTGGTGATCCCTGTGATATATAGTCTGTTTGATAAGAGAATAAGAAAGAAAAAAGTATGATTGTATACCGGTTTATTATATCCTTGATATATTTTATATTGTTTCCATTGTTGTGCGTTATATTTCGGAAACATGATTTTAAGCAGAGAATATCTTTTAAAAATGCAATGTTAGAAGAATCTGTGTGGATACACGCTGCGTCTTTGGGTGAGGTAAATGCCATAAAACCATTAGTCAAAAAACTCATAGAAACCTACAACAAAAAGACGTTTTTGATGACTTGTGTCACAAAAACAGGCTTGGCAGCAGCGAAAGAAATCAGTGGAAAGCTGTTTGTTCGTCTAGTTCCTTTAGATATGCCACATATTATGAAAAAATCTTTTAAAGTTTTTAAACCTAAATTGATTATTTTAATGGAAACCGAGATTTGGCCATGTATGCTCAGAGCAGCTTTTGAAAACAATGTACCCGTGATTTTGGTAAATGCGAGATTATCACATAGTTCATTTCATAGATATAATTTTTTTAGGTGGTTTTTAAGAAAAGAATTTTCAACGATTAAGCTCATTTGTGCACAATCAGTAAACAATTTTGAAAGGTTTCGAAGATTAAAATTTAACAATGTAATGGTTTCAAACAATTTAAAATTTTCTGTTTGTCTTCCTGAATATGAATCGCATATCCTGAGAAATGCGTGGAACTATCAATTCAATGATTTCATTATAGCCATAGGGTCATCAAGACCAGGGGAAGAGCAACTGATGAAAGATTTATACTACCAGCTCGTTCATATGATTCCAAAACTAAAGATGATCATTGTGCCTAGGCATTTACACCGTGTTCCCGAAATCGTTGCAATATTTGACAAAGATGAATATGCCCTATTTTCTGATTCTGATAGACGTAAACCCTTCTTGATCGTGGATGAAATCGGTGTATTACCACAAATCTATGCCCTATGTGATCTAGCTTTGATCGGAGGGAGTTTTTATGATTTTGGTGGGCACAACCCTTTGGAGGCAATTTGGTATGAAAAAGCAGTAATCGTGGGCCAGTATCATCAATCATGCCTTGAAACAGTCGAAAAGTTTTTGTCAGAAAAAGCCATAATTGTTTCAAATGTAGATGAGCTCGTCAATACGATACACACTCTTTCCAAAAATGTAGAGCACAGGATAAACATAGGGAAAAAAGCCAAAAAAATACTACTAGAAAACGAAGATGCTCTTTGCAACCATTGGAATGAAATATTAAAATGGATATAATTCAGCTGTTTCATCACCAATAAAATATATCAATACGTTATGAAAAAACTCGCCTTGTACTGGGAAAAACACGATCAAGGAGTAAAATGCCTATTGTGTCCAAACTACTGTATCATACATGAAAAATATAGTGGTAAATGTCGGAAAAGAGTAAATATCAAGAATATACTATATACAGAGAACTACGCCGAAACAATATCTTTAACTCTCGACCCTATGAAAAAAAAACCTCTATATCATTTTCATCCCTCAGACAATGTGCTTTCTCTGGGAGCAAACTCATGTAATTTGTCTTGTAAATATTGTCAAAATTATTCATCAAGCCAGCAAGATTGTACGACAAAAAATGTTTCTCCAGAGCTTTTACTAGCAATCTGTCTCGAGCAATCTATTAAACATGTAGCATTTACATATACAGAACCATTTACTTGGTATGAATACATATTCGATTCGGCAAAGATTCTCAATAAAAATGGCATCTCTGTCATTTTGGTAACAAATGGGTATGTAAATATAAATCCCTTGAAAGATATTATACCATTTGTTTCAGCAATGAATATAGATTTAAAATCCTTTTCTGACGGTTTTTACATAGACATATGTGGTGGAAAATTAAAACCAGTCCTAGATACTATTGAATTTTCACATTCAAAAACTCATATAGAAATCACATTGCTTTTGATAGAAAACATGAATAATGACACAAAAGAATTAAATATGCTATTTTCATTTATCAGTAGATTAGACAAAAATATACCATTACACATTTTAAAATATTTTCCTAGATATCAGATGAATATGGCAGAAACGAATGAAACTACGATATACAACACCGTCAATATGGCAAAAAAATATTTAAACAATGTATATGCAGGTAATGTCAAATATTAGTAAAACCCGTAAAGGAGAGTGTCATTTAAAGTGGCAAATCATCTTGTAGCTAGTTCTTTAAAAAGAACATCTTACCATGTCTTTTTATATAGTCTAGGCAACATCCTACTAAAGCTGGTCGGTTTGTTTCTTTTGCCTTTATATACGAGTGTTTTTGACATTAAAGAATACGGTATGATAGGTATCTTAGAAACCGTCTCGTTGCTCTTGACGACAATAATCTCATTTAATTTGTCATCTGCCCTTGTCAGATGGCTTTCAGATGAAAATGACACAACAAAAGAGAAATCAATAGTGTTTACTATCTTTACGCTCAATACCATATTTTTTACTATTTTTTTAATACTAATTTTTCCTTTCTTAAAAAATATTTCCCAAATATTATTAAAATCGGAGTTATACACAAATATTATTTTGTTGATGTTTGTTAATATTTACTTAGACATCATAACAAGAATACCTTTAAATCTAATACGCATTAGAGAAAAATCATTTTTATATATTATTTCTATGATTTTAAAATCATTTTTTACTTTAGGCGTAAATATCGTGCTATTAAAGTTTACCTCTTTTGGAATTTTAGCCGTTATCTTAGGTAGCATAGTAGGCAATATCGCTTTCTTGGTCTGTACATCGCATTTGTTTATAAAAAATCTACACTGTTGCTTTTTAAAATCAGAAGTATTTAGTTTGTTAAAATATAGCTTTCCGTTAATATTTGTAAGTTTGGGCACAGTATTATTAAACATGGGCGATAGGTTTGTCTTGGAGTATTTGAAAGGTTTTGGTCAGGTAGGTATCTATACTTTAGCTTTCAAGGTATCTAGTGCGGTCAATATATTTGTTTTACAAGCTGTAAACTTGGCTGTTTTACCTATTGCACTCAAATCTTTTAAAACAGAAAATGGAAGAGAACTTTTGAAACAGATCTTTGTCTACCTAGCTGTATTACTTTGCTCAATGTTTTTATTAATCTCATTGTTTTCTTTAGATGTTCTAAAAGTTTTTGCAAAATCAAATGATTTTTTGCTCGCTAACAGGATAATACCAATTCTTCTTTTTGCTTATGTTTTCGAAGGTCTTAAAATTATTTACAGCTATCACATTCTTTATGTAAAAAAAACTCATTGGATCGCTTGGTTGACTTTAGGCAGTGCCTTTCTAAATATAATCCTTAATTTCATCATTATTCCTAAATATGGCTATATGGGTGCCGCCATCACAACACTGCTCTCTGCATTGATCACCTTTATAGGCTATCGAATTGTCGCATTGAAATTGATTTATGTCAACTATACAAACAAAAAAGTATGGTATATGATAATCACAGCCCTGGTATTATTCGTAACCCACAAAATATTTGAAAGGCATGATCTCGCTAATATCTATTATTCATCTTTTATCTTATTTTTATTTTTAATATTTACACACCTATTTAAAATAATAAACTTCAAATTACTCTTTGGAAAAATACTAAAGCGGAGTCCATTCCGAAAACCCTATTTATAAAACTCACTTATTTACTTTCAAGACCAGCATAGTGATATCATCAGCTTGTTCAACAGCATTCGCATAGTCAGTTATTTCCTGCTTTACAGAGGATAACAATTCACAAAGAGAGCAATTGTCAGTTTTATTTATTGTTTTATTCAGAATTGCCTGCAATCTTTTTTCATTGAACAATTCGCCTTCTGAATTCATCGCCTCTGTCACGCCATCAGTGTATAGATAAAGAATATCACCTTCTTCTAGAGTAAGCTCTTCTTCTTTATAAACTGAGTTTTTTTGCCATCCTAGAATCTTGCTTGGTTTGCTTTTTAAATATTCAAAAGAAACAGATCTCTTTGGCACACCATTTTCACTTCCCTTTAAAATTAGCGGTGGATTGTGACCAGCATTTACGTAGACAAATCTTCGAGATAATAAATCATAGTACCCTATAAACACCGTTACAAACATACCAGTGTCATTGTTTTCACATAAAGTTTTATTTACTGCTGTCAAGACTTCAGCTGGTGACTTGTAACTATAAGCATTGTTTTCAATCAATATTTTTGTAATGACCATAAACAATGAAGCTGGTACGCCCTTTCCTGAAACATCTGCAATCACAACGGCAAGAATATTATTCTCTACAAAAAAGAAATCATAAAAATCTCCCCCAACTTCTTTTGCAGGATGCATAATAGCAAAAATATCAAACTCTGACCTATCTGGAAAGGGAGGGAATATGCAAGGGAGCATCCCTGTCTGAATGTCTGCGGCAATGCTCAGTTCTGCCCCTATTCTTTCTTTTTCTGCATGCTCTAGAGTATATGCATTTATCGAAACTTGTAAGTCGTTTGTCATTTTGTTAAATGCTTTGGCTAACATGCCAAGCTCGTCTTTTGAAAATGATTCAGCTCTGATATCTAGATTTCCTAGAGAAATTTGTGCGACACTGGACGTCAGCTTTTTAATTGGTTTATATATTATGTTTGATATCATATAATAAGCAAGAAATAAAATGAGAGTCACAACCATAGCTATTAAAATACTAAAAAACTTATTCCTTTGATCTGCTTCTAAAAATATTTCTTCTGTGGGAGTATATACTATTAGATGCCAGCCATTGTTCATCATGCGAGCCATAGAAATATAAGTAACGTTTTCTATCATCACAACAGAAACACTCACTTCATAAATATTTTGCCATGTTTTCCTCGCATAATCTATTACAAAAGGTACACGCACTTCTGATGGGGATGAATTTGTTATTTCAGGAAGTGAATCAGTATCGGCATGTGTGTTCATCAATATATGCCCGTGCTCTGAGTCAAACAACAAAACAATGCTGTTTTCAGATGGTTTTATAGAAGATAGCACCGCTAATACACCATCTATTTCCAAGTCTATTGCTGACAAACCTATTAATTTGTTTGCTTCATCATAAATACCAGCTCCTGCAGTAATGACAAGTTTAAAAGTGGTATCATCAAGGTATGGCTCTATCCATGTGACCTTGAAAGGTTCGTACAGTCCACTCAATATATCCTTGTACCAGTCCAACTCATGATAATCATAATCATCTTCGATATTATCCAAGCAGACTTTGTGTGTCTCCCTGTCATAATATGCGTGCACGCCCTTTCGATATGTCTTTTCATTAAAACTGTATGGTTCAAACCAAAAACCACCTCCGATAGCAATAGGGAAACTGCGAAGAAACTCAAGTGCAGAAAACTCGCCTATTATATCTGACTGTGAAATTTGATATAAAAAACCACTAGTGGCTAGCTGTATCGCACCTCGCTCAACTTCAGATATTAGTTTATTCGCTCTTTCCGTTTCAAACTTGATCGTTTTTCTGATCCCATCTAGGCGAGCTAGCTGGTATGCTCTGGTCGTGAAAATCGAATACAACGCAAAGGTTATGATGAGACACAATAGCAGTATCAAGGATACAACCAGTATCTTTGTTTTTAAAGAATTTATTGATATATATCTAAATGTATTTTTTTTCATTTATTTTGTGCCTATTCGAAAATAAACTGTCCCTAATTTTTATACCCTCGACTATACCAAAAGTTCATCCAAAGCCACCATACCTATCACATTTTTTACATTTTCAGACGGATCCTCTATTCCGAGACAGCCTCCCATTTCTGTAACCACTCTATGTGTTTTCAGTATCACTCGTATCCCTGCTGATGAAAGAAAAGAAACCTGACACATATTTAATATGATATGAATTTCTTCTTTTTTAACCAGTTCGTCAAGCTCAAATTGCAGAGTAGGAGCATTAGTCAAACCGATCCGACCCCTGAGTATCAGCCTTGTGCCTGTAGGCGTAGTTTCCTTTACGATGTCAATCTCATCAATTCTCATAAAAATTTTACCTCTTGTTAATAATTTATATTATCGTTTACAAGATATTTTGCTCCCCTTTTTAGTCAACACTTTTGTTTGAAATTATTGATTTTTTCTTAAAATATTTTGAACCTTTCATCAAATAAAATAGCCTTAACAATATTTAATGCCAATACGTTAAGTGATGCCCATCCGATCGCCGCTACAGGATGATGCCGTTTATTCGTGCAGGCCGAGGATGCTGATTTGTCGTAGCTCACCACTCCGTCTGCTTCGCAGCCACCCCTCCGAAGGATCGCCGCTACGGAGCGCACTCCGAAAACCCTATTTAATGTACGTGACGGAATTTTGTATCCAGTAACATATTGGGGTTTAATATGATAGCGGAACGAAAAATTGCGTTCCCTACAGAAACAGGTTACTTTTCGAATTTTCGGAGGGGCTACGACAAAATTGGCACAAAAATTGCTGCACATTGTCATAGAAGAAAACCCACTTAATAAGGAGATTACATATGGGAACGCAACAAATATTGATGATTGTATTGTCCGTCATCATAGTAGGAGCTGCTGTCGCAGTCGGAATTCAGATGTTTGATACTCAAGCGAATAATCAAACAAGAAATGCACTAGTTAGTGACATTTCACAAATGGGTATTCAGGCTCAGGCTTGGTACAGGACCCCAGGGATTATGGGAGGCCCCGGGAGAAATGAAGATGGAAGTATCAGATTTGTAGTTACTGATTTACCGACATTGGTTAAATTCATTAATAATGCTTGGGAAGGTGCTGGACCGCACTATACTCCTAACGGAAACTTTACCTTTGCACACTCTTCTTCAAGCGAAATAACGATCACAGCAAGATCAGAAGACGGCAGAATAAACCTTTTGGGCACTGTTAATTTACATGGTGGAACAATTCAAGACAATTATGGTATTGAGGTGGAACCAACAGATCCAGTAGATCCAGATCCCGCACCGTAATTATATTATTCAGATTCGTCCATTAAAATGGATTTATTAAAATGAGAGCTTGAAAAAGTTCTCATTTTTTTTTTATTTATACTTTATCAATCGATAAACGGCACCATCCCGTAGGTGTCCACTCCGAAAACCCCCTATTTAATGTAGGGGACGTATTTACTCGTTCCGTAACATATTATGTATCAAGGATATATAAGGAACGAATAAATGACCGCAGTCCTACAACCCCATTTCTGTAACGTAGATATCCGATCGGCACATTTTTCAGGGGTCATCTGAGTAGGATCAAGTCCCGTTTGCCCTTTAAATCGCAAATATGAGCCTCAAAAATTAGCCAATCGGAGATTGGTACTACGGAACGGACTTTCCGGACTGCGGTCATAAATGCGTTCTCTACAGAAATAGGTTATTTTTCGGCTTTTCGGAGGGAACTCCGTGCGGGGCGGGGGTGCTGATAGTTGACAGTTGAGGTAATAACACCACATTTCAACGTAAATAATGTGGTTTTTTTATGGTAATGATAACTTTGTCGGAACAAAATACCCTCCACTAGTCATACTATGTGGAGGGTAATACGTCAAAATTCACTTGTATCCCATTTATTTTAAAAGCGTCATCCTTTTTACGCCAACATACTCATCTGTACTCATACGGTAAAAATACAATCCACTTCCTACTGTGTGTCCAAAATCATCTAAACCATTCCAAACAACAAGATGAGTTCCACTGGTCATAAATTCATTTACTAGGGCTCTTATCCTTTGTCCTCTAATATTGTAGATTTCGATACATATATTGCCTGATTGCTTCAATGAAAACTCGATAGTTGTTTCAGGATTAAAAGGATTTGGGAAATTTCTGTGTAACTCCGTTTGTAGAGGTATCACAGGATCATCTTTATCACTCACTGGCTCTGGAATTATTGATACCATATCTGATGGTAAAGATTCACCATCAATGTCCCCAGTCCAGATAGCGATCACATAATAAAAGTGTTCTTTATGATAAACCACATCATCATCTGTAAAGAAAAATATGTCTGGAGCTATAGTCCCACCTATTTGAACAAATTCATCTGTTTCGATAGCCCGATAAATTTTGAAACCTGATAAATCGCCATAGTCTTGGGCTGAAGGTTCTTCCCAAGATAAATTTACGACACCCTCACTAGCAGTGGCTATCAAATTTAATGGCTCGTTAAACAATGGTACAATAATGGCAGTTTCTATAGTTTCAGATACTCCATTTTCATAAACAGCAAAAATTCCATATAAATATTTATTGTCTTTCTGTAAATTGTTATCAGTGTATGTAAAATTTGTAGTCTCGGTGAGATATTCATTGTCTCTAAATATTTTGAAATGCTGCAGAGCATCATTTTTCAGTTCATTTTGTGTAAAGGAGTGAGATATTCTCTCACTATTTAAATAGCGAACATCACTACCAAGCTCCCATGACAGCACCACGTTTTCCTCATCTACGACTGTCGCAGAAAAGTTTATTGGAGGTTCAAAGGTAAAAGGTAGGATAGAGAACCTTGCATTTGTAAAACCACCCCTGATACCAGTGGCAAAAGGGTAAGGATCTGTATTTGCTGAGTCAGTATCAGAACGCCAGTAAATAGTTCTGACTTGGTCAGCAAAAGGTGTAAATAGGAATACATTACCCATACCAAAAACTTCGGTGTGGTTTTTTACAGACATCACTACGAGGTTATCTTTTGTATACTCAAAAGGTGTATCCAAAAAAACATCGACAAGATACGTCCCAGCTGCAGAAACGTCCAAACTACCAGAATAAACTAGCGTAAATTCACTAAAAGGCACCCAGTCTGTCGTCGTAGAAAAAAACGATTTTTCTGTTGTAGACATGTATATATTTATCGTAGTCTCTGTTTTCACGAGAGTAGCTTCGCCTGTGAAATTTACACTCATAGTAAATACTGTTCCATGGGTTAATTCTTCTTTATGATAAATTGTCTGAGAAATGCTATTCTTATGGCCAAAGTCTACAAAATCGTTGTTTGAGAATATACTGTTCGGGTTTCCTATAGAGTTCTGTATCAATCCTGATGGGAAAACATTTACTTTAAATAAACTTGTTACATCATTAACAGAATTTTCATCAAGATCCCAAACGACTTGTCCATAGAGCTGATGCATACCTAATTGATCAGGGATCCATGAGAAGAAGAAATTAGTAGATTGATTTTGCTCTATGTTTACACCTGCAGACATCGCTAGGGGGACATTGTCGCCGACTCTCATCAGTTGAACTGTATAATCAGAGGCAGGAAACTTGCCAGTATTATAAACATTTATAGTAAATGTGCCGGGAGATTGCAATGACATTATGCTTGGTCCAGTGATAGAACTAGCTGCTAAATCGTAATCATATGCTATCAATTGAACAGGTTTAAATGCATTTAAACGCTTTACGACTTGCGAACCAGCAGGGGTAGAAATCGTGATAGGATCATGGTTGTTTACTATCAGTTGTTTTAATTCTGCAGCTGATAACATAGGGTTTACTGACAGCAACAACGCTGCTACGCCTGCTGCATGTGGTGCTGCCATTGACGTTCCGCCATAATCCTGATAGCCATTGTTGAGCCCGGTGGTATATCCATCAGTACCCGGTGCGAATACATGCACATGTTCTCCAGAGGAAGAATATGCAGATGACTGACCTCCACCCCATACGCTACGCTGTCCATTCACATCGATAGCACCAACTGATATCAGATTGGGAAGATTGAAACTAGCTATTTGGGCATAAGTGTCGACGTTCCCTCCATGATTTCCTGCTGACCATACAAACAAACCCGGAAAATTATTTATGGCATCACGGAGACCTGTCAGCTGACCATACCCTGAAAAACTCATAGTGACTATTGGGATTTCATCAGCTGTTCCCCACAAGTTTGTCGCGTATGTAACCGCTTCGGTCATAACAGATTCGCTAGAATATCCATCTACGCTTATTCGAAGGGGTACCAGTGTCACATTCCAGTTTATGCCCACTGTTCCTATCCCATTATTCCCGACAGCTCCGACTATCCCAGCTGAACGAGTTCCATGACTATGCGTATCTGTCGTATTTGAGTTGTTTGACGCAAAATTCCAGCCTGTAGTAACGTCTAGATTGGCGTTCAAGTCAGGGTGACTCGCGATACCTGTGTCTGATATCCCGACTCGCACACTGTGTGAACCTGTAGCCATATCCCATGCTTCTGGAGCTTTGACGCCATGAGTTCCCCATAGTGCCCAAAGACCTGGATGATTCCAATACTCATCGTTTGGGACTAATGTCGTAGAAGTGATATAGTCAGGACTGGCAGACTCGATACCTTCTATTGTTTTTAATTCTTCGATAGCGGACAAAACTTTTGCTTTGTCATTTGTTGGTAAAGTGATCTTGTATATCGATCTAAACTCCCCGGACGACCTCTCATTTAGTGCCCGTATCGCTGCCTCATTGTGGATTTGAAAAATGTTTTCTACTGACTCTTTTTCAAAATTCCCAAAAAACTCGGCATTCCTACTTCCTGCGTATTCACTAAAAGCTGGTGTCAAAACTACTAGAACCGTTCTGTCACAAAAATCTAGCTCAGCAAATAGAAAACTAGTGAAACACATCACAATCAAGAAAATAAATATTAATCTTCTCATATTGTACTCCTTTTAATATATTTTTTTGTATCTCTTTTTCATTATATCTATCATTGATACTATTCTATGTTTATAGGTATGGCTTTTCAAAACAATGTGATATGCCTTTGTTGCTATTTTTTCTCTGACATCATTATTTTTATCGTAGTATCTTAACAATTCAGGTATTTCATTTACATCGTCAAACCAAACCATGTTTTCTTTTGAATCAAAAAAATCTCTTATTTGGCTTCTATAATCCGTCAACAAAAATCCTCTAGATGCTGAAACATCAAAAACTCTTTGATTTACTCCATTCGTCATTTGCAAAGAGGTCATGTTAAAATTTATTTTTGATTGATTGTAAAAATCACATAAATTGTCATAATACCATCTTTCTGAGAGCAATTCATATTCTAGAGGTAATATATTTTTCCAGTTTGGATCACCCGAGATTACGGGCATAAAACCTGAAAGTTTATCTATACCTTTCTTACGATAAATCTGCGTTCCTTTCCACAATACTGATGATTTAAAATCCTCTTTTTGCTCTAAACTATCAAACCTTAGATCAAATTTTGACACTGATTGATCTACATGCCTGTTTTTTTGTGACAAAAAAAGCTCAACCACTGCAGGAAAACTTTTGAGCAAATCATCTCTATGCACCCAGGATTTCATAGTCTTGTGAATAGCGTTTACCATACTAGAACCAACAAATGACACTCTATACATATGTCTTTTTGACTCTTTTGAGACATTGTCTATTTTTTTTGGATAGAATATTTCTGTATCGGTACCGAGAGGCAAAAAATCACAGTTCTTGTACCCTTGTGATTTTAGATGAGTGATATAATCATCATCCCATACAAAAATATTACAAAAGTCTGATATTTTGAAACTAAAAGAAGAAAGTATCACATCTGGGCTATCTACAAACCATGAGACAAAGGGCATCTCTATCTCGTCAAAAAAATCTATCATTCTACCACCTTGATCAAAACCCATATGGTTTATTGACAATATGAAATCAGGTTTAAAATGAGAAATTGTGTTGACGAAACAGGTCATAAAGTTGTCAAAACCATATTTTTCCGAATCCAAGTGTATATAGTGAACCAGATTTCCTGTCTTTTTGATCGCAGACAGGCACTCCTTTGTCAATATGTGAGAACAATCTATAAATATAATCCGAGTTTGTGCATCTGTAAATTTCGGGTATTTCAGTCGTGAGAGGTCATTAAAATTTGATCTTTTTTGAATGTTATTTAAGATCATTTTGTATTGTAAGCCATAAAAACACTCTTGACTTTTTTGCACATATGTATTTTCTTTTAAACTATCATAATTTTCTTTAAAAAACAAGTCTTTAGAAAAATAGTGTGACAAACTTTGATCATCACATCCTACATATATTCTGAAAAAATTTATATACGATAAATCACAATGTTTTATTGCTAGGTAAAACAGCTTTATATCAGGTTCTATTAATATAATTTTTTTTTCTGGGTATTTTGCTCGCATGCTCTGGCAAACATAGCCTAATCCTAGCCCCATTATGATCAAATATTCCCCTACAAAACTAGTGCTTTGTGCTATCTTGGCTGCTTCTTTTGTGGGGTAAAATTGGCTATGAATGGTGCCTTTTATATCGTTTGTTATACCTATCAAACCGGGTGTAATAGATTCTTTTGAAGGAATAGTCTCAAAATGAACTTTATATACGCTACTGCTCCTGTTTATATGACACCTTTCGCTATTGTCATCTAACCATCTGATATTTTTTCCATATATTTGACACATGCCACCATACTTTTTTTTTGACGGTTTATGTCAAGTAGTTTTATTTCGTATAGCTACTTCTTGAGATTACATTGCCGTAACGGCACTTGCCACATCCAATCATTTAGCGACGTCTATTTTCACAGCACCACTACTGCCTGTAATAAATATTTTATTAGTTACACGGCTTGCTCTATCTAAAACCAGAGAACTAGGAAATCCACTTCCTGCAAACTCATCTGCACTAAAAACTATGAGTTCTGGTTTGACATAGTTTAAAAACTCTTGCTGGGAGCTAGTATTACTGCCATGATGACCACCCTTTAAAATATCTGCTTTTAAAAGTGTGGGATAGTTGTTTATCAAATGTTGCTCTCCATCCCACTCTAAATCGCCTGTAAATAATATACTCACGCCCTGGTAATCTATTTTACAAACCAGTGAAAGATTGTTTACATTCCCGTGCCAATAGCTCTGATCAGGATGTAAAAAATGAATTGTATAATCATCTTGTTTATAAGTCAAAGTATCATCTATTACAAAAAAAACTGTGTTTTGGAAATGCTGTGATAGTCTGATGTGTTCCATAGTAGGAGAATTATAAAAGTATCTCGAAATCATCAACGTGTCTATCTTTACCTGTTCGCCTAGCTTGAATATCCCTCCATAATGATCCAAGTGTTCATGAGTAATCAATACCTTTGATATAGATGAAACTTTCTGATGCTTTAAATACCGAAGCAAATTTCTAGTGATATTTTTGCGATTTCGCTCTACATCACCTGTATCTATGACCATATAATCGTTCTCTGAAAACCTGACCAAAAAGCTATCCGAATTTCCCGTATCAAAGAAGATTACCTGAAAACTTCTTTTTTCTTTTACAGGGATAAACAATGTCAGCGACAGTAAACACATAGCTAGCCCTTGAAATAGTCTCTTTTTGTTTTTACAATATGCTATTAAAAGTAAACCAAATGCCAAAAGAACGTTTAATGCAATGATCTCTGAAATATTTTGAGTGTGTTGAAAGGCAAAAGGTAATTTACTCAAAAAAACAATATAATGATTAAATGCTTCTGTCAAAAATTCCGCACAGATCACAAAAATATTATAAAATGGAGTCCATGCAGGCAAAATCAAGATTATAATAAACAAGGGTAGTAGAGCTCCAATAAATAAAGTCCCCAAAATATTTCCGATAAAAGCATTCATGTTGAAGTATTCAAAATAGTAAATCTGTGCAGGCATGATCAAAAACTGAATGCAACAAATCATCAAAATATATTTTATAACATATGTGAACACTTTACCTACTTTTGTAGTATATTTTGACAAAGAAAAATATTTATAAGCTTTGGTATACAATTGAGTTGCTAATATAATACCCGCAAAAGCCAAATAAGACAGCTGTAAACTAACAGAAAACAACAGTGATGGATTTACTAAGGTGACGATAAATAGACTAATAAAATATATCTGCCATTTGCTTACTATACGACTAGTCATTCCTGCAATGATAAATAAAGAGCAAAATATGACTGCTCGAACGACAGGCGGAGAAAGATCACATAACAGCGCATAAATCACCAATATCAATATCGTTAATATGTGAATAATATTTTTGGGAATACGAAAGATTGTAAAAAAAAGCATTATATAAAAAGCAACCAAACCTACATGAAAACCACTCACAGCAAAGAAATGCATCAGCCCTGACAAAGGCAAAGTGTCTGAATAAAAATCATTTCCATAATAGTTTAGAAAATGTCTTTCCCCTAATATGAGCGATATTGCCATGGGTGCAGAATAGTTTACGTGACTTTGAAATTTATATCTGATGATATTTTTTATCTTTAGTACAAAGCTATAAACTGCTTTTTCCAGACTGCGATAAAGTGTTGTTTTTGTATGAAGACCATCCTCTGATTCTATTTTATATATAGGACTTATGTGATAAGCACTTGCATAAATATTTGATTGTTTTTGGTATGAAAAAAAATCTCTCTCCCCTGGGTTGGAAGGTTTATTTTCTCGTATAATGAGCGTGGTTTCTATGATGTCTCCATGATTTAAACTGTCGTTATCAGTAAAAAAGGCGACATTACCTTTGAGAAGAATATCAAAAGATGAGATGAGCTCCAATCTATAGATATACCCTGAAGTGATTGGTTGTTTTTCGCCTATTATCCGCCCTCTAATGTACTGTTGGATATACTCTCGATTTGAGGATTGGTTTTTAAAACTGGTCGCTCTCCATGTCTCGTCATTAGAAATATATATTTCTCCAGCACTCCAGCCTTTACTCCCTACACCTTGTGGAATATCGTGTGATTTTAGTATATTTGATATGTGATTTTCAGGTAAAGTTTGAGAATTTAGAGAAATCAGATAGCCTGCGATGAGAGCAATAGTAGGTATGGAAAAAACTCTCGTTTTGGATGCACTAAAACAAATGAAACAAATCAAAACGGTCGGCAACAATATAAAGAAAGGAATAAAATATTGGTTTGATAGCACTATTCCCAAAAGCCAAAATGGCACCCAACTTAATGCAGGGATAGGCAGATGATGTTTGAATATTTTAGGGATTTTGTAGGGTTTTAGGTGATTTTTACTTGCAGCCATAGAAGTGATGTCTCTACATTTTTATCGACAACTCCTCCCAGATAGCAAGCCATTCAAGTATTTTTTCATCGATGCGATTCAACTCTTCAGAGAGAGTCAGAAACTCATGATGCGTCATATCAGTAGCTTTTTCGGCTATCATTTGATGGATGTCCTTTTGTTCTTTTTCTAGCTTTTCTATCTCTTTTTCGGCTATTTGGATAGTCTGCTCTTCTTTGTAGCTCAACTTTTTTGTTTTTTTTTCTTTATATACTATTTTTTGAACAGGGTTTTCTTTGATCGTGCCCTCTTCATTAAACTTTTTCATTAAAAGGTAGTCAGAATAATTTCCGGGAAACTTCATAATACTCTTGTCTTCTTGAAAAATAAATAAAGAATCCACTACTCTGTCTAAAATAAACCTGTCATGTGAAACGATAACGATACAGCCCAAAAAAGCATCTAAAAAGTCCTCTAGTATCTCCAATGTTCTGATATCAAGATCGTTTGTTGGCTCGTCTAATATCAAAAAATTTGACCCAAATATAAGTGAAGAAAGCAGATACAATCTCTTTTTTTCGCCACCTGAAAGGCTAGAAACTTTGCTCATCTGCATTTTTCTATCAAAAAGAAATTTTTCCAGAATCTGTTCTGCTGAGTGCAACACTCCGTCTTTGGTTCTGATGTTTTCTGCAAATGATTTTATATAATCATGAACAGTGATGTTAGGCTCTATTATGGGTTCTGCTTGGGAAAGACATGCGAGTAGAGTATTATGTCCTTTTTTTATCTTCCCAGAGAGCGGTTGTATCTCTTCTGTGATTGCTTTTATCAAAGTTGATTTGCCACACCCATTGGGACCTATTATTCCTATTCTATCAAGCTTTTGAAAGTTATAAGAAAAATCTTCTAAGAGTACCTGCAAATCAACATTTGAAAATTCTGAGATTGCCTCTCGAGGAGTATATTTAGGGTACCCAATTTTCAGATTATGTATTTCTAATATCGTTTTACCTTGTCTCTGAGACATAAAGGATATTTCTAAATCCTGCTGAGTTGTCAGATATGATTTACTGATCAGCTCTTTCACTCTATCTATGTGGTCTTTGGGCTTCGATGTTCTGGCTTTGGCACCCCTTTGTAGCCATTTCATTTCTTTTTGGAGCTGTGCCTGACGCCTCGTTTCTTTTCTATTTATGTCGACCTCTTCTAATTCTTTTCTTTTCAAATATTCCAGATAGTTGCCCGGATAAAACTGCAATTTATGTCGATCTATTTCAAGAATTTTATTAGAAACAGAATCTAGAAAATATCTATCATGAGTAATAAAAATAATAGTACCCTTATACGCTATCATGTAGTCTTGTAACCATTCTATAATGTCAGTATCGAGATGATTAGTTGGCTCATCAAGTAATAAAATATCTGGTTTATCTAACAAAACTCTCGCCAGGTCGACTCTCCTTTGCTGCCCTCCTGAAAGAGAGCTGATAGACATTTCAAAGTCACGAAAACCTAATATTGTCAATATCGACTTTGCTTTCACTTCTATTTCCCACGCATTTACACTCTCTATTTTTTGATATATCTCGGTTTGGCGTTTGTAAAGATCACTGCTTTCGGGTAAAACATAAAGATTTGGAGAGAGGCTTGGTGTTTGTGAAAAACCACCTTCTCGAAGCATCAATTCATCGTTTATTTTTTTATATTCTCGTAATAATCCAAAATGAGGATGCTCGCATTGATAAATTTGTTCAAAAATGTTTAATTTGTTATCTAGTGTGGGATTCTGTGCGAGATAGCTAATCCTTTGCCCTTTCTGGACTACGACATTTCCCGTATCACTAAACTCAACTCCATATATAATCTTTAAAAGAGTTGATTTGCCACAACCATTGATTCCCAAAAGACCGATTTTGTCTCCATATTCAATTCCTAGGGTTGAGGTCTCAAATAAAGTCTTTTCGGCATACCTCTTTGAGATATTTTCGAGAGAAACTACGCAATCTGCCATTTATTTTGAAAATTGTAAACTGAACAACGTACTTAGCCAATAAAATACTTTTCGACTATCAGATGGTCATATTTGCTTAAAAGTGACTTGTTTATTATTCGATAAGAGGGTTTATACTCCTCATTATACGTATAGGAATGTCTTACTAAATATTTGTTCTCAGAAAATAGCTGTTCTATTAAAATACTGTCTTCTGAAAAATTCTTTATTTTTTTTTCAACGAAAAAAGGAAGCATTGCTTTCCAGTACTTGATATATATATCTTTGTCTAAATCGGCAAAAAGACTTATCTTTTCGGAGATCAGATTTGCACTTTCGATAAAAGCTCCCAAAAAAGCTTCAAATGGGATAATCCCATCAGCAATCAATTGTGTAGAATACCTAGCCAAAGGTATCCAGATTTCGCAATCAAAAATTACACAGGGACAACTTATCATGCCTTGATGTTCTTCTCTATATACAGCTTTCATATTTTCTAGATAAGAATTTGTCGTGTTTTTAGTAAACTTGGATGTATATTGCTGATAGCTCACTAGCTCTTTTGCCAAATACGCTCTTGCTGTATTTTCATCATTGATAATGTGCCCCGGACCAAAAGCACTTTGCATGTAAAGCTTGTAAAAATCAATCAGGCTAGACTGCGGATGATGTTCTAGTTCATTAATAAACATCACCTGTAATTTACTTAATATTTCTTTTCTCATTTTTGTTTCTAGATTATAGTTTTATAATCTGACCAGACAATCCACATCGTATTATTATTTTAGTCTTCCAATATCTGGTAAATGTCACCTATTTTAGTCAGTGCGGGCAACATTTCATACTCGATCATATCTGCCAGCATGACCCAATCTTTTTGATCTTGGATCTGTATGATTGTGTCTAATTTTGCACTCAAGCTATCTATATGTCTCATAAACGCACCTTCGCTATCTTTTATATTAGCCAATGGTCTACCGAGCATAAAAACAGAATCTTCTAATAGTTTCAAGTACAACTGTAGATTTTCTATTCCTTCTACAAATAATGTGTTTGCCTCTGTTGCATCTTGTGTTCTAAAAGAATCAGCAATTTTTTCAAAATCTATCAGTAGCAATTGCAAAGTAGATTTAGAGATACTCAGGGCTTGACCTCCGATTACTGCTGCATCCTCTGTTCTGATTGAAAGGGAATCATCATCCAAAAGATATATTTTTGCGGCATTATGATACCAGCTACTATCAAGTATTTTATCATTTAGCTCCACCTCTGCTATCAAATGTCCTTGTGGCAAAGTCGTTTCTATTTGAGTCACCACATCGTGCAGCGTGCCATTGGAGACTAACTTTATTTCCCTTTCTTCTTCATTTAATAATACTCTCATTGTTCCTCCTTTTATGGTAATAATTCTTTAAACAAAACCAATTTCATTTTTAATATTTCATATAAATGCCTAGTCTTTTGTATTATCATGTACAACTCACGATCATCAATCTCCGATTCTTTAAATAAAACAAATTCAAACCAGTCATAGATTAGCTCACTTTCCCTTGCCTTGTTATACAACACCTCTTTATACTTTGTAACTGCTTGAAAATATTTCTTGTTTTTGTCAAGATTATTTTTGTTAAGACCATACAATTTTAGATTGGCTAATATTTTTGTGGTTATTTCTATCATCTCAGAAAGCAACTCCTTCAATTCTATAAAATCAAGCTCTGGAATAATATAGTCTGCATTCAAGGTATCGATAAATTCTCTATATTGTTTTTCGTGAGTGTGTAGCTTGTCAAAAAAGTATAGTGACCATATAAATCTTTTGAGTGAAAAAATATATTCGACTTCTGTGATTTCTTCCCTTAAAATAGGTCTGACAAAATGAAAACCAAATTGGTCATGTTTGGTTATATACATTCTGATCCTCTTTCTCTCCTTATCTATTTCGCTCGCGAGTTTTTGATATTTTAGTCCTAATGGTAAATTATTATCCTCAAAATAGCATCTGATTATTTTTACTACGTCTTCAGGGCTCACTGCATGGTGGCAAGACCAATGCGAACATTCATGATAAAAACCACATGGGTAGCATTCCATTCGCGACTGTATTATTATAGAATCTTCATGATATGGACCTGTCTCCCATTTACTCACTGGTCCTAATGATATATCTATGACTGGCTTGCCTGTCGCTACGGCTATGTGCATTGGACCTGTATCGTTTGTAACCATCAAATCTATACTACTGATAGCTACCACTAGTTCGTTTAATTTAAAATTACCTATAGTATTAAAAAACAATTCGCTTTTAATATCAAAAAAGAATGACTTAAATTCTTTTTCATTGTAACCTCCAAACAAAATTATACAAAAATCTTTTTCTCCGAGCAAATGATTGATTACTTTGTGGTAACAATGTTTCTCCCATGCTTTATTTGATTGACTAGCCCCTATGTGTATACCTATGATTTTTTTATTTGTAGATTTTATTGCTGAGAGAAAATCGGAGAGATTACTCTCATCTTCTTTATAAACGTTTAGCTTTAATCTTGTTTTAAAAGAAAATTCCTCCCCAAAACACATAGCCATTCCTGATATTATGTCCACCAGATTAAAAGAAAAATCTCCTATTTTGTGCTGATTTGCTAGCTGGTATGCTATAAAATCACAAGTCATTTTTTGTTCTCTATTTTCTGTCATTTCCATTCCCAGTTTTCGCTTTGCATTTATCAAAAAAGCTAGAAGTGCACTTTGCTTTGATACTATGGGATTGTACAATATATCATATTTTGCAGCGTTGAGTCTGTTTATCGTATGATGCAGTTCCAGATAACCATCGACAAAATTTTCAGAAAGATCCTTTGCTACCAGCACTCCATCATCTAAACATATTATCTCGTTTATATAGCTGATATGCTTTACGATAGGGCTAAATGCCTTTATCACTAATATATCTATCAGCACCTCTGGGTATTTTTCTTTTATCTTGTTTACCAGACCTATGGTCTGAATTAGATCTCCTAATCTCGTTAAATTTATTATTAATACTCGCATTCTCATTCCTTGTCCATGAACTTTTTAAAAGGCTATCATTCTCCTGTACGAAATGTCTCTAAAAGTAATATCATCGCTTCGTATTTTTTCATAATTCCCTTTAGCCCTTTTGTGTTGTTTAATATCGCTTGATAAGAATATTGCATAGCAGGATCTATAGAACGTAAAAACCTCTCCAATTCTACATCATTTACTTTTCTGAGAAAGTCATCCACATTTTTTGCTTTATCAAAAATAATGTCTGACAGCTCTTTGGATTGTTTTAAAGCTGTTTTCAGTACGCTTGCTAAACGAGCTTGGTATGTATGTTTTTTCAGTGTTTTCTCTCGTCCGGCACTAGCTATTTTTTTTCTGATATCTTCTTTTAATAAATAAAAATTTGCCTTGTCTATTGCTTCCTCTACTGTAGAAAAAAGCACTATTTCTTTATCCACTTCAAACAATTCTCTGACTGCTGCTCTATCATCTACTAATTGAAATCCTCCACAAGCTGCTATTTCAAACGTTCTAGGATTTACAAAATCACCATTATCATCAAACATGATCTCTTTTTGTGGAGAAACAAAAGATGATGACTTAATGTTTTCTTTGGGGTTCGCAGAATGCAAATTGATATTGATTTTTGTAGATTGATAAATCATGTTTGATTGCTCGATGCTTATTCTTTGATTTTTTAATGGGATATTATATTTTGACAGCTCGGAATCTGTCCAGCCGGTACCCCATAGTTTCAAATTGTTCCTATTGAAATGTTTAAAAAAAGAAACCCTATTGGGATATGCGGCTCCCATAAAAGAAATGTCAGCTCCAAAAAAACTATTTTCTTCCTTTGTCATATTTACAGGCTTGTGAGTACTTGGCTCTGCTGCAACTGGCACCCAGCCCCATGCCTTCGTACAGACCTTTTTTAGTTCTGTTTCAAACTGTCCTTTTTGTATCATAAAAAAATAATCAAAGTCATTACAGATATTTTTCCAATAAGAAAACCTACGAAAATCCTCTACAAACCAATACATGGAAATGATCCCAGCTTTTTTGATATTATACAGCAATTTGTCTGTAAAAGGGCTCTGTGCTAGAAAAAAAACAATTTGTGGTTTAAAAGATAGTATGTCTTGCCACAATGTATCTGATAGCAGTGATGTTAGAGACTCTATCAGCGAGCTATAGCTCCCGTTCTCATTCTTCATAGTTTGAATATTTTGCCTTTGTTTGTGGACAGAGGATGCTTGCGATATTTCAGATCCTATATATTTCATAAACAAAGGTTCTGCTACTGAATGATCAGATAATCTGGCTGAGACTCCTAAGGATTCAAAGGCTGAGACCACATATTGAGCTGTAGTATACGAGCCTCCATAGATAGGTGAATTTACTAGTACCTTTATTTGACTAAAGCTCTTTAGCTCTTCTGGCAAATGCTCGGCAGACACTTCTTTTGAGGAGTTCCCAAATGCTGTTATCTGCTCAGCATCGGATGGTTTGGTCAAAATCTGTTTAACCTGATTGAAATATGGCTCTTGAAATCTGAGTTCTGACCTTAATACCAAAAGATGAAAATCTATAAATTTTGGTACCTTGTCCAATGTCTCAACGATTTGGCATTTATCAAAAACAGGTTTTAGATTTTTGGCTTTCTGAGCTTTATTTATCAGTTCGTGGCATGATTCAACTATGTATATCTCTTTAAATTTACCCAGCAAAGGAAGTATATGATAACCAAATCCTAATCCAAAAACGAGTAAAGGTTTATCAAAATCTAAAATTTGGCAAAGAAATTTCTCACTTATTCTCACTCCCTCATTTTGAGGTTCATAAAGACTATGCAATTGAAAACCATTCCACAAAGGAACGGGGTTCCCATCTTTTGCTATTTGAATTGTTATTACTTCATTCATAGAATACTCTTCTCATATCAATTTATTTTTTCAAACAAATATTTATAATTTTTTAAGAATTCTTTTGAAATGGTTATCGTTTCATCTGTTACTGTTTTATTTTCAGCAAAAATAGGTTCAGGGTTACAACCTCCACTGGCTCTTTCCAATTGACTCATTCGATACCTGTTCCCACAGTTTCGACAAACAAGATGAGCTCCGATTTGTTCAAAGTACCCAAATGACGAACTATAGCATACCTGACATGTGTTGAATACTGTTCTTATTGTTCCATCAGGAGCTTTTACTGCTATTACTTCCATTAAGACTTCATCTATCTGCACAGGGAAATATAGAGCATTTTCTGTGATTTCTGCTACCTTAATCACAATATCCATGTCATAAATGACAGGTTTTCTTTTATTTAACCCATCTTCTTGTAACAAGAGTAAATTAAACGGCTTCACCACTCGTGACTCAGACACCACTTTACGCCCACTATGTGCTCTGACTGTCGGATTACGCCATCCTGTAATACTGGTGACGTCTGCTCCTGCTATGATAAACTGCTCGGGATTGAGTATAAAAGACAATTGACCTTCGATCAATTCTACTCTCCTAGCCCAGTGTAGCATGTTATTATTTCCGATATCCAGTCCATAGTGATCACCAAACTGATGATACTTTATCAAACGCCTATTTGACTTGACAATATGTTCGAATGTGGATAGTGCTGTCTCAAATCTCTCGCTGCTAATTATCTTTATCCCTGTAACAAGCCTGTTACTAAATGGGTCAAATACGAGATGACTAGGTAATCTCGCTACATCAAGCCCACTCTCAATAAACGGTGTTGCGTCAAACTCGATCCATACATCAAAAAGCCTACTTTCATCTATATCACTGTTATAAAAAAATCTAGTTGTTAAATCTGGTGCTGCCAATTCCCATGCATTTTTCTCTAAATTAAAAGAGACATTGTCCGAAAGAAGATCTAGGATGATTTCAAACTTTTTTATGGCATTATTTCCCACTATATCAAGTCGCTGGCACGATATAATGGTCATTAAAAACATAATAATAATGACTAAAATTTTTAATTCTTTTTTCATTTTAACCTCTCATTCTGCCTTAAATTTTTTTAATCGCAAGGCATTTGATACTACGGACACAGAGCTAAAACTCATTGCCAAAGCTGCAAATATCGGATTCATCAATGGACCACCAAAAGCATATAATAGTCCGGCAGCTACAGGTATCCCGAGGGTATTGTAGGCAAATGCCCAAAACAAATTCTGCTTAATTGTGCGTATTGTTCTTTTGCTGAGATTGATAGCAGTAGGTACATCTTGCAAGTCAGATCTCATTAGCACAATATCTGCACTTTCCATTGCGACATCTGTTCCACTACCGATTGCTATTCCTATGTCAGCTTGAACTAGGGCAGGTGCGTCGTTTATGCCATCACCTACCATTGCTACTTTTTTACCCTCACCCATTAATTTCTTTATTTCAGATGCTTTGTCATGGGGAAGTACTTCTGAAAAAATTCTGTCTATTCCGACCTGCTTTGCTATTGCCTCGGCTGTTTTATTATTGTCTCCTGTCAGCATAGCTACTTCAATGCCCATTTGGTGAAGCCTTTCGATAGCTAATTTACTAGAAGGCTTTATCACGTCTGCTACTGCTATAATGCCTGCTAGATGACCATCTATAGCTACATACATCGGTGTCTTCGCTTCTTGGGATAATCTTTCACTATCTTTTTGCAACAAGGTGAGTGATATGTTTTTTTCATCCATCAATGTTTTGTTCCCTACTAGTACTGTTTGATTGTTTATCATCGCTTCTATGCCTTTACCTATTAAAGCACTAAAATTTTCAGCTTTTAGTAGAGAGAGCTCGCTCGCTACTGCCGCAGAAACTATCGCTTGCCCCAATGGATGCTCTGACCCTTTTTCTGCAGAAGCTGTTATCTGCAAAAGTGTTTCCTCTGATAGAAAAACATTACCGACATCAAGCCTAATATCGGGTTGTTTTAAAGTAATGATATCCGTGACGGCTGGTTTACCTTCTGTAATGGTGCCTGTTTTATCAAAGACTATTGTTTTTATTTTATGTGTCATTTCTAAAGCCTCACCACCTTTTATCAGAATACCATGCTCAGCTCCTTTTGTTGTTCCCACCATGATCGCTGTAGGCGTTGCAAGTCCTAAAGCACATGGACAGGCTATGACTAGAGTCGTGATAAAGACTGTCAAAGCTAGAGTTATGTTTCCCAAAGCAAAAAACCAAGCCAACCCTGCTAAAATTGCTATCAAACAAACGATAGGTACAAACACTGCCGAAACCTTGTCTCCTAGTGCTGCTATTGGGGCTTTACTGCTCTGAGCTTCCTCTACTAGTTTTATTATTTGTGCGAGAGCTGTCTCTGTGCCTACTTTGATCGCTCGGAAATGAATATTACCCGTAGTATTGATTGTTGCGGCGTATACTTTATCTCCGCTTTTTTTATCGACAGGCATGCTTTCCCCTGTCAGCATAGATTCATCTATCGCTGTGTGCCCTTCCAAAACTATCCCATCGACAGGTATTTTTGCTCCCGGCTTAACTATGATGATGTCACCCGGTTCTACTTCATCTATAGGTATTTCCTTTTCTACAAAACTATTAGTAGCAATCTCGTCGCTGTCTTTGTACAAAATAATCGCTGTCTTAGGTGTCAGACCCATCAATTTCTTTATCGCCTCACTTGTGCGACCCTTGGAAACCGCCTCCATTGTTTTGCCGAGTAGTATCAACGCAAAAATCACTCCGGCTGTTTCAAAATAGAGCTCATCTACTAGTAATTTGTCTGATATTTGATTGAAATAGACCTCCCTAGATATCATCCATGTTTTGTACAAGCTATATAATATTGCCGATGATGTTCCGATTGCTATCAAAGAATCCATATTGGGACTTCGCTTTATCAATGCCCTAAATCCTACAGTAAAAAACTTATAACCTGCTATTACGATAGGAATTGTTAACAATAGCTGCAACAATGCAAATATCAGTGGGTAGCCCATCATCAAATCGTGCAGTTGGTCAGCAAATGGTAAATCTATAAAGCTGATCATTGGTACCATCGTGATGTAAAACAATGGCAATGCAAAGATTATAGCAATTACCGTCTTTTTTTTCAAAACATTTATTTCCTTTTTCTTTCTTTCCCATATTTCATCTGAAGAAATTGTTTTTTTTATCTCTAATGCCTGAAATCCTATTTTCTTTACTGCTTCACGTATGCTTGACAGCCTGATTGCTTGAGAATCGTAAACTACTTTTGCAGTTTCTGTCGCTAGGTTTACTACTGCTGATCTCACTCCAAACAGTTTGCTCAGCTCTGTCTCAAGTTTTGACGAACACGCAGCACATGACATGCCTCCTATAGGGATGGTCACAGTAGACAGATTTGAATCCTCTTCAGAGAGTTGTATATTCTCGACTCTTTCTATTATCTCAAATCCTAATTTAGTCACAACATCCTTTACTACTGTGATTACAGCCGCATCATCGAAAGATACAGTTAATTTTTCAGTAGCTAGATTGACTGATGCTGATATTACTCCATCCACTTTTTGTACTGCTCTTTCTATTCGAGAAGAACAGGCTGCACAGTGCATGCCTCCTATGTTAATGATTTCCTTTTTCATTTAACGCTCCTTTGTCTAAACTTGTTCTATAAATTCAAAATACATACTATTGCACCTCTTTTTTTATTGTTTCAAAATCATCTTCTGGGTAAATCATAGTTTCATGCTCAAAAACATCATCTTTGATAGCTTCGATATCAATGTTTTCTAGATCATCAACTACTTTTACAAAACCATAAAAAATATGGTCTGATGTCGAAAAATCAAAATCTATTGTAGGGTGTATTTCAAGAATATTGTTCCCAAATTGTGTTTCAAATATAGTCTTTAGCCCTGAACATATTATTCGTAAATTACCCGGATCATTATAAACGATGTCTATAGACAATCGCAAAGGGACATCTTTTTGAACCACTATAATAGCAGGTTCAAAACCATCTTCATCTAGTACAATTCTCACCTCTTGAAAAATTTCACACTCTCTACTAGGATATAAAGTTTGAGCCACTAAATTGGCTACTTTTACCTGATCTAAATATATAAGCACACCTGCCGGCTCATGGTACTTTTCTCGCTCTTCAATATCAAAATATTCTTCGCTTTCGATCACATAAACCATTCCATGTATCATGGACATCCAGCATGAAATACTAAATTGTCCGATGTTCGTAGGAAGAAAATCAATGATGTTTTCCCCAGGAACCAGCATATGGTCGATTTTGTATTCCGTGATAGAAAACCTGTAGTTACACCCATTAATATTTTTTGAATCTGCATTTATTTCCCAGCGGACAGGAATATCTTTTACGACTACAATGCGGGGATACCTATTAGACAATAGATCTGTCCTTACTATCTGAATCCCATTTTCTATATGTGGTCGAAAAAAGTCCATTCTGTGTCGGTTATTATAAAATATATCTGATAGATTCATGCTGTTAAACACCATCATCACACCCATAGATGCCACTAATATAGCTCCTGTTTGTATGATTTTTTTTGAAAAAGAACGCCCCTTTATGTTGGATAAAATACTACCTGTAGCCCCCAGCAAAAACATTAAAGGCACTGTTCCTATACAAAAAAGAAACATCGAGATTCCCCCCATAATAGGGCTACCTGTAGACAAAGCATATAGTTGCATCGCTTGGAGTGGACCACAAGGCATAAAACCATTTAGAATGCCTACCATAAGTGGACTCTTGGTTAGAGCTTTTTTACCGCTGACTTCTCCTTTTGTAGCTGAAAATCTCGGTACAAAATATCTAAAAAAAGGAAACAACCCCAGCATATTCATCCCCATAATAAACATAAACAAGCCTGCTACTAAAAGGATGAAGTCCCGAAAGCTTTCTGACACTGTAAACACCGACCCTAAGCTACCTATTAAAACACCGATTAGTGTATATGAAACGACTCTGCCAAAATTGTACAAAAAAGCTGGAATCAGTTTATAGCCATAGCCGCTGTTTTCTTGAGATGTACGTGGAGCTTGAATCAGGTCAGGATTTATCGTCTGTGAAAGATTTATCCCCCCACACATCGCGATACAATGCAATGATGTCAGAACTCCTATCAAGAATATCATCCCATAGCTCATTCCGCTATGGGCGATAGGAAAAGAGGTCACAATAGAAGAAGTATTAAACATTTTGAAAATAAAAGACAAAAAAAAGACAAATGAAAATATTCCTATAAACAAAAGAGAGTCTTTGACTCGAGATCTTTTTTTTTTCAAAGTGTATCCTTGTGCCTTGAGACAATAATCCATTTTCGGATGATCTACTATCGCCTCATCATATATGATTGTAGCTTTTGAAGACAAGTAATCCACTCGGACACTATGAACTCCTATTACACTACTTAAACTGTCCTTTACCACAGACTCACAGCTGACACAAGTCATTCCTTTGATGTAAAATGATTCCTCTCGCAATCTAATATCCCCTCCCGTATATATAATACTTCTCCCCGTATATCCAACAGAAAAAAACATTTTTTGTTACAATATATTTCTCCGTACTGCTTTGAAATATTATATGTTGTGTTAGTCTCGAAATGATATAGTATATTTATCTTTTACTGTATGTCTCTCTATATATGTAGCTAAATCACTATCTTTTTCAAACAATTCGTTCATAAAACGTTGTATGCTTTTTTTCACAGCAAATTTTGATTTGCACAGTTGATCATGAAATCTTTTTATCTTTCCACTAGCTGTTAACACTTCATTTAAATAATTTATTAATTGTTCTCTTTCTAATGCTAGTTTTGACAACATTTCTGGATTTTCAATATCTCCGCTATCCAATATAGTATTTATTATTTTTAATCTTTTCTTTACTTCGTCTATTGTTCTTTGATCACACATTTCTATGGGTACATTAATAAAGTAAATGCTTATTGACTCCACTAACTCAAACTCATTTACCTCTTTTATAATTTGATAATTCGTTATTTCATCATTGTTTTCTAGATAAAAATATGGGAACTTTTTCCTTTTGTTTTTTAACAAACACAGCACATATCGACAACCCGTTGTATGCTTTACTTCGCCTAAAATTTTCTCTACTCTCTCATAAACTTCATAAATCGCCTTTTCTTCACATCTGGACACCTTCATTGAACCCTCCAACTATATTATATTTATCGTTTCATATATGCAAGTATTTTATATGAGGTTAAAAAGTCAAGTAATTAATTGCATATATGCAATTTTAAAAAATAAAAGGAGGAGGGATTGCACCTCCTCACTCTCATTTGCTTTTTTGAATCTAAAGATTATTTTCTAGCTCGTCAGCTCCTCATTAAACGGTGAACTCACTTCTACATTCTTCAAAAATCCTCTCGTTATCCATGTAGACAAGTTGTTTCCCAATGCACTCACGAGAGCAGACATGTTGCTTATCGGCTGACCATATGTAAACAATGCCATGATATATGCATTATACTTCCCTATTCTCAGCTTATTTTTTGGCAAATATCTGCTATTGTATGCATTTGCATACCTTTGTAAATCTTGTTTAAAACCATCTGAAACACTCGGCCACAGAGCGGCTGCTGCTTTCATCAATGTACCTTTGTATCTGTGATTTTCGTTTAACAATGGATACACATAATTCCTTGCGATACATATTGTATCATTTTTCATGGACATAAATACCATTTGCCCATCATTGCATTTTCCAGACATCGTTTTGATGTTTTTTCTAAAAGTAACTCTCATTTTTTTCTCCTTTTGATTGTTTTACTTTCTTTTTTTCTATCATGATAGCTTCATTTCTGTTTAGATTTTATTTCTTTAAAACCTATACTTAAATTTTTTGTTATTCCAAAATGGACATATTTTCTATTGTGTTTGCATATTCCCGCAAAACTTTTAAATCCTTTAGCCATTTTTCTGTATCTCCTGTCTTCTTCTGTAGATTCAGATATTTTGCTAGAGCAATCACTCTTTTAGGTGTTTGCATTGCCCATTTTGAGTCAAACATTTCCTCTTTTGCTAGGACATAGTTTTTTGTTTCTAGTGCTGCAAGAAATTTTTTAAATTTCAGTAACCCCTCGACTCCTAGCTGATATGCCATCTCTAACAGTATTATGCGTATATTGACTGGTTGTGCTTTCCAAAAGTTCACTCTTTTATCGAGCTGCATTACCAATCGAGATATGTCAAAAACCAGCATCAATTCTGCTTCCTTTTTTGTGATGCCATTATCCTCCAGATTGCGACCATAACCTATGGTCGGCTTTCCTCTAGGACAGGTATATACCCTCAGCGCTAATCCTTCATACTTCATTAAATCCTTAAATACATTTTCCAACATATTTGTCTCCTTTACGAGTTCTGACAAACAGCGTATTTGAATTGTTCAAATATCACTGATCTCCATTCTCTATATTTTTAGTATTTGCAAACTTCGTTTTGAGCTTTTTCTTCATCTCATTGATAAAGATTATTTCATGCTGACACTCTTGTTTGCATGTCAAATAATCCAATAGCTGGATTAACAGAAAAATGATTATACGTGTTTTCATTTTTTATCTCCTTTTCTTTTAAATTTTAAAATACCATCTATATATTTATTAGTGAGACACGGTGACCATTATTGAGACACAGATACAAAATAATTCTTGCTTATTTCATAACGCTTTGATACACAAGAAAATGTTTTTTTGACATTTTTGTATTTAATATTGACATTTACATAGAGTAGAATTTATTTGTTTTTTCTCGCAACGGCGAAACTCCATCCTGCGAAAGGATGGTAATAGAAAGATGATAAAAAGGTGGATGTATGAAAGGTAACTCCTTCGGAAAACTCTTTGGCTTTACTACATTTGGAGAAAGCCATGGACATTATATGGGTATAGTTATTGATGACGTTTTACCGGGAGTCGATTTCCCATTTGTTGAGCTAAAAAATGCTCTTTCTCTACGGCGACCTGCACAAAGCGAGTTTTCCAGTTCACGTAACGAAATAGATGATTTTGAAGTGATCTCTGGTGTTTTTGAAGGTAAAACTACTGGAATGCCTATATGCATCTTGTTTCCAAACAATGATATTCGCTCAGCAGACTATGATGAATTAAAAAATGTTTTCCGAGCCGGTCATGCTGATTTCAGCTGGTTCCAAAAATTCAAAATCTATGATTTTAGAGGTGGTGGCAGAGCATCTGGTCGTGAAACAATTTCTCGAGTAGCGGCTGGTGTCTTTGTAAAAAAAATATTAGGAGACATTGAGATAAAAGTTTATCCATTAAAGATAGGTGGCATCATGGCATCTTCTGTAGACTTTGAATTTATGGAATCAAACCTCATAAAATGGACTGACCCAAAGACTTTTGATTCGATCTATGAGCTTTTACAAAAAACTAAAGCAGAAAGAGATTCTGTAGGAGCTCTTGTTCAAGTAAAGATTTACAATGTACCTGCAGGTTTAGGGGATCCTGTCTTTGAAAAACTAGATGCGAATCTAGCAAAAGCAATATTGAGTATCGGAGGCGTAAAAGGGATAGAATTTGGCTCTGGATTCAAGCTCTCTGACATGAATGGTAGCGAGTCAAATCTGTCTATTCATCAGGGCGGGATAGCTGGTGGTGTCTCTGATGGCAATGTCATTTACTTTAACATAGCTGTTAAACCTGTCTCCTCAATTGGAAAACCGCAGCTTCAAAAAGTAAAAGATAGTTGCATAAAAAATTCTCAACCAAAAATAGTAACTATAAAAGGAAGGCATGACATTTGCCTCGTTCCTAGAATATTACCCGTCATCGAAAGCATGACGAGGCTAGTCCTAGCTGATGCTATCGCATATCAAGACTTGATTTCTTCGACACAAAAAAAACTGTATGATTATAGAGAGGCTCTCGAAAAGATTGACGAAGATATCATGATAGCATTGTATAGAAGACTCGAAATATCAAAGTCTATTGGTGAGTACAAAAAAAAAAATAACATACCTATATATGATGAAAAAAGGGAAAAAAAGGTGTTCAAAAATATCTCGGATATTGCAGAAAAGTTCCAGATACCTGTGGAGTTTGCTCAAAATATATGGTCTCTCATTTTGAAAGAGAGCAAACAAAAACAGACTAACCTGTAAGAATCTCCGCCCAAAATCTGTAGGGAACGCAATTTTTCGTTCCTATTTCTGTAGGGAACGCATTTATTCGTTCCTTATATATTCTTGATACATAATATGTTACGTAGCAACGATCCAATTCCCCTCCTTCGGAGGGGTGGCTGCGAAGCAGACGGGGTGGTGAGCTACGACAAAAATCAGCACCCCTGCCCCCGATCGAGAAAGAGCACCCTTTTCCCAAATCAAGAAAACCGCACCCAATCTCGTATTCTGACTCCTTCCCTGTACGGCTCCTGTTTCTATCTCGCTTACTTTGCCAAATTAAGCGGGATAAATACAGGAAACACGGAAAGATAGGCTTAGATTGATGTCTTCTTTCGTGGAACATCTTATAAAACAACATGTTATCTCATAAATAAAAAATATTTTACTGTCGTGTCTTAAAAACCGCCACCATGTCTAACTAATATATATATAGGATGAATAAAGTGATAATATAAAAAAAATAAAAAAAGGAGGTTGTCATGGAGCTCGTAAAAGACATTTTAGTATACGCTGTAATACCTTTGATAATACTGATATTCAAAATATTATGGTCAAAATTGATGGTATTAGAAAATTTTTACAAAGCATCACCCAAAATCGAGTATTGTAAATTATTTTTTGCTCAGAAATCTGAAATTGCAACGAAACAAGACATTTCAGATATGTTGGATACAAAGTTTGAAAGGTTTGAGCTGAGGCTAATCAACGAAGGTCGCATAATGCCACTAAAGACAGATCACCCTTTTGAATAAAAAAATGGGATGGTAAAGACAAGGTAAGCTATGTCTCTACACAATCCCATTCAAGACTAATTTGACTATTTAATACTGTCTTTCAATGATTTCCCTGCTCTAAAAACAGGAGCATTCTTTTCTGGAATATCAATCACTTCCATAGTTTGCGGGTTTTTGCCTTTTCTAGCTTTTTTGCGAATTACGCAAAATGTTCCAAAACCAGTTAAGGTAACTTTCTCATTTTTTGAAAGAGCTTCTGAGATAGCTTCAAAAATTGAATCCAAAGCTAATTTTGCCACTTTCTGAGTGATACCTGCATTTTCCGCTACTTTCTTTACGATTGCATCTTTTGTCATAAATAACTCCTTATATAAAAATAACCTATGTCCAAAAAAACATAGAAGCGAAATTTGTCAATAATTATTTTAAAAATAATGTGTTTTTACGAAATATCACAAAAAACAGAATCCATTTTGCCCCTGTATCAAAACATTGTATAGATTTAAGAAATGCACAAATAAAATAAAAACCATTGACAAAATATATATAAAAAAAATCATGGTTTACATGAAAAAAATAAAATTCTTTATCTATATTTTTTTGTTTACTTTTATAGGGTGCTCTTATTCTTTGTTTCAGAATGCCTACCCTCATATAAAAAACATACAAATCAGCTCCTTCGAAAATAATACCTCAGAGTACGTGATAGCTCAGGATTTTCAAGATTATCTAGTAGGCAAATTTCAGAGTGATGGAAGGCTAAAAATCACTACTATAGAACCTGACTCCTTTGTAGAAGGATCAATCCTTGATTACAAACATGAAATATTGAGCTATGACAACTATGGAAATATTCTAGAATATAAAGTATCGATATTGTTTTCATTACAGATGACTGATATCAGAATGCAAAATATTATCTTTGAAAACAAAGCGTTACTATTGTCTGAAGCATATTCTCCAAATGACGATAATCCTGATGTCTTGACCACTGAAAATCAAGCTCAGGAAATGATCTTTGAAAAAGCCTTTAATACAATCATTAGGAATACTCTAGAATCATGGTGAGAATAAATAAATATCTAGCAAATTGTGAGCTGGGTTCTCGCAGAAAAGTAGAAAACCTTATACAAGAAAACAGGGTGAGTGTCAATAATATTTTATGCAATGACTTGAGCATGCAGATTGATCCTGATAACGACACTGTGAAAGTGGATAATAAGCTAGTAAAATATAATCAAGAAAAAATCTTTATCATGTTAAATAAACCACCCGGATACATTGTAACAAAAAGTGATGAATTTAAGAGAAAAACTATCTATGATCTATTACCAGAGTTTGCAAAAAAACTGAACCCTGTCGGGAGACTTGATAGTGACAGTGAAGGTTTGCTATTACTCACAAATGATGGTGATATTTCAAATCGCATCAGTCACCCAATTTACCATATGGAAAAAACATACAAAGTCGTAGTCAAAGGGCAGCTAGATATCCAAAAAATATTTCAGCTAAGGAATGGTATTCAACTCGACAACTATACTACCCAATCAGCAAAAGTCTTTTTTGAACAAATTACCCCTGAAAAATCAAAGATTAAAATCACGATCAAAGAAGGTAAAAATAGACAAATCCGAAATATGTTCACAGCTATAGGGCATGAAGTAACCTATCTAAAAAGACTTCAAATAGGGCAAATAAAGCTCGCAAAACTTCCTATCGGAAACTGGAGATTTTTAACAGATAGCGAAATATTGTACCTCCTCAAACAAACTAAAATAAAATATCCAAAAATAAACCATGAATCTAATGAAAACACTTTGATAATAAATAACAAAAGGAATATAAAAAAATGAAACTCGGAATAACAGGAAAAACAAAAGCAGGTAAAACCACTCTATTCAACACTATTACAGGACAAAATGCTGATGTCAGCCTATATGACACAAAAAACGAACCAAATGTGGGTGTTGTACAGGTGCCTGATGAAAGAATAGATGAACTTTCTCGTATCTACAAACCCAAAAAATCTATTTATGCTACGGTAGAATTTCTAGATTTCCCCCCCATAATTGAAGATGAAAACAATCATGAACTACTCTCACCCACTTCTATGGCTTTATTAAAAACGACGGATGCTCTAGCCATTATTCTCAGAAATTTTTCAAATCCTATTCTAAATGAGACTCACGGAAAAATAGACCCCTGTCGTGATCTATCTGACATACTCATGGAATTTATTTATTCAGACATCATCCTCGCTGAAAAAAGGCTTGAAAAAATTGAACTAAACTTCAAGAGAGGTGTAAAAACAGCTGCTGCTATTATCGAAGAAAAAACTCTCAAAAAATGCCTAGACTCACTACATGCCGAAATCCCTTTGAGAGATATGTGCCTCCCTGAAGATGAGCTCAAAGCTATAAAAGGATTTCAGTTTTTGAGCCTGAAACCTACTATGATTATTTTAAATTCTGATGAAAATAATTTTGGAAAAAATCAGGATATTTTAAACATTATCTCGAAAACAGCTCCTGTATATGAATTTGCAGGGAAATTTGAGTTTGAAATTTCAAACCTCACCGCACATGAAGCACAAGCCTTTATGGAAGATATTGGAATCTCTGAAAGTGCTGTTACTCGAATCATCAAAAACTCTTATGATTTGCTGGGTTATTTAAGCTTTTTTACTGTCGGCGACGACGAGGTCAGAGCATGGACTATACAAAAAGGAGACAATGCAGTGACAGCTGCGGGTAAAATACACAGTGATCTGGCTAGAGGATTTATCAGAGCGGAAACTTTTAAATATGATGATATCGTCACTCACAAGAGCGAAAAAGTTATTCGAGAAAAAGGCTTGTTTCGCTTAGAAGGGAAAACATATATTGTCCAGGATGGAGATATTATCTTCGTTCGTTTCAATGTGTAAATACTCTTTAGGTCAAAGTAGGAATGATGTATTTTTTCTCTATCAGATACATGTTTTTAGGTAAAAGATGCCAAAAAATGATAAAATAAAAAAGAAATATAATATAAAGCTTTTGATTTTAAAAATAGTTGTATTTGTCATCGTTGCATTTTTGTTTATCTCTTTTTTAACTACAAAAAATACTATTTTGATCGAAGATAGGCATATCGTAGACAGCTCAAATTACAACTTTTGGTCTTTGTTTTCAACAAATAGTCCAAAGCTTTCAAACCCACTAGGTATCATAGGTGCGTTTTTGTCCTATCATATCACGAGACTGTTTGGACACCTCTTTTCCTTGGTAATGCTAGCTTTTTTTCTCACCTTTTTAGCTTTGAAATTTGCTCATTTAAACTCAAAAAAGACAAACTTGATATTTTTGTTTGCAATATGGAGCGTCATAAACTCTTATTTATTCCTTTTTTACCTACAAAACCATTTGTCACTTTATGAGCCAAAATACCATGATAAACTCATTTTTGAACATTTATACTATTTTATTTTTTCACTCATTGGTAAAGGAGGCACTCTCCTGTTTTGTCTCATTTCTTTTGTTTTATCTTTTAGGCTTTTAATAAATTTTAATCCTTTTGAAATCTTCATGAAATCGATCAGAAAAATTATTGTTTTCTTAAAAGAAAATAAAGACGTTTTTACAAAAGACGGATCCTTACACTCTATCGATGATGAAATTGACAGGAATGATGATACTGACTCGTTTAAGGATATGATGAATATAGATGATGACATTCAGGAAAACCCTGTCGATGAAATAATATCTTTTTCTCCAAAAAATAACCTCACTACGAAATTGTTAAATGGAATCAAATACAAAAAGCCAGACATTGATACTTTCTTGTATAAACCGGGCAAAGATAAAAGAATTGATAAATCAAAACTAGATAATGAGATAAAAGCCGTCTCCCAAATATTGACAGAAAAACTCGCCGAGTTTGGAATCGAAGCTATTGTTTCAAACGTCAACATAGGTCCTATCATCACTCAATATGAGCTAGAACCTGCTCCGGGAATAAAAGTGAATAGATTTACTTCGCTCTCAGATGATCTCGCTCTTGCATTAAAAGCAAAAAGTATCAGAGTGCAAGCTCCTATCCCGGGAAGAGGCTTGATAGGAGTCGAAGTTCCAAATAAAAATGCGGACATTATTTACATGAGGGATATCTTTTTTTCACAAGAAATGAACGAAAGTAAATCGATTCTTTCTGTAGCGTTAGGAAAAGATATAGCTGGGCGACCTATCGTGACAGATCTTGCAAAAACACCGCATTTACTCATTGCAGGTGCAACTGGCTCAGGAAAAAGTGTATGTATTAATACTATAATATGCTCCATATTATTACGCTGTACTCCAGAAGAAGTAAGGCTAGTAATGATAGACCCAAAGAGAATAGAGCTTTCAGGATATGAAGGTATCCCACACCTCATACAGAGTGTTATTACAGAACCAGAAGAGGCAATGAACACGCTCACCTGGGCTGTGTATGAAATGGAACGTAGGTATGAATTGTTGCAAGAACTAAAAGTAAGAGACATAATATCCTATAATCTTAAAATTGAAGAGATGGTAAAAAATAGTGAAGCTGAAGATATAGATAAATTGCCATATATTGTCCTCATTTTAGATGAGTTTGCTGACCTCATTATGACTGCCGGTAGAGAAATAGAACAACCTATCGCAAGACTAGCTCAAATGGCTAGGGCAATAGGTATACATATTATACTGGCTACTCAAAGACCATCAATAAAAGTCATTACTGGTGTGATAAAGGCTAATTTCCCAGCTAGAATTGCTTTCAGAGTCTCCTCAAAGGTAGATTCTAGGGTGATACTAGACTCGACAGGTGCTGATAAACTTTTAGGGAGAGGTGATATGCTATTTTTACCTCCGGGAAAACCAAATCCTGAAAGGATACATGGAGCTTACCTCAGCGACTCCGAAATAGAAGGACTTGTTGATTATCTACGAACACAACCAAAACCAAAACTTGATATTCAGATGAGTAAACCCGAAATATGTAGTATTAAAAATTTTGAATATGATGATGATTTATTTCCAGAAGCGGCAAAAGTGGTTGTACTCGCAAACATGGCATCCGTATCTATGCTCCAAAGGCATTTTAAGATAGGATATGCTAGAGCCGGCAGACTGATTGATCTACTAGAAAGAGCTGGAGTGATAGGACCACATCTGGGTAGCAAACCTAGAGATGTTTTAATGAATAGAGAAGATTTGGAAGAACTAAACAATGTGTAACATTACTTCTAGAACGATATATAACAAATTTAACGGAGGACTTGTATGAAAAAAACCATTATTCTGCTGATAGTAGCATTCTTATGTTTTTCTTTATATTCGTATAATGATGACATTCTCAAAAATGTAGAAAATCGCTATAAAAATTTTATTTCATTTGAAGCCACAATCATTCAAACAAATTATTTTACTCAGCTAGACTATTCTCTTGATTCCAGTGGAAAAGTATATATGCAAAACAATAATTTTGTCATCGAATATCAATTACCCTTTTACCAGTTTATAAAGTTAAAAAGTGGTGAATTAACTATTTATTTAGATAATGAAAAAACTGGCATTATCAGCAACGAGTCTGACATTTACGCTCTAGCAATGTTCCAATTTTCAAAAATACTAAATAATGATTTGAATTATTTTAGAAAGACCGCAAATCTTTTAGAGTTTGAAGTTTTAACATCAATACCCAATATAAATAATCTCAGGATTTTTATCTGTGAAATTAATGAATTAATTGAAAAAATAGTTTACCTAGATGAAACTGAAAATCAAGTTTCGATTGAGTTTAAAAATCAATTATTTAATCAGCCTTTGAGTAGGGATATTGACAGTTTTTCTATTCCTTCGGATGCGAGTATTATTAGACAATAAAGGAGGTGCTTCTTGATAGCTTTAATTTTAGCTGGAGGTAAAGGTACTCGGTTCTGGCCTCTCAGTACCCCAGAGCTTCCAAAGCAATACTTAAAACTTTTTGAAAAAAAGTCTATGTTAAAATTAACATATGAAAGGTTGACTAGATTTTTAAATAAAGAAAACATTTTTGTCATAACTACTCACGAACAAGTTCCTTTAATTTATGACTTTCTACCAGAGATGAATACTAGTCAAATAATTGCTGAACCATGTGGGCGAAACACAGCACCCTGTATAGCCTTGTCTATTGCAAACTTTTTATGGAATTTTAAAAGAGAAGAAAGAGTTTTAGTTTTGCCATCTGATCATTATATCCCGGATATTGATAATTTTATATCTGATATTCAAAGAGCTGATAATTTAGCAAAAAATGACTTTCTCGTAACATTTGGCATCAAACCATCATTTCCCGCTACTGGATATGGCTATATTGAAGTTGGCGAGTTTTATGAAGATGGTGCGTTTCATGTGAAACAATTTAAAGAAAAACCTGATATTAAAACGGCAAAGATTTTTATTAAAAGAGGTAATTTTTTATGGAACTCTGGGATCTTTTGCTTTAGTATATTTAATATGATTAATTCCTTTGAAAAATATAATAAAGAGATTTTTGATAAAGCCGTCGAAGTTTCCTGCTTAAAAGACTTAAATGACAAAAGAAAACATTACAGTTTAATTCAAAACATATCTATCGATTCTGCTTTATTTGAAAAAGCAGATAATGTTCTCGTATTGCCCGCTAGCTTTAGTTGGTCAGATGTCGGCAATTGGTCATCATTCTCTGATCTCCTTGAAAAAGATCATAATCATAATTTTTCTAGGGGAAAACTAAAGTCTATTGACTCATTTAATAACAGTATTTTTTCAAAAAAAAAAATATCACTAATTGGAGTGAAAGATCTTATTGTAGTCGAAACAAAAGATGCGATCTTGGTTTGCAAAAAAGAAAAAGCTGACCTTGTAGGGGAATATTAATACTTTATAAATGAGTGCTTTAAAAAATCATGTTTGGATTATTCTATTTCTATTTTGCAGAAATGTTTTCAATGAATTTATAATAGGGGTATTTGTTTTTATTTGAGAATATTCAAAATTTAGCTGCTCTATCATCTTTTTAAGTTTCACATGAAACGTATTGAACCTATTTAAGTATTCTTTTCTAAATGCCCATGGTGAAATTTTAATCGTTTCGTTTGTTTCCAGATCAATAAAATTTGTTTCATCTTTAAAATTAAATTCATATTCAGCTGGGTCAATAATGTGAAATAAGACACAATGATGTCTATTAAATTTTAAAAAATTTAAGGTTTTTTGCAGCTCCTCTATATTGTCTAGAAAATCGGTTATTATGACTATTAAAGAGCGTTGTTTTATTTTTTCTGTTATTTTGTATATTGATTCAGAAATTTTTGTCTCACCCTCGCATTTTATCCTTTCCAAATTTAAAAGGCATTGATTCAACCATATATTTTTAGACTTTGCTGGCAATGAATTAATGATTTTATCGTTAAATAAAGCCAGTCCCGTAGCATCTCTCTGACGTAAAGAAATGTTTAATAAGCAAGCCGTGAATAGCTTTGCATAGTCTATTTTTCTAATATCATTTGAGTAAAAACTCATAGAATGACTACAATCAACAAGGAAATATGTCCGCACATTTGTTTCTTCTTCATATCTTTTTATATAGTACCGTTCTGTTTTGCAGAATATTTTCCAATCTATTAAAGAGACAGAATCTCCATTTGAATATGCTTTATGATCAGAAAATTCAACACTAAAACCATGATACGGCGACTTGTGAAGACCAGAAATATAGCCCTCTACTATAGCATTTGCTGTGAACTTGAGGTTCTTGTTTATCTCATTTATGTATTGTTGTATCATATTCTATTTTTTTTTGGGTGGAACTAGTAATGATACTGGTATTAACACACAATATCCTATTACCAATAAAATAGGTGAGAAAAAATTGTCCCCTATGTTCATCACCAAGTAGCCTATTGTGATTATTAGAACACCAAAAACTAAAATTAAATAGTTCCTTTTACCAAAGTTTAGCTTATTATTATTCATATTTCACCTTAAAAAAACCATCTATAATCTATCTGTAATGACCTATCAAAAGAATGTATATCCTTTCTATTTAACAAAAGGTCGTGCATCAATAGTTTCACAAATATTTGATCAGTCAATCTCATTTGGATCCCCGTGTTCAGGAATCCATTTGTCTTTCTAAAAATATTTGCATGTTCTACGCTTTGCGGATCGCCGTTTTTATAACGATTTCTATCATTTAACGCTAGAGAATAGTCGGCAAAAATAGTAACCATTTCTCCTAAAGTTTTATAAGTTCCCATAAAAACATCGATCTTCTTTATTTCGTCTTCAACCCATTCAAAAGTGTAGTTTATTCCTGCATCAAATCCTATTAGTCCACTAAATCCAAAGTTTTTTGACATGACAAAATAAGCTCCCTTTGATTTGATATCATATCTCTTTTGATCTTCATAATACTTCCCATGCCCCTGTGTATCTACACCTATCGCAAACGCTGGTATAGAGATAGTTTCATTAATCAATCTGAGTTTTACCTTGTAGTCTACTCTATGAATTTCTGGCTTTTGGTTGCCTATTATTTGCTCTCCTCCAAATGCTAATCCAAATTGGAAACTTTCAAACAGTCCTACATCAGCCCCTAAAAATATTCCATTATTTTGAAAAATCTTCATATTAATACGAGCTTCGCCTCTACTGAGCATGCCTGCTGTGGGGTTTTCTACTGTGTTCAAGTTGTTTGCTTTTATACAAATAGCAAATAATAGCGTAAATATTAAACATAAATACTTCTTCATCTGAACTCCTTTGATAATATATTTATTAAAAAGCTTTCTATTAATTCTGTGTTAATTTTAGTATTTATACAAGGCCCGTATGGTCTCTCATTTAAAATTCCATACACAGGTATTGGGAATACTTCTAGTAATCCATCTACTAAATCCTTTTGACAAGCAACAGCTATGATAAATTTTGGGTTTGTTTGAATGATTATTTTTCTTGCCAATGTTCCCCCTGTTGCTATTGCTACATTGATTTTATATTTTGTTGATATCTGTTTTAATTTGAGTATATCACATCTTCCGCAATCAGAGCAGTTGTTTATATCATTTGTCACTCTATAAGAACATTCATATTCTTGTAAGCAATGAGGTAACAACAGCAAAATATCTTTGGCTAACAAATCCAATTTATGAAATTTTATAAAAGAATTGTTTACGCTGATGAATGATTCTCTGATACTTTCCTTTGTAATACCTATCAGTTTTCCAAAACAAACATTTATCGGAAACAAAAAATTTATTGCAAAGCGAATAAATCGATGGAAAAAGATTATAGATTGCTTTGAAAAACATTCGTAATATAATGTGATAATACCTAGAATGATAAAGATATAAAATATTCTCAGCATCGCGAGAATTATATTTGCAAACAATGTCGAAATTTCATGTAAACGAGGCGACATAAACCACCACAGTACTGTAGTTATCGCCATCATTAAAACTAGGCTACTAGTAGAAAGAAGCAAAAATAATAGTTTGCTTTTTGTATCTATTTTATATATTGTGCTCAAACTTTTCTCCTACTACTAACCTATAACCTACATTAAACTGCCATGCTGACATTTTCACACTATTTTCATACTGCACTTCTTTTATTAACAAATCTGAATCTTTTAATGTGATAACAAATCCTTTATTTTTAATAATTTCTTTTATTATAGGGTACTGGATGTTGTTTACACTATTTACTATTTCTGCACAAAACAGCTTTAATCTTTTTCCTCTAAATATACAATAGTAGCCCGGTGTATAGGAATATGCATTTATTCTGTTTATAAATTCGTCTCCAGAAAGTTCAAAATCAGCACAAATTAAAGTCTTGTTTATTTTTTTTGAAAAAGTCGCTTTTGAGTGCTCTTGCTCTGGGAAAGATACTTTTAGTTCTTTAAATGTGAGTGCCCTACTTATGATTTCTTTTATTGAAAAAACTATATCGTCTGCCCCTTTTTCGGATAGAAAATTTAACAAATTTGAATAATTTAAATTAAAAGGTAAATCCTTTATTTTGTACTTTGTTTGCAATATTATATTTCCTGCATCTATGCCTGCATTTAAGAAAAAAACTGTATTACCACAGCACTCATCTTTTGCTAAAATCGTACTTCGGATAGGATCTGGACCTCTATGTAGAGGCAATAAAGATGGATGCAAATTTATAGCTCCGTACGGGCACATTGTTCTCATTTTCTTATTTAGGTATTCCCCAAACGCGACAGTGACTATCATATCAGGTTGAAATGATTTGATATATTGAATCTCTTCGTCACAAAATGATTGCTCTATTTGCATTACAGGTATATTGTTTTGTAGAGCTATCTCTTTTATTCTAGTGTTTTCAATTTTCAAATTTCGTCCTTTTGGTTTATCAGGCTGTGTCACAACTAAAACTAGTTTAAAAAGAACATCATTTGTTGCCCAATAAATCAGTTTTAATAATGTCGGCAAAGCAAAATCACCAGTTCCGCAGAAAACAATATTGATTCTTTTCATTTATTTTATTATTTTGAGGCAGAGTCTATATAGACCGGGTCAGATAGCATTTTGCTACCTTTTTCATACAATCTATTTAGTTTCAATCCTATTGTCATTTTTTTTAAAGCTCCTATTTTTTCCACAAAAAGTACACCATTCAAATGATCATATTCATGCTGTAATATAGTGGCAAAAATGTCTTCAACATCAATTGTTTTTTCATTCATTTCAATGTCTAGGTACTTCATTTTGATGTATTTATACCTTACAACTTCTGCATAAATATTTGGCAATGATAAGCAGCCCTCCTCTGATGTCCTTTCTCCATCAAAACCTATTAATTCAGGATTAATTAATATTGTTGGATTTTTTACACCTGTTTTAGAAAAATCATAATCTATTATAATTATTCTTTTTGACAGTCCTATTTGAGGTGCTGCTATTCCTATACCATCATTTTCATACATAGTGTCTAGCATTACCTCTATAATAGACCTCAACTCTGGTGTAAGCTCCGTAACTGGCTCGGCTATTTTTTTCAAAACATCACAGCCATACAGCTTGATTTGAAGCAAATTACTCATCATCATTCTCTTTAGATTCTAAAATTGACACTATGCTATTTTTCTGAAACTCAATTTTTGTATTTGTGGTATCATCCACTTTTAAAACCACGATACCTTTTTCATTTTTTATATTCGTTATTTTACCTATTATTCCAGAATTAGTAACGACCTTGTCGTTTATTTTCAAATTTTCTAGCATTTTTTGATGATCCTTTTTTTGCTTTTGTTGCGGTCTGATGATCATCAGATAAACTATTCCTATCATCATAATAAAAGGTAGCAGCATACTCATTGGGCTTGAAGTAGCCACCCCCTCTTCGTTTTGGCTAAAAAGAGGTTTCATAAACGAAAATCCCGATATAAAGCCAATTCCTAATACTAAAAATTGTTTTTTTAAAAACATAAAAATGTCTCCTTTATCTTTTTTTAACGAAAAAAATTTCTTTATTTCTAGTTACATCATAAAAAACTTTGGTTTTATGAAAAATAGAAGTAATATAATTATATTTGATGTAATACCAGCTGCAATATCATCCAATATTACTCCCCAGCCACCTTTTACACTTTGTAATTTTCCAATAAAAAACGGCTTTGTTATGTCAAATATTCTAAATAAAACTAGTGCATATATTGCCACTATTAATGTTTTAGGCAAAAACAACACTGCAAACAGATAGCCTATTACCTCGTCTATCACTATTTCTTTAGCATCATTTCCAAAATGTTCCTCACATACTTTACAAATATGTGCCGATAAGTATGAAAACCCTATCAAAAACAAAAAAAGATATAGGTATCTGTCATAAAAAATCACATTTTCTACTGGATTATAAAAAAAGTATTCTGGTATAAAATACCAAACAATAGCTATAGATATTGAAGCCATTGTACCCGGCATTTTTTTAATAAAGCCTATACCAAAAAGAGTTCCTATAACCAGTGAAAGTGTTTTTTTCATATTACTCTAGACCGCTCAATCTATCCTCAAAAGTTTCAACAAATATTTCTTTTTTTAGGTCAGATATCCAATTCTCGTATAGTTCAAACTGCTTATTGGTGAGCATAATATCTCTCAGCTGCTCTTTTACTTCTTCAAATTCAAAAGGTCTAGGTTCATATTCGTTGTATATTGTATACAAATAAAGCATGTTTTGGTACTCTAGCACTTCTGAAATTTGACCGACTTCCAAACCATTTAATTCATCAAAAAACCATGGGGGAAATTCTGAGGGTGTCAATATACCTAGTATCCCATTGTTATTTTTGCTGTTTTCATCATGAGAATATTCAATAGCCATACTAGAAAAGCTTTCTCCACTTAATATCCTCTCTCTTTTCTCATTTAAAAACTCTCTTTCCCTTTCTATATCTTCCTCTGACTCTTCTACCATTATCAGTATGTGGCTAGATTTTACTTCATTAAATCTTTTGTCTGTTAATTTTAATATATGATAGCCAAATCCTGTTCTAATGATTTCAGATACTTCGCCTATATCAAGAGCAAAAGCTGTTTTTTCAAATTCATCAACCATCATTCCTCGACCAAAAAAACCTAAATCACCTCCATATTGTCCACTAGGGCATTGGGAGTATTGTTTTGCTAGGTCTTCAAAATCAGCCCCATTATCTATTAAATTTTTAATATTACTTATTTGTTCGAAAGCCATTCTTTCTGTTTCAACGCTAGCTCCGGGTATCCGTAAAATCATAGCCAATTCAAAGCTTTTCTCCCTATGAGGCAAGCTCTCTCCTTCCTGTTGATAAAATCTTTGAATATCAAGGTCAGTAACAGTAATTCTATTTCTAATCTCTGTTTGTATGAGTCGATCTCTCAAAAACTGTTCTATTAGCATTTCTTCATAATACTGTCTCAAATCAGAAAGGATCAAACCAGCATTTCTAAGCTCTCTTTGAAAATCTTCTTCCGAGCTAAAAGAAGACCTTACTTGGGATATTTGATTATCAACCATGCTAGTTATACGTCTCTCATCTACTCTAATGTTTAATTCTCTAGCCTTCTGCACGATGAGCTTGTTTTCAATCATACTTTCTAATACATCGACCTCATTCATCCGATCATCAAACATTTGAGCATTTCTCATTTGATTTACATATTTTACAAAATCTGAGAACAGAATTATTTCTCTACCTACCTTAGCTAAAATAAAATCTATAGATTCAGCAGAATATAGGGAAAAAAATAAGACGCAAAATAGTATTGATAAAAATATCCTCACATTTCTCCTTTTGGGAGAAAAAGATAGTACCATGATAGCTTTTTGTTTCATACAATGCCTCTTTTAATGTGTTATTATCACTCTGGAGGATATTCTCGCATTTGTCAAAATTTGATTATAAAGTTCATGTCTTCTTTCTTCGCGCATCAAAAGCTCTATTTCCTCTCGCACAGAATGAAAACTTTTACTAGCAATTGATGCTCTGTACTCATACCAACGAGCGATTACCCATCCTGCTTGATATGGAGCTGTTACTTCATAATACTGATCCATATTATTTAGCTCTACCCATAATAAACTATCTGGACTTGTTTTTGTCACAAGACTTGACATATACCCGCCATTTCTCCCTATAGGTTCTTCTGAATATCTTTGAGCTGCAGGTGTAAATCGTATTTCCCCTCTGTCTAGCATTCCCTTTACTTCACGCATTGCTTCTTCTGTATTAAAAAATATTCTTTGCACTCTAAATTCTCTGACTTGCTCTGTAAATTCAGCTTCCCGTAATCTATACGCATTATATAATTCTTCATTTGAAAATTGTATGTTATTTAATTCATAAGAAATCAATGCATTTGAATACACTTTTTTTTCTGCACTGCTGCTCATAAACTGTAACACAATATCGTCTTTAAAGTAATCATTACTAACAGCTTTAGAGTACAACAAGGTCAGGTCAACCCACTGATTTATTATTTCACGCTGTTCTACTTTTGACATCATTTGCCAATTTTCTTCTCCATAGCTTGCATGCAACTGCTCCAATGTTAAATAAAATTCGTCTACACTTGCTACCACTGTACCTATTTCCACATCTTTTGTACATCCTACGAATAAAAAAACAAGTATAAGAACTATGTTTACTTTTAATATCTTCATGTTTATCTCCTATATTTATCTATTCTTTTAATATCGTATATCTCAGTATTAGGCGAGGATGCAAACTTTCATCGGTTTCATCGGTGCCAAATACATTTATACGTGAAAAATCCATGTTGCTTTGATGGTTTATGAACACCAAGCCGTTGTTTTCTCTATTTTTTGAGATGATTTGCTGCAGAGGTGCCCCCACATTAATCCTCATTTTACCAGCACGCAATGTATCACTAGTAGTGGGGAACAATAATAAATCATTTATCTGAAATGTTTGCTGTATTTCATCATGATACGTCAAAGGTATGCCAACACCTAAGCCAAATCGAGTATTCGTCATCATAGTTTTATCTTTATCCACTGAAAATACAATAAATGCCTGTGTTACGTTTATATTTTTTAATTCTTCAGCATTAGAAACACCATTATCTTTCCAAATGCTCTCATGCGATTCAAAAGACAGGTCGAGCATAGTAAATATTGAACGTGGAGGTATGTTTGATACTTGCAACTTATTATGATCAAAATCTGTATCTTTTTTATCGTGTATATACGTGCTATAGTTTGCTTGTCTTGTTTCTATATGTAGCAAGGTATCATCAGAAGCATAAGTCAGAGATATTTGTGGTCTTGTGTTTGTATATGTAGAATGAAACTCGAGAAAGCTATTATTTGCTCCTTTTGCATAAATTATCAATCCAAAATTTTCTTCCATTTTACTACCCATCCATTGCACTACGATAGAGTGATCTATTTCAAATTTAATTTTTTCTAGCTCCAGTCCTAGCGTATCTTTTTCTACAATATATGGTGTCAAAACCTCATTTTCAAAATCGCCATCTCCACCTTCATTTGCCCAATCATCTGTTTCGTTGTATTTTTCCCATGTGGCAAAATTTGGCAAGAATACCTTGTCCATGATAGGTGCTACATAGATGTCAAAATCTGTGTTAAAATGATCTTTATTACTTATATACATTGTGATTTCTGGATTTCCTGTAAATGTAGTATCTGTAGGCAAGTTTACAAATCTGATTAGGATTCTGCTGTTTATTTCTTCAAAACTACCTAATACTAGTTTGGAATTTCCGCCAAAAGCTCTCAACGAGTCTTTATACGCATATATTTGTTTAAATGCAGTGCTGTCAAAATCGATCTCATGTGGTTCAAATTTTGTTCCGGGAAAACCTATAGTACTATTCTTGTTTGTACATGATATAAAAATAAAAATTACAAACAAAAAATAAAAGATATTTTTATTTTGTATATTATTCATATTTATTAAGTTCCTTTTTTATATATTATTCGTAATAGTAATAGGGATAGTGTACAAGTGGATAACATGATAAAAAAATATATAACTATATTTATTATATATCTTTTAGATGCTTTCAGTATGTGTGTATAATTTGTGAATAACTTATACAAAAAGCTATAGATATTCACATTTTTTTGTTTATTTAAGGTGAATTTACACATATCCACATTTATCCACATATATCTTTGTGGATATGTACACAAGTGGTCAAAAGCTTTATAGCACATCATTATACGTTCAATCCTTTTATTTCTTTAATCAGCTGTTCTATTTGTATCCTAAAGATGTGATCTTCTTTAAATTTTGTTTCAATCATTTTTTTTGCGTGCAAAACGGTCGTATGATCATTTCTATTGTAATAAGTCGCAATATCCTTTAGAGGTATATTAGGTATCAAAAGATTTGACAGATACATTGCTATTTGTCTAGGAAAAGCTATATTTTGTTTTCTGGTTTTTTCTGTGATTTGTTTTGGTGTCAAATTGAAATATTTACAAATCTTTTGAAACACAATATCCATAGTGATTTCTAAATGCTTGACTGTAATAATATCAGACAGTATGTCCTGGGCAATACTGATGTCAATATTTTCTGGATTAATGTCGTTGTATGACGAGTACGCTAAAATTCTAATCAACGAGCCCTCTAGAGCTCTGATATTTGTAGATACCTTTTCGGCAATAAACTCTATCACTTCGTTACTAAGATTTATGCTTTCAGTAATAGCTTTTTTCTTTAGTATAGCGGCACGCGTTTCAAAATCTGGATTTTTGAGATCTGCTAAAAGACCCCACTCAAACCGAGTAACTAGCCTTTTTTCTAGGTCAGGCATATCTTTGGGAGGCTTATCAGATGTGATCACGATCTGTTTTTTGTTTTCATACAAAGCGTTGAATGTATGGAAAAATTCTTCAGACGTCCTTTCTTTATCTGATAAAAACTGTATATCATCTATTAGTAAAAGATCAACGTTTCTAAATTTATTGCGAAATTGTAGGGTCGTCAATGTCCTGATAGACTCTATCATTTCGTTTGTAAATTGTTCTGCTGTTATGTAGAAAATATTGAAGTTTTTAAATGTGTTGTGGGCATAGTGGCCGATAGCCTGCATTAAATGTGTTTTCCCCATTCCTGACTCGCCATAAAAAAACAGTGGGTTATATGTTGTACCAGGAGAGTCTGCGACTGCTAAAGCTGCAGAGTGGGCAAAATTGTTACTTTTGCCTACTACAAAATCAGAAAATGTGTATTTAGGGTTCAACATAGTACTCAGGCTAGTCTCCATTGATTTTTTTTGTTTGCTATTTTCCACAAGAGAAAGTTCGCCGTATATAAATATAATTTTATACTTTTTTTTGTATATCGAATCAGCTATTTCTGATATCATCTCAGAATAGTTTTTATTCAAAAAATCACTAGTAAACCTATTCGCCACTCTTATTGTAAGCGAATCTTTTCCCACATCCACTAATAATGTTTCTGTAAACCACGTCTTAAAGCTCGCCTCAGCTATTCTACCCTCTAGTTGGTTTAATATATTCTGCCATAAATCTTGATCCATATATAATCCTCTAAAACTAAAACTTAATATTTTCTAATTAATTACAATTTTATTTTTTACCATCAATTAGACTCAGTAAAACATGAAATTTTAAACAGCAAAATTTGTCAAGCTAAACAATTGTGGATAAAAATTAATTGATATTTTTTTAAAAATTGTATTTAATTATTTTATATATATTTATGAATCTCAAAATGCATTTTTAAAAAGAGTATATCGTGTGCATAACATATTGATTTATTGTCATCTATTGATTTTTGATTTTATTTGAATATTATGCTCGAGTGCATTCAAAAAAAATGCATTTTTGGAAATGGATTATAGCATTTTTAGGCGGCTTCATGTGATTTCTTCAGGATTGCTGTTTACCTTATATTTGAAAAAGCACTTGACAGTTTTGGCTGTGACAATTATTTGGTAAACAAAAATAAAATGAGGTTTTTATGAAGAAAGTATTGCAAATAATAATGTTTGTACTAATACTCTTGCTTGCATACCTTGTTTACTCTGGTATGTTTTCAAAACCAATATTCTATGAAGAGCACATAGAAGGATTTCCTGTGGCTTTTATTAAAGAGACATCGGACTATCGTAGTGCTGAAAGAGTCAGAAACGATGTTTATCTGAGGTTGTTGGAAAAAGGCTTTCAAACGGAAAGAGGTTTTGGGCTGTTTTTGGAAAGCCCTCTCGGTGGAAAAATAGAAGATATTACGTATTACGCTGGTATGATTTTAACAGAGGAACAGTTTGAGCTTATGATGCATGAAGACACTTTTATAGATTTTACGATGCTTTATCCTGGGGATTCTGTAGTCGCAAGCTTTGCATACAAGACCCACTTGTCTTCTCCTTTTGCTACGATAAAAGTGTATTCAAGGCTTCAAAAATACTTGGCAGAAAAAAAATTGCAGCGGGGAGCTGTTATCGAAATATACGATTTGCAGAAAAATGAAATTTTATTTATTAGTAGTACGCAAATAGTTCTTCCTCTTTCACCTCGTGAGAGTGCCGATTAAATTCATATCAGAAACAACAATTTATCTATAAAACACATCTGATGGATATAAAAATAGATACGGAAAAATTGAGCGAGTACTTGGTGAATAGTAACAAGTTTCATTACGAAGCGGAAATATTAAACTATCTAGATCCTCAAAAGAATTTCCATAACATGTCTAATATTGAGGTATATCACATTCACTTTAAGCTGTTTAATACATTATTCAATCTAAAACCTATTCTAGAAACAAGAGGCTTTTACCTGCATATCCATTTTATGAAAATTGGAGTGGTTAAATATCCATCAATAGGGAGATGTAATCATTTTGACAATGTGAAATTGACTTTTTGCGAGGCTTTATCAAAAGGTAAATATTGCGAACAGCATTGTTCTTTTTATGAGTCAAATAAACTAGAAAATATAGATTCCATAGCATATTTTTATCTAGATATGTCGAATATTGATTATTTTAGCGAGAATGTCCTAGAAAACTGGCTTTCAGGAATGAATAGTGCCTTAAAAGAAAACGAATATTTTAACGAGGCTCTATCTTTACTAGGTCTAGCAACAAACTTCGATATATCTACATTAAAGACAAAATATAGGCAGCTGGCAAAAAAATATCATCCCGATACCAAAATCGATGGACATAAAAATATTCAAAAGTTTTTAGACATCAATAGAGCTTATCAATATTTACTAAGATGTTTGAGATAAGGCATGATTATTTTTAGCAGCAAAGAAATAAATATAGAACGCTTGCCTATAGAGCCTGATATGTATGAATTTAGAGTGGATTTATATGAAAATTTTCCTCACCTCATGAATACCATAAAAAATAGTCGAGACAAAGGGAAAGAAGCAGTAGAGGCATCATTACCAGATTTTAAATTGTTTAAAAGAAAAACTATCTTTACCTTGAGAGACAAGGGTGAAGGTGGACGTTATGATGGTTCATTAGCAGAAAAGCTAGTTTTTTATGAATACATACTTTCAAAAACAGGTTTTTATATTGATATAGAGTATCGATATTTCAAAGAGTTTGCCTGTGTAATCAAGAATCAAGAATATATAAAGAGGGTGATATTGTCGATACATAATTTTGATGAATTTAAAAGCTCGTTATTTATAGTCAAAAATTTAAATATGGATTATTCCCCTTTTTTCTACAAATTTGTTTTTAAAATAGACACTTTAAAAGAATTGTTAATGTTTAGTAATCTATTAAAAAATAGTAAAGTAGACTTTTGCTTATTGTCAGTGGGCAAAACTTCATTTATCTCGAGGATATTATATCAACATCTGGGTTCTAAAGCTGTCTATATCGGTAAAAAAGGGGACGAAACCGCTCCAAACCAGCTGAACGAGCTAGATGCTTCATTGTACAATTTGCAAAATATAAACCAAAATACCATCGTGGGAGGCATTGTCGGCGGCAAACAAATTCTTTTGTCAAAAGGGCTAAAGTTTTACAATGAATATTTCCAAGAGAAACAACAAAACTTTGTTTATCTACCATTTGTAGTAAATGATGTAAATGACTTTGTTTCTTTTGTTCATACTGCCGGTTTTAGATTTTATGGGTTTTCAATTACTATGCCGTTTAAAAAAGAATTACCAATGCTCATAAATAAAAAAGAGGGTATTGCAAATCTGTGGATGGTAAACACAAATGAAGTGTTTTTAACAGATGAAAAGGCCTTTTTGGAATCTTTTTTAAAGCTCGAGATCTCTTCAAACACCAAAATAATATTGCTGGGAACAGGAGCTATGGCTCAAACGGTGATAAAGCTATTGCCACAAAATGAGATTTTTGTGCTAGGTCGAGACCCCAAAAAAGTAGATCATATTGTCAATAATCATTTTCATACAAAGTCATATGCCTTTTTTGACGCTACAAATGTAGAGGAGAAAGTATGCCTGATAAATACCACACCACTAGGCATGAATGCAGAAAGTGTATTTGAACTTTTGAAGCCTGATGATGGATTAAAAAGCTCAAAAGATTTTAAAGCAAAAATAAATAAAGATTTCTTTGATACAAGCGAGTCTATTTTTTTTGATTGCGTGATTGATTTACCATACTCTGAGCAGAAAACAAAGCTTTCCGAATTTTGCAAAATAAATAATATCCCTTGTATAGATGGTCATGAGTTTTGGCATGTGCAAGCAAATGAGCAGTTGAATATATTTTTATCTTTTTTGTAGCCTGTAGCGGCGATCTCCCGCTACAGGCGTTTTTTTTCTTCGCCCCCAATTGACGACAAATCAGCACCCCCCCCCTTAATCGATAAAACCGCCCAATTTCCAAATCGAGAAATCCGCACCCAATCTAGTTTTCTGAGTCCTTCCCTGTACGGCTCCTGTACCGATTCCTAAAATAAGCGGGATAGAAGCGGGAAAAGCACAAGAGGGTATGGCATTTTTGTCATCGGCATCAAATAGGGTTTTCGGAGTCCACTCCGTAGCCCATCAGAGTTAAATATTTTTTTCATCTTGATATAGTTTCATGATATCATTTACGAGCCTGTCCATAGAGAACATATCGTGTACAGATTGTTTCGCTTTTTCACCTATAAAGTTTGATTCCCGTCTGTTATCTATTATTTCTGTTATTTTTTCTACAAATAAATCTGCATTAGGTGTGTTAAAATAGAACCCATTTATATTGTTTTCCACAAAATCAGAGATCCCGCCGACATTGGTAGACAGGACTACCTTTTTATTTATCATTGCCTCTATGAGAGCCACAGGAGTACCCTCATTGTGCGAGGTGAGCACCACCATGTCTACATCTGCATATACAGCTTTCATGTCATTTAGGAATCCGGTGATTATTATATTTTCAGACAATTTTCTTTTCTCAATTTCAGCCTGAATTTCTTGTTTCATATCACCATCTCCTACTATCACAAAAAACAATTTTCTAATAGGAACCTTGTTCTGTTTATTGAGAAGCTTTTCCGAAATGTCTAGAAACAACGCATGGTTTTTGATGGCTGTAATTCTACCAATAATAGCTATAATGTACGCATCAGAAGGTATCTGAAACTTTTGTCGAAAAGTACCTAAATATTCTTTTGTCGATAATACATTTGAAAAATCAAACCCTAATTTTATGACTGAAATCTTTTCTGGTCTTGCGATCGAGAGGTCAACCAATTCTTGTTTTTGTTTTTCACTGATAGATATAATATTCGTAGTTATTGAGGCTAAAACCTTTTCGATTTTTATAAACAATTTTGTCTTTGCATTTGAAAAATATCCTTTAAATATATTACCATGGAATGTATGATAAATTTTAGGAACACCCGCTAAAAATGCAGCTATTCGTCCCAAGGTTCCAGCCTTTGCGGTATGAGTATGAACTATGTCAGGTTTTTCTCTGCGAAAAAGGAGATACAATTCCCACAATGCTATAAAGTCCGCAGGGAACCTCAATTCTCTACTCATGTGCTTTAGATAATAGATAGGAATATTGTATTTTTTTGCATAATATGACATGTCTGACTCATGTGGTTCTATTTGCCCGCTGACTAATAATGTCTCGTACTCTTCTGCCAATCCTACACAGAGATTGACTACATTTAGTGTAGGTCCACCAATGTTTAATCTAGTAATAATACGAATAATTTTCTTTTTCATAAAAATATTACTCACGTTGGGCTAAATCAGCCCTTTGCCCTAACTCCGTAAAGGTGATTCTTCAACCGTCGCTACGATTTTAAACAAAGATCAATGCCCCGTCATCAGCTTTATATAAAAACTCTCGAGTTTTTTCACTGTATTTTCTATGGACAATTTTTCTGTTGCCATTCTAAAAGCATTTTCTACGATCGTAGATACATCAATGCTTTCTTGATTTAGCACCTTCAAAATGCAATTCTTGAGCCCTTCTGTATCATAAATGTCGACTAATAACCCTGTGTAATCATGCATTACTATTTCTGGCACAGCATCGCAACCAAATGCCACTATAGGAACTTTGAAATACATAGCCTCTACTAGTGCAATACCAAAAGATTCGGCGAGACTAGGGCTTACAAATAAATCTGAAAATTCTAAGATCTCACTCACATTGTGGATTGTGCCTGTAAAAATGATGTTTTGTGATAATCCGAATGCAATAGATTTCTCCTTTATTTCATTAAACAATTCACCACTACCCACGAGAAAAAAGTAAAAGTCGGGATGAGTTTCATGTAGCATTTTGATAGCTTTTAATAGGTATTGATGCCCTTTTTGAGGTTTAAAAGAAGCTACATAAGTGATGATTTTTGAGTTTTCAGGCACGTGATACTTATACAAAAATTCGCTTTTTGATAAATCATTTTTTTGAAATTTACTGAGATCTATTCCCAGCTGAATGATTTTTATCTTGTTTTCTGATATATAGCTATTCTCTATTAGCTTTTTCTTGCTCCATGCAGAATTTGCTATAATCCAGTCGTTGTAACGTGATGTCAGCTTTTCTACCAAATAAAATATGTTTTTTTTAAAAACAGGTGAATGAAATGTCGTTATCAGTTTTGTTTTTAAAAAAAGAACCGCAAAACGAGTATAAATATTTGCTACAGGTAAATTTGTATGAACTATATCGGGCTTTATATCCAAAATAAATTTTCTCAATTTCAGCATTATCAAAGGGTTGTATCTATTTTTAAATCCCAGTTTTATGATTTTAATATTTGGGAGTTCATCAAATTTTTTCTCAAAGCTATCACCCTGTAGTATCGCAATCAATGTGACATCAAATATATTTGTATCCATATATTTGAGAATGTCGTATAGACTGACCTCTGCCCCGCCTGACAATATAGACGGTATCGTAAAAACTATTTTATGTCTTGTTTTCATAACATGCATCATTTAATACTGATAAATACAACTCATATATTTCTTTGTGTTTCATATTGAATTTAGCTACTTTTTTATACCCAAATTCTCTCATCCTTTGACGCAATTGTTTGCATTGAACCAAACTCATGATTTTTGTGACAAGGTCATCTAGATTGCCATTCTGAAACAACAACCCATCGAGATTATCCTCAATGACAGACACTGAGCCATCAGTGATAGATGCTATCACGGGTACCCCACATGCCATAGCCTCCAATAATACTATCCCAAATGTTTCTTTGATCGAGGTCAAAACAAAAATATCAGAATTGTAATATTCATTCACTAGCTGGTGGTGAGGCATGAAATCTTTGATGGTGACTATCTCATTTAATTCATTTTCTAGGACAAATTTTTTATATTCCTCTTGTAGCCATCCATCTCCTACAAGTGTCAAGTGAATTTCTGAACATTGGTATTTTACCTTTTTTATGGCGTTTAATAATAAAATTTGATTTTTTATTTTGTTATATGAACCCACTGAGATAATGTTGATCTTGGTCTCGTTTAAAGCCAAAAAGTTTTCTCCTTCGATAGAAGGTGGTTTAAAAATGTAGCTATTATAAGAATTATGAATCGTGATTATATTTGCTTTTGCCCAGTATGATTTTAAAAACTCATTAAACTTTTCTGAGACGGCTATGATAAAACTTGCTTTTTCTGTCACCTTTTTGTACCGATTTATTATTTTGATCTTTTTATTTTTTGAGATGTCATTCAAATAGTACTCGGGACCATGCTCTGTAATAATATATGGGATACCTAGTCTTTTTGAAAGGAGATATGCGAGTTTACCACAAGGGTCGATATTGTTTGCATGAATGATATCATAACTTCCTTTTACTACTTTTTTATATATCATCAAATACATGATATAAGGATAAATCCATTTCAGAACAATGCGAGGAAGTCTATATAATTTCACAATCTGATACATCGCTGGATCGATCGCTACCGTAAGTCTGTTTCTTGACCAAAGCTGTCTATATTTTTTACTCACGAGATAGCCCATATAGTTCACAAAGAAATATGTAAAATGTTTGACATGAAAGCTCTCATCAAGTTTTACAATAGGATAATGAACATATGGAGCAAATACAGATGCTAAATAAAGTATTTTCATATATCTATTGATCTCCTTTAATCAAACCATGATGGCTTTTAGATATATTTGATAAACCTCATTGTGTTTATTGTCGTACTCTTTGGCTTTTAAAAAACCTTGTTCTTTAAACTCTACCCTTTTGTGAGGATTGTCTAGCAGAAACTGTATTTTTTTACATAAATCATCCAAATCGTTGTTGTTATACACCAGTCCATTTATCCCATCGTTAATAATGGCAGAAGCTCCATCAGTTTGAGAACCTATCACATTGACACCACAAGCCATCGCCTCGACTAATACTATACCAAAAGTTTCTTTTAGAGATGATAATACAAAAATATCAGACTCATAATATTCTCTTACCAACTCATGATGTGGCATAAAATCTTTTATGGTGACTATATTTTCGAGCTCGTTTTTAGATATAAAACTTTGATACTCAGGTTTTAGCTCTCCTTCACCTACAATAGTGAGGCGTAGATTGGGGTATGTTTTTTTTAGAGTATTCATTGCTTTGAGGAGGAGAATATGATTTTTTCGAGTGCAAAAAGAACCTACGGTGATGAGTTGCACATGCTTTTTTTGAGGCTCTTGCAGATTGTCTTTTTCGTGTGGTGGAGTAAAAATGTAGCTATTAAAAGAGTTGTGACTAGTGATGATATTTGCTTTTGCCCAATAGGAGTGTAAAAACTCTGTAAATTGTTCAGAGACAGATATTATTGTAAAAGCGTTTTCAACAGCATTGGATAGCTTTTTTATGATCTTTTGTTTTTGTTTTTGAGTAGGTATCATATTGTTGTACCACTCTGGCCCATGCTCTGTGACAATATAAGGGATCTTTAGCTTTTGGGATAGTTTATATGCAATAATAGCGTTTGGATCTATCACATGTGCATGTATTATATCAAATTTTTTGTCTTTTATCTCGTGGTAAATGATTTTGAAAACGAGATGTATGAACAAAGAATTAAAGAGTCTCTTTGGTAATCTAAATATTTTAATGATTTTAAATTTGCTTTTTTCTGGTAAAATGGAATGCTTTTCAATGTCCCACATTTTTCGATAATGTTTGCTACGCATCATAGCGTACAGGTTTTGAGTAAAATACGCGAAATAGTCATTTCCATTTTGCTCTGCAATTTTGACTATAGGATATGCAATATATGTCATCAAAAAAGTTGAGATATACAATACTTTCATTTTTTTGCCTTTTTTATCCTTTCTCTACACTCTTTTCAAAAGGTAGTAATATTTTTTTTAGTATTACAAAATCTTGCTTTTGTACAAGAAAAATATTTTTGAAATTGATACTTGAAGTATTTGCAAATTTTATGATATGATAAACAGACCCAGTGATAAAAGCTGTTGAAGTAGAAATAGCAGCTCCATAGATAAAAAAACGAGGTATTAGTAAAAAATTTAAACACAAACTTATCGAGGCGATGATCACACTGGCATATACATTTATGTAGATCATGTCTTTTACCTTGAAATATTCTGTGATTATTCGAGAATAGCTATAGAATACTGTACCTGGTAACAAAATCACAAATGGCACGACAGCATCGACATATTTATCTGAAAATAAAAAGGGAATAAATTTAAAGGATAAAACTCCTAGTATGATAGCAATACTGCCTATGAGCAACGTCAAAGTACGCAACAAAATAGCCACAAACTCGTCACCTTTTCTTTTGTTTGTTAATTCTAAATATAAAACAGAGCGGATCGAATCAGGAAATATCCACAGCTTTTCTGACAATATAGTTGATAGTGAGTAGACTCCTAAGTCTTTAAATCCATGAAACAACTCTAAAATAAACCAATTTGCTCTTGTCGTAGTAAAGCTTAATAGATTATATAGCCATATCTTGAAAGAATTATTAATCAATTCCTTTGTGAGTACAAACTTTTGAACTTTTACAGGACTATTTATGACAGGCGATTGGGGTGATTCTAGTGGAGCACTTTTACGACTTTTCATATTTAAATAGATTATATAAATGATCGCAAATGAATTTGAAAACACTAACATATAAAGTATATTTTGAACATCTAGTTTGTGATAGTATGCAAAAATTATAGAACAGATTAGGTAGCTAGCTTGTTTGTAAACTTCAAATAAGTGATTTTTTATCAATTTGTCCAAAGCATAAATTGCTGGCTGGAAAACACTGTTTAATTGATAAATTAAACAATATAAAAGGGTCGCTATTATCAAAGGTTGTTGAAAAAAACCACCCAAACGGTTAAAATATATATAGAAAAAAAGGAGAATTATTACTGTCAAAGGTATGGTGATCACTAGTACATTGGTCAAATATTGTTCAAGTTTTATTTTTTTTTCTGAGAGTTTGAGGATGAGCATTTCATTTATGCCAAAATTTCCAAGTATAGCTACAGAGGAGACAATCAGCATGATAAATTTATAAATTCCAGCAAGCTCTACATCAAGGCTCCTTCTGATGACTATGGAAATAGCAAAAAGCAATGCAAACAATGCTATATTTAATAAAAAAGTAAGAAGTAATTTGCTAGTAATTTTCACTTTAATTATAGATATTGTAGGATGTTAAAGTCATTTTACTACTCTCTAAAAGAGGAGTAGAATCTGCAAGGTTCATAGCACTAGTTTCGCACCTCTGTGCAGCCCTATTAAAAATAATAGCATAGTTATAGCCTAAAATAGACCAATATATGAAATAGTGCCTGACAGTTGCTGGCACAGCAACTGAGATAACAAAAAAGAATAGGAATATCAGCACTCTTTTTTCATCTTCTTTGAAATTACTACTATTAAAAACATCCAAAATAGATTTTTTGTTTTTGTCAGACAATATCGGTGGTAATATAGAAAAGACTATTAAACAAAGCAACGTAAATCCTATAATACCTTCATTGGTCAATATTTCAGCAAATAGATTATGAGCAAATTGATTACCTCCAGTGGATATTTGATACGGAGGCGAGAAATGCCTCTCAAAATTTCCAATCCCTATTCCCAATCCCTTTGATTCTACAAATTTTTCAAAACTGATTTTGTACATATAGCTCCTAATGGTTCCCGAGCTCAATCTTTGCGAATGAAACTCTATTGCAGGATTTATCACTCTGGTATCAATGTGCCCTTTTACCATCAATTTTAATGTTGTATCACTGTTTAAAAAAAGAAAGAGAGCTGATATTAATATTGTGAAAATAATCGTCTTATAAAGACTACTAGTTTTTTTTATAAACAGATAAAATATAAAAGGAAATGATGTCGCTATAATAGTCCTGGTACCATGGGCAATAATAACAAAAAAGAACACTACTAATACACTGATGCAAACATATCTCCAAAATTTATCTCTCATAAAAAACAACATAGGCAAGCAGATGAGCATAGCAGATGGTAAATCATTTTCGTTGGGAAAAGCTCCTGTCGGTACATAATGAATTCTTTCAAAGTATTTTGATGTCGGTAAATGTTGTAAAGTCGTTATTTCCCATATACTCACGCCTAAATTCCATATAATATTAAACAATACCATTTTTTCAAATACCTTGATTCTCTTTTCAGTAGTCAAAAATTGAGTAATTACATAAAAACAAAAAAAATGTTCAAATCTCATCCTGATATGGACCAAAGCATCTTCATGGTTGATGTTAAAATATACACTTAGCAAACCATACAGCAGCCAACAGGTAAAGAAAAAATATATTAGCAAAATATCCTTGTTGAAATTAAATTTTTCAAACCCCAAAAGCTGTATACATACATAAATAACAAAGATTATTACAGGGAAATAATATGTTACAAAAAAAAGTTTTCCATGATACAAAGGGAACAATTGAAAAAATATCATTATAAATACCAGACAAAAAAGGGCAAATTCGACTCTATTCGTCAGATATTGTTTTATTGATAATCTTTCGTCTATGTCTATCATTTCATTTCTTTTTGCTGAAAATTTGATTCCAAAACATTGCTAATTTTCTTTTGTCTTCTTCACTCGACAGTTCTCGAACTATCACCCACATCGAAGCAAACAAGAAAGAAATGAAAAAAGTAAATACACATATCATCGCTCTATGTGGGAAAGCTCGTCGACCAGGCAAATTAGGCAGATCGATTACCTCTAGTCTATCCATATCATTAACTTCTTCTATTCTAGCAAGCTCTAGCTGTGGGCTGATCACTACTAAAATCCTCTGATAAAGTTCGAGTCCAAATATTTTTTCTTGTACTGTAAATATTTTATCATTCACATCATCTAGAGATAAAAGAAACGGCATCCCTCCATAACCTGTTTCAATCTTTTTTAGGGTTTCCAATATCCCTATTCTTTTGTCTACCAGATTTTTGTATGGAATGGAATTTGGCATTACTTTTTCTACATAGCTCAGCTCGACTTCTGTTGCTAGTAATTCTTGTAGAACCAAACCATAGCTTTCTATAGCAGCCTTTACCTGCTCCTCAATTTCTAGGATATTGTGTTCTGTTTGAAAATCCTTTAGTTCTTCGGCTAAAGCCAGCATTTCATTTGTGATCTCATTGACCCGTGTTTCTAGAAGCTCTCGTCTTTGCCGACCAGTATTGTTGGAATTGTATTGAGCGTAGTTTGACAATAAATCTAGATAGTGCTGGGCTATTTCTCTCGAGAAATGTCTATCTTTTGTTGTCAATCTGACAGTCATAAATTGGACCTCGTCATTTATGAGAACATCAAACATTTTGCTGTGAAATTGTCTGACTGCTTTGTCCATTGCCTTTAAAGAATCTTGCTCTGAAATCTCAAAATAATCTATCAGGTTATACTTTCTGATAGTATTTTCAGTGTTTGTAAGGCTCTTTAAAATTGCAGAATTTTTTAGATTCATTACTCGTGCTGTGGCTGATTGGGTACCTATTCCTAGCCCTTCCATCAAGTTTTGTGCCATTGACAAAGGTGCCATATCAGCCAGAGGATATACGGTGAATTCTGATGACCATCTTTCAGTCACCAAAAGAGAATATGCCACCGCTATCACCGACATGAGTAAAGTAAAAATGATGATAAACTTTTTGCTCTTTGCAAGCAATATTAATATATCTAAAAAGTTAATTTTTGTGTTGTCCATCTATACCTCTTTAACATGTTATTTCCTATTTTCAAGTAAAACAAGGATTATTTCTAGAGCTTTTATGTCAAGAAAATTTTTATTTATCTGTTTTTATTATCCCTATACTCGCCCTGATCGATAACTGGCACCATTAAAGTTGTAGATATGTGTGGCGGGAATGGAGGTTGTAATAAAGTAAGGAGATATTTATAAATGCCAAAAAACAAAAATATCCAAAATATTAAGAACTTAGATAACTTGATGGATAACACAGAGATAATTATTTATCAATCTGTTGATGGTAAAACAAAAATCGATGTTCGTATGGAAGCAGAAACAGTTTGGCTTACTTAATTACAAATGGCTGAATTATTTTTAACTACAAAGCAAAATATAAGTTTGCACATAAACAATATCTTGGCTGAAAATGAACTGTCTCAAACCTCAACTGTCAAGGAATACTTGACAGTTCAAACAGAAGGTGTACGCGTAAGTGTCGAGAATGCTAAAATTGTATAATTTAGATATGATACTTGCTGTTGGATATAGATTTAAATATTATCTAAGAATAATCAAGGAAACTCAAAAGACTTTGGAAAAGAAGAAAAGGTAATAAGTGGAAGTGAATCGGAAAACAAATTATTCTTGACATAAAAAGGCTCTTTAAATATTTTGATAACAAAAGATAAACGGTAAATACATAAGAGGTGGAATGAAAGATTTTACGGACTACATAAAAGAAGTTAATCAGCTGTACCAGGCAGGTAACGCCACGGAGCATAGCTATAGACATGTTTTATTGTCTTTAATCAAAACTATTTTATCAGAAAGCTCGTCTCTGCAAATTGTCAATGAACCTCGTCGAATTGACTGCGGTGCTCCTGATTATATCATCACAAGAGCAAACATTCCTGTTTGTTATATTGAGGCAAAAGATATAGGCATTGACCTGAATAGTAAGCAGAACAAATCTCAGTTTGATAGATATATAAATTCTCTCGACAACCTTATAATCACTGATTATTTAACCTTTATTTTTTACCAAAAACAACAGCGAGTGGATACGATACAGATTGCTGAAATAAGAAATGATAAAATCACCTCGATAAAAGAAAACTTTACAAAATTTGAAAACTTCATAAATGCCTTTGCCCATGCAGAGCCTCAGAGTATAACAAAATCACAAAAACTTTCGCAACTCATGGCAAGTAAAGCAAAATTGATGGCAGAAGTGATAGAAAAGATTCTAAATGAAGACGACCGTAGCGGAGATTTCCAATCGCCAAAAAGCTCATTCCATCAGGAAAAAAGTGCTTTTCAAAAGATATTGATAAAAAATATTTCAAACCATGATTTTGCTGATGTATATGCACAGACAATAACTTATGGCATGTTTGCGGCAAAACTTAGTAGCGGCGATTTCCAATCGCCAAATGGTGAACGGAGTTTACCGCTACAATTTGACCGAAAAATAGCCGCAGAATTGATACCCAAAACAAATCCATTCCTACGAAAGCTATTTCAAAACATTGCTGTATTTGACTTAGATACACGGTTCAGTTGGATTGTGGACGACTTGGCAGAATCGTTTAGAGTTACAGACATGAATGCTGTCATGGGAGAGCTTGGTGACAAAGACCCGATTATCCATTTCTATGAATACTTCTTATCAGAATACAATTCCACACTACGAAAGAACAGAGGTGTTTATTATACCCCAAATGAAGTAGTAAACTTTATTGTCAGAGCAGTTGATGACATCTTGATAAATGATTTTGGGTTGCCAATGGGACTGGCAGATACATCACATGTAACGCCGACTTTCCAGTCGGTGAATAATATTACTAAATCTCCGACTGGGAAGTCAGACCTACCATCAAGGCACAAAGTCCAGATCCTCGATCCTGCTACTGGCACAGGAACTTTCCTCGTAGAAACAATAAAACATATACATCATAAATTTTCCAGTCAACAAGGTCTTTGGCAAAGTTATGTTTCCGACCATCTACTACCTCGCTTAAACGGTTTTGAAATTCTGATGGCACCATATACAATGGCACATCTGAACCTCAACTGGACACTCGAAAAAACAGGCTTTATCAATGAAAATGAAAAGAGATTGCGAGTTTTTCTTACAAATTCTTTGGACGAATTCTCAGAAGGACACCGAGGGCAGGACAGATTATTTTCACAAGAGGCTGACGAAGCAGGTGCTGTAAAACTCGACACTCCTGTGATGGTCGTTCTCGGAAATCCACCGTATAGTGGCGAAAGTCAAAATGTCAGTGAATGGGTGGATAAATTATTATTAGATTATAAAAAAGAACCGACAGGTGAAAAACTCCAAGAAAGAACAGCAAAATGGTTAAATGACGACTATGTAAAATTTATCAGATTTGGGCAACACTTTATCGAAAATAAAGGTGAGGGGGTTTTGGCTTTCATTACAAATAATAGTTTTATAGACAACCCTACATTTAGAGGCATGCGTTGGAATCTAATGAATAGTTTTAGCAAAATCTATATTATTGACTTGCATGGTAGTTCTTTGAAAAAGGAAACTGCGGTAGATGGTTCAAAAGACGAAAATGTTTTTAATATAATGCAAGGGGTTTCTATAAATATATTTGTAAAATATGGCAATGATTTTCATACTCCCAAAATGAAGAACCAACCAGAAATCCATCATTACGATGTTTATGGGAAACGACAAGACAAATTCACTTTTTTACAAAAAAATAAACTATCTAGTATCCCATTTAAAAAACTTAAACCCATAGCACCTTTCTATTTTTTTGTGCCCAAAGATTTTAAAGATAAAATAGAGTACAATAAAGGGTTTTGTTTATGTGATTTGATGTCATTAAATGGTGTTGGTATAACAACAGCACATGATGATTTTGTGATAGATATGGATAAAATGGTCCTTTTAAAAAGATTTGAAAAATTTAAATCTTCTCACCCCAATCCTGATACATTACATACAGAATTCAATGTGATAAAAAAACGAGGCTGGAATATAATGGATGGATGGAATAATATACACAATAAATCTAACATATCAGATTACATTGCCTCGATTAACTATAGACCTTTTGACAATCGTTACATACTTTATGAAGATAAATTAGTCTGGCGCTGTGTTAGAAAGATCATGTGTCATTTTACGAATGGTCCAAATGTTGGACTAATGATATGTAGGCAACAAAAATCAAGTGGATTTCAACATTGTTTAGTACACAGAAACATTGTAGAATCGAGCTATGTCTCAAACAACACTTCTGAAATTGGTTATTCATTCCCTCTTTATCTAAAACCAGAAAAAGAAAATGAATTTGCACAACCTAATATGAATATGGCTATCGTACAAAAAATAGCAAAATCTATAGGACTACCTACCGTTGACACAAAGCAATTCTTCTCTTACACTATTTCCGATGAAAATAACGAACTAACTCCAATAAACATATTTGATTACATCTACGCTCGTTTACATTCACCCTCATATAGAGAAAAATACAAAGAGTTCCTAAAAATAGATTTCCCAAAAATTCCATATCCTGAAAATGCAGAAGAGTTTTGGTATTATGTAAGAGCAGGTAGGAGATTACGCAAACTTCATCTGATGGATGGCGTGGAGACAGACGCTCAAATAGCAAATTTTAATATTGCTGGAAACAATTCAATAGATAAACCAAAATATATAAACATAGATGATGAAATAGGAAAGGTTTACATCAACGACACACAATATTTCGACAATGTCCCATTAGTAGCTTGGGAATTTTACATCGGAGGCTACCAACCCGCTCAAAAATGGCTCAAAGACAGAAAAGGAAAAACATTGTCTTATGACGATATAATTCATTATCAGAAAATAATCAAAGTTTTACATGCGACCCATGAAGAGATGAGAAAAATAGATAATCAAAACTTAATAACAAAATAAAACAAGGAGATGATATGGCTAGCAACCCAAAATTAGAACTTTTTAGATTTAGTTTGAAACACAAGAAAGAATGTCTTACATCAACTTTTAGAGATTTTATGAATGTAAAAATGAATAAAGATAACACAGAACAAAGGAAATAAAAGTGAATAGTATGTGAATATTAAAGTGATCTTTGGGTTATTTCTCCTCGCTTGGTACATAAGGAATAATGTCCATTTCAAAAGCCTGTTTTTGAATTTCTATAGGCATTGTGCGAATATCGACTATAAATCCGTTTACCTTTACCATCCAAATGGTAGGGTTGTCTTTGATAAATTTGGCAATAGCCATTCAATAACATCCTTAACCATTAAAACTGGCATTAATCCTTTAAAGTCCATTTTGAACCTCCTTAAAAACTCAGAATATTTCTTTGATTACATTATTTTAATCGTCCTTTTTTTGTCAAGCCTTTTTTGATTATTTATACAAGTAAGCAAAGGTATCTCAAGCAATTCTTCGTATTTTCTCAAACTTTATAGCGGGCTTTAATAGTTAATATATATAAAAAGCGTTATGTCAATGTATTGCCAGAATAAAGTTCCTATTTCTGTAGGGAACGCAAATTTTCGTTCCGCTATCGTATTAAAACCCAATATGTTACGGGACATAAAATTGAGTCCCCTACATCAAATAGGGTTTTCGGACACCACTCCGTAGCGGAGCTCTGAGGGGCTACGACAAATCAGCATCCTCGTTCAAAATCGATAAAGAGCACCCAATTTCCAATCGAGAAACCCGCACCCAATCTCGTTTTCTGACACCTTCCCTGTACGGCTCCTGTACCGATTCCTAAAATAAGCAGGATAGAAGCGGGAAATGCACAAGGGGACACGATACTTTGTCGTAGCTCACCACCCCGTCTGCTTCGCAGCCACCCCTCCGAGGAGGGGAATTGGTTTCTTTTAAATAAAATCTTTCACCCTGAAAAAAACTCTTGACAAAAAAGATAAGTAAAAAAAATTGATTACAATTGATTATAAAAAGATATAAAACTAAAGGAGCTATAAAATGAGTAAAGAGGGAACAAAAATAAAGACGAATGTAAAATCAGTCGAAAAAGAATGTCCTATAAACCATCGTATTCGCCCAGATGATATGACGATAATGGAAGCAGCTCGTATAGGTCGAGCATGCCTTAAAAAAGATCCAAATTACAAACAATATTTAGAAAACATAAGGATTTTTGATAAGAGCGATGGCGAATAGACCAAACGAATTTCCTAAATTTACGAGTATCGATGCGGTCTCCTTAAACAATTTAGCTGAAAGTTACATATCCGAATTCAGAGAAATCATCAAGATGATTTACGGTAAAAGTGTAGAAATTGAAGTTGACTGTGATAAGGAAGTGATAAAGGACATTATTACAAGAATAGAAAAGAGGCGAGTATATTTTCATATCTACCATAATGGAACTAAGATGGGAGAAATAAATGAAGTTTCACTAATATGTTTTTGGATAATCAAACTGATGCCCTTTAAACACAAAAACATACCAAACTCAAATCTAAATATAAAAATAGCTTATAATTTTATTGCAGAAATTGTTTTGTATGTCACTAATGAAAAAGGTATAAATAAAAATATTGGATTACTCCAACAACGCAATCTTTTATACGCATTCAAATACCGTGACCTATCGAAGGAAGCAATCATGGCGATAGCCGAAAGCCTGATTTGTTAGAAGAAGAAATAAATAAGGAGCGATAAAATGAGAGAATATAATGTTAATAATCATATTTTCCGAAGTGGAAAAATGAGATGTATTGAAAATAGTTATTAATATAAAAGATACACTGCACCCAATTGTGGAGTATGTAAACTCAATATGACAGATCCAATCCTGACCACCGATAATTTGTTTTTAAGAAAACTATGTGATACTGATTTTGATGACTTATGTGAAATATTACAAGACAAGGAAACAATGTATACTTATGAACACACTTTATCAGATGAAGAAGCCAAAGGTTGGTATGATAAACAAATCGATCGCTATCAAAAAGATGGTTTTGGTTTATGGGCAGTGGTTAATAAAAATACAGACGATTTTTTAGGAATGTGTGGCTTAACGATACAAAATATTAACGAAATAGAATACATTGAAATAGGTTATATGTTCAAAAAGAAATATTGGCATCATGGTTATGCTACAGAAGCGGCAATAGGTTGCAAGAAATATGCAAATGACACACTAAAAGCAGAAAAAGTCTATTCTATCATGAGAGATAATAACATTCCCTCACAAAACGTAGCTACACGAGTAGGAATGATAAAAACAGGAGAAGTAATAAAGCGTTATCGAAATGTGGATATGCTTCATTTTATTTTTGAGATAGATTTATCTAAAGCTAAACAGGGCTTATGAAAACTTTATGAAAATGTCAAAATCTGAGCAAGTGACTTATGCAAAGCGTTTCCTTTCTTTTAAAACAGAAGAAGCTCGGCTTCGTGATTTTGAGAAAATAGTGATTAGTCAAATTTTACAACCCAACTATTATCATGATATGCAGTAAAACACATTTTAATTTGTTCATAAGTATTTTTTTCTGTAGATAGTTCTGGTAATTCATTTAATGAAAAATATCCACTGTC